>Ga0116153_10000170_pt1 | contig 100146 bp, 80 predicted proteins | sample AD_UKC028_MetaG_FD_89896 | JGI IMG/M metagenome (GOLD analysis project Ga0116153, IMG submission 89896) | Active sludge microbial communities of municipal wastewater-treating anaerobic digesters from USA - AD_UKC028_MetaG | ecosystem: Engineered > Bioreactor > Anaerobic > Digestate | place...
AGTTCTGGAGTCAGCGCGGTGACGAAGCCCTGCTGTGTCTCGAAACCTTCTGGCGCAACGGCCGCTGGCACCTCCTGTTCCCTCACACCGCCTTCAACCCTGCAAGAAACTGAGATGCGCCCACAGTGTACCTTTGCGGGATAAATGTCCGGATTGAAAGTTCCAAAGTTCCAAAAAATCCGTACAAGAAAATGAGCTCCGGTTTCCCGGGTTCTCAAAAATGGGTTTCGGATCCGTCAGCAGCCGCCCACGCCGGCCTCTACGGTTTGGCGTGAGGGCGGCCGCTGGCCGATCCGCCGCAGCCCGTTTTCGACGGGCTCTGGTGTAAATTCTGGGCCGCCAATGGACACGCCAAGCTGATCCTTACTGGCGCGCTCAAGGCGGCCCGTGGGCTGCGCCGAGCCCGCAAATTCGTCCGATGGCCGGGCAGGCTCAACAGGGAGGCCGCTGGCGCGCCGGCTAGTGGTGAATGCAACGCCGTTTCCGGCGGGCTGCAAAACGCTTGCAGACCGCTTTCCGGGGCGCGTCCTGGCCTGATCCAGGTCCCGATCGAATGCCCGGGCTTGCGCCTGGTCGCTTGGCTCCCGGTAATACTTGATGGCGCGCTCCACGTCCTTGAACAGGATCCTGGACCGGCCCTCCTGGCCAGCAATCATCCGCGCGTCGTCGGCGGTATCGACCACGCTTGGCATGTATCGCTTGGTAACGATGGCGTATGCCACCATGTGCTTTATGGCGTCGGGGTCCGCATCCGGCAGCAACCTCCGGGCCACCTTTTCGAGGTCGAGTTTGGTCGGCACGAGAGGCAGCGGCAAATAGCGCTTGATCCTGCCGGCCAACTGCTCGGAGGTCCATCCGGTCTGGGATTCGACCATGCGCCGCCGGTGGGCAAACTGCGGTGTCGTCACCAGCGCCACCCGGACCCCCTGGTTGACGAGAGCGGTGTCGAGCCAGTTGATCAGTAGTGGGGGGCCATTCACTCGCTCGCTCTGCGGCCAAAGGTAGTGGGCTTCATCGATCACCAGCATGAGCCCCATCCTTGGCAACAAACGCTCCAACAGGTCTTGCATTTGGGTGGAGTTGTAAGCCATGCCTCCCGCGACGCCAAACGCATCCGAAAGGCTCCGGAAGAACACCGTCCGGCTCAGAATCCCGCTCAGCGTCACGTAGCGCGCCTGGCCAATGTGCTGCTGACACCAGGCATGTGCCGCAGTGGTTTTCCCAATCTGGGCGTTGCCCTGGACCACAAGCATCCGCTTATCGCACTGCTTAAAAAGGTAGCAGTCGAGCGCATCGCAGACCTGGCGGCCGATGCTGGTCATGGTGAGACTCTGGGTGGCCTTCGAGACGTAATCAGCTTGGAACCGATACAGATCGCCGATCACGTCTTCAGCGGTTTCCAAGACAGCCGGGAAGAAATCGCCTTCCCGTGTCCCGTCCGATTGCACAATGAACTGCTCACGCATGACATGGTTAGCCAAGTCCTCGTCGGTGGAGGTCCCGAAGAGCATTTTGGGATTGATACACAGATCGACCAGGAATTGATCGAGCGCTTGCGGACACCGTGGATCCAAACCCGAAAGGTCATAGCTCCCGAAACCAAGGTCGATCCTCTGGTGCATTATCGGGGTTCGGCGCGGGCGCAAGCATGGTTTGATTTCCGCAGCCAATCGTTTCACGCCACCGGGGCGCAAGGACAGCCCCTGCAAAAAAAGTATCAGATCACGCTGCTTGATGGTCCCGAGTAGCTCGGCCTTCGCCACGGCCGCCGTGGCCGAAATCGGCCGGGATATTCGATACTCGGGGGCGGACAAATAGCGTTCCTGACTTGCTTCGATGCTCGCGTGGCGCTGGGTCCTCATGATGGCCTTTGGTTAGGAATGAACTCGAACTGGTTTGCGCGATTGCGCCAGATCGCCGGCCATCTCAGCCGATTGCTCCGGCGGGTCCGGATCCGCAAAACGCGGACCGCCTCAAATGCAAACCGCCGGCGAGCTGGCCGTTTTTCGATGTAGCATAGGCAAATTTGGTATGGGCTATTCACGATCAGTTCACGTTTCGGATGAATCCTGGCTGGTTCTTCCTCCGTCTCAATGGGGGCTTGGCAAAGCAGTGCAAAGCGTGCTCAAGATTGAAAACCGCGTCCCCCAGGTCTCTTTTAGTGCGACGCACCAAGCAATAACCAGTTTTGCCAAGGATGCACTCATGGGAGTTGCAGTATGATTGCGGATTGGCGCGCGGACGATTGACGCCAAAAGTCCGATAACACGCAAATATCTGGGCAAGCTCCTTTAAGAACGTGGTCCGTTCGTCATTGTTCATGGAACGAGGGCAGAGATATTTCTGGGAGAATTCACAGCCAATTTGACAGCTCATAGTGTGTGTTTCGTGTTGTGTGTTGTTCATTCAGCTTCTTCATGGTTGGCGGCAGCGCCATCCAAAATCTCTCCCGATCGGTGCTTGGCCCGCAGGCGGTTCAGCTCCTCCAATGCGCTTTCTGTTTCCGAATCGCGCCCGGGGATGATCGACAACGGCACGTCGGCCTCGCCAGCCTTACGTTCGATCCAGCGGGCCCGCGAACTTTCCTGGCGATCCGCAATGGCGATCTGCTTCTTCTGCCGCGCTATTTCCTGGCCAAATTCAACCGTCTGCCGATCGACCACGTTCGCGCGGAACGGCCGGCTGTATTTCGATTTCAGGCTGCGATACCTGACAATCGCGTGCCGCTGGTGATCGGCAATGGTCTCCATTGCCTTGCTCAGCAGATCGTTTCCGGCGTCATCCAGTGACACAGCGGGGACACTGACAATACGTTCGATGGTGATCGGGTTCTTGCGTTTCATGTCGGTGATCACGATTGAATCTGGCTCGCCTGGGTCGAACCATGCCAGGACCGTTTCGCCAACCAGTGGCCCCGTTTCATTGCTCATGTAACGGTAGGTTTGTTTCCCGAACTGCAACTTGATCCCGCTGGCGTGGACCTTCACCGGCCGCTTGTGATGGGCCAGCAGATACCTCACTGATGCATCGAGCCGGGTCTGCGGATTGCTCAGATCGTTGAACTGGTGGAATGCATCCTCGGGGCTAAGTCCATCCAGTTTGCCGTCCTGCGGATCCGAGTTGTATTCGCGGCAGATCCCATCGAGCTTGTCCATCCATCCATCCGCCGACATAAAATGCTGGCGCGGGTCCTCTTTGCCCCGCGATGCGGCCAGGATCAGCTTCTGGACCCCCTCGAATTTCTCGATCTGCTCGTTTCGCCCGACGTACCCCGGCAAGCCTTCCATGAGGTTTTGAATCGCGCCAATGACCCTTTCAACCGGCTTTGCGCGTGGCAGCCTGGCGTGGATGAACTGCAAACCGAACTCCCGCAAGCCAAGCTCGGTTTCAGCCCATGAAAGCGCATCTCCTTCCACGCCTTTCAAAATGCGGCTTTTTTTCCAAATGCCGCCCTCGAAATAGAATCCCTTACGCGGCATCCCATGCTCATCGCAGGTCCGCGTGATCTGCGTGCGGATCGCGCGCGCGTTGTAATTTCGTTCCGGGATCAGGGCCACATTCAGAATGTAAGTGCTCCGCAGGTCGATCATGACCAGGACTTGCCCACGGATCAGCGCTGGCGCGCCGTTCGAGTCCATTTGCCAGAAATACACCGGCGCGGTCAGATCGTCGGCCTGATACCAGTCCCCGGAATGCACGCTGCTCCAGTCGCGATCGATGTAAGCGCCGCCGAGCTGGTGGCATCGAGGCCCGTGATGGATATTTTTCAAGCGCTTCGCGTCGGGCCCGACAACGCGGCGGATCGATTGCGGCACGTAGGATTTCGATGCTGGGTTGTCAATAAACCGATCCGCCAGCTCTTCGGGCAGCGCTTGGTCCCGCCGGAGCTCGCGCCACGCCTGGCCGACCCGCCCTCCGCATTCCAGGACGGCGTGTGCGGTGATCTGGTCAACGGCTTCCTCTGAGGGTTTCCACTCGGCGCGATCCGCCCGGCCGTCAATCACGGCTGTGACGCTTCGGCCTGACTTCTGCCACGCATCGTATTTCCGCTGGAAATTCCGGCGCAGCGCCTCACGGTCGGAGGCCAGGTAGGGCGCATGCTTGGCCAGGAAATCGATCAGCGAAATGCGGGTCTGCTTCTCCGGAGTCCCCGCGGCCATCTGGTCCTCCAGGAACTCGAAAGACATCAGCCATAGGTAATCGCGCTCCCGGCGGGTGGGGTGCGCCTGGTCTTTGAATGTCGCGATCACCGACAGGATCGGCGCGAATGTGCAAGCGTCCGAAACCGACGGCCGCGCAGCGGCGGCAATTTTCCTGACGAGCCGGTCAGGCAGGTAGATTTCCATCCGGCCCCACTCGAACCGCCCACGATCACGGGCGAGCGTTCGACGCCACAATGCCCGCCAGTGGCGCGGGGTGATCGAATAGCCGAACTCACGGGCAAAATCGCCGCAACCGGCAGATTCCAGCTCGGCGGCGGACAAGCCAGGATCATCCATCCTGGCCAGGGTTGGCCCCATCGCCCTCTGCAATTTGTTTGCCTTGTCGATGCATGACTGGTCCAGATCCGCCATCGGCACGTCCGGAACCCATCGGGGACGGTCGAATGAAAGGAAGGCTTCGGTGGATCGGAACCCCAGCCGCTCAGCCTTGGCGGCGAGCGCCTCGCGGATTCTGCCGGGCATTGCATCAACCCGAAAACCCGGAACCGGCTTCCCGTGGAATTCCACCAGGCCGGCTTGCGGAACGTCCTGAAGCAGCCGGCGGGCATGGCGTGGTGTAATCGATAGTGCCGAAGCGATCTGCCAGCACGTGAAAATCGGTGATTTTGCTTCCTCGATCATGGCTTTTCGATGAAAGAGCCGATTTCGCGGGGTGCAAAGGCTCGACTAGGGCCCCGCAAACCTTGTGCAAAACGCCGGGATCCTTTTGCATTTTGATTTTGGGTGGCCGGGTGGTATGCGGAGGCGGCCGGGCGTTCCCGGCGCGTCCTGGTGGCGTTTAGGCCGGTAGTCTGCCGGCCGACACCCCTGCCCCGGGCTGGTTTTACACTGATGGGCAGATAACTGCGGTCCCATCCAGGGAATTCGGGCAGGGCGAGGTCCATTTGGCGGCTAATAACCTCCAGCGGGGTCCCGGCCGACCACAGTTTAGCGGCAGCGTCGAACCTGCCGCGCCGGACCGACTGCATGACGCTGTGATCGTCCCAGTCGAAAAAAGCTTTGATCGGCCGGCCGGCCATCCGGCTGGCAATCGATCCGATAGCCGAGCAGATCCGCGCGCCCAGCGGTTTGCAGGTGTCTTCGATCAGGGACAGTCGATCCGATTCGGCCCCGGTTGCATAGTCGGCCTTCACCTCGCAAAAGCTCTGGGGCACACCAAAAGCGGTGAAAATCTCGCGGCGGCATGCCGCCCTCTGGGCCAGGAATGCGGCGTCAACCGCCTGGACGGATGGATTCTCGATCCGAATGTCCCCCGCGAGAAACACCGGCTTGAATTCGCCCCTCTGTGCGGCAGCGCGTTTCTCCCGCAGTTGCGCCACGATCTGGTGGCGCTGCTCATCGGTGAGGCCGGTCCGGGCGATGATGTGGATTCCACGATCACCGTTGGCGACGGCCAGGTTTCTGGCATACCGGCCAGCCAGCCAATCGCTTTCGACCGCCAGCCGCGCGCATTCGTATTCGGATTGGCCCCGGGCAGTCGAATACGGATTCCACAGCCGGCAGTGGACAACCTGGTCGATGGTGAGCAAATGTTGATCCCCTGCGCCATCGGTGAATTCCCAGCCCACAACCTCCCCGGAATTCACCGCGGAATTCATCCGGTCCGGTCTAGCCAGAACGAGCTTGGATCGGGTAGCCGGGCGCGCCTCCGGCTGGGCCCACGTGTCGTCTAGCACCAAGAAGAATTCGCCGGCGAGCTTGAGCCAGCCGACGGCCGCCTCGACCCATTCTTTGCCGGGTGCGTTGGACACGGGCGATTGCCACCAAGACCCCATCTCCGGATCTTCGATCGGATCACCTGCATCGCGATCGACAAAGGCCAGCGGAACGGCCTGGATGGGCAATGAGACGCGCCGGATCGCGGCCATTACCCAAACACTCTCCGCATAGGGTTTGGCTAAGCGAACCGGCTGGCTGCCATCGTGGCATGCGGCGAATGCGCTGGTGGTTCCGATATACCCCCTGGTTACAACCTGCAACGCGTGCCGGATCCGATCTGCGGCCTCCGAGACCAGCCGGCCTGCCTGCGATATCCCGCGCAATAGCGCAGGCAGGTGGCGTGTCTCCATCAATCGGTTAGTTGGAGTTGCAGCGCGATCCATATCGAGCAAATTCTGCGGTTTGGGCAGGAAGGTCTAGGGTTCGGCTGCTAACAAATTCGTAGATGGACGACCACGGAATGCGCCAGACACGGCGTTTAGCGCCCGACCTCCGGATATCGACCACTCTCAGATCGCCAGCCTGAACCAGCTCTTGAATCCTCCACCGGTCGCAGTCCAATATTCTAGCCGCATTGGCGAACGTGATTACATCGCCGCGCACCTGCTTGCAGCGGCGGTCTGGTTTCGACCTGCGGGTCACAGAATGGAGGGTGCTGTTGATCTCGTTGAGCTCGTCCGGACTAAATTTGAAGGTCGAAACCAGGCGAGCGAGCAACGGCCGGCCAGGGCGGTATCGGCCGGCTTCTACCTGATAAAGGGTGCTCGGCGAGTAGTTTAGTTGGCTGGCTAGGTCCTCGACCGAGATGCCAGCCCGCTCGCGTGCAAGTCTGATCGTTGCTCCCAGCATGGCTATTCGGTGGTGAGATTGCGGTTGACTTGGCGCAGTTCGACCAACTGCGCTTGCTGTATCTGTGATGCGCGGCGCAGCTCACTTACCTGCGCGCTTTCCCCCCCGCCCCGATAGAGACCGATCCTCGCCAGGGCATCAACAGCTGGAGGGGGAGCGCCCGATGAGACCCCTTCGACGGCAGCCTTTGCGGCTGCTGCGGCTACAGATGCTGCTTCGTTGGCAGACGTTTGGGAGCCTTCGACTGGAGGCGCGATCGGTATTGCGGATGACCCGCCTGGCTTGCCGTAATAGCGATCATAGACGCTCGCCCAGTTCTCGTAGTACTGGACCTTGGCGGCAGCCGCCTCGTTGGCGTTTCGACCAATGGCATGGTATGCGTATTTGGCAAGCACTGGGATATTTTTCACCATGGTCCTGAGCGCATCGACGCCGACGACCAGCGGGCTGACTATCTCGGCTGTCTGGGCTTTGACCTGCTGCATCAGTATCTCCCATTGCTCGTTGCCAGCGGCCAACCGATTCACAACGTCTTCTTTGATCACGACACCGGCTTTACAAGCCGCATCAGCCAGCAAATCGATGTTCGACCGCATCGCGGGCAGGATCTGGTCTGCGCTGCGGCCCATCACTTCCAAGGCATCAGCTATCGTTTGGCTCGTCGTAGCGCCGCCCGACATGGCGCGGCTGATCTGGCGCAGTAGCCCCTCTGGATTTTTGGATTTCAGATCTTCGAGGCTTACGCCCAGGCGCTCGAACGCATCCAGCCTCGGAGTCGATCCACCGAGGGCCTCGGACTGCGCGACCGCAAGCATCCGGAGGGCGGTTGCGAATGCCTCGATAGAGGTCCCGCTGGTCTCGGCGGCGTATTTCAGCTCCTGGAGTGATTCCACCGAAATGCCAGTCCGGTCGGCCATATCCTTCAAAGCATCCGCGTTGGACATGGCTTCCCTTGTTATACGTGAGATGACTTGGATGATTGCAATGCCACCCAACAACCGGCCAAGGCTGGCCAGCGTGGTAGAGGTCTTGGATGCCGCTGTATTAATTCTGCCGACAGCGCTCGCCACTCGATCGGCCTCTACGGCGGCCCCGCGGCCATCGGCCATGATCTTGATGAGGAAATCAAATCCGAGCATGTGGAACCTCCTTAAAGACAATCCATTTGAATAATCGGACCAACGCCGTGGCGACCAGCAGCAAAACCGTTCCTACTTTCAGCAGGCAGATCAGTGCGACCAGATGCCAGTTCCGCGTTCCCGCCGGCCACAGTCGGCCGGCGGGTTCGTCCTCAGATGGAATGACGTATCGCAGGGTCACAGATCAGCCTTTGAATGCCTTGATGGCCTCCCGCTCTTCCTCAAGCGTCCGAGCCCAGAAAAAGTCCCGATCACCGCGCTGATTAGTCACCGGAACAGCGCCTCCAGCCAGCATTTCCCAATCCCTCAGATCACCGTCTGGTTCCTGGCGCGGATACATTTCATTTACGGTCTGTGCAATGACCACAGTGTGGATCAGGTCCGCCCGGCCCCAGCCTTCACCGTGATCGTCCAGCGCCCGGCGGATAGCCGGCCGGAGCGAATTCGTGATGACATCCGATAGGAAGACCAATAGGTCGTGTTCCCTATATTCCACCGACCCGGCAATGCCTGGTAGCCGGATCCGGATTTTATCACCGCTCGGCCCGATGCTCGCGGCCGGCGTTTCAGTTGGCGAGGCCTCCATTTCGGCAGGCATCGCGGTTTCGGTAGTTGTGTTCATTGTTCTGTGTGTTTTGGTTCTGGCTCTGTCACTAACAGCATACCGGTTATCTGGTATGCAACATTCCGCGCAGTTTGAGGCGAGTGCGCAGTTTGCAAATCATCCGCTCGATGGGATCGGCTGTGCTTCTGACATGGCCGTGAGACCGCTGGACGGATCGCTTTGCGAAGAGGAAATCCAGGTCGCCGTCATCGATTACCTTGGCATTTCGCGCACAGAGCAAAGCGTTGCTATTGGCCCCGATCACCACTGCCGAGAGTTCGATTTGCTCCTGTTCGAGGTAGATCGTTCGGGCATCCGAATCTGCCGGTAGGCCGAGTTCGACCAATTTGCGCTGGAATTCAATCTCGTTCGAGCTGCTGCGGGACAGGGTGCGCACCGGGACGAAACCCACGCTCACGGCTTTCAAAAAGCCGGCTTTGGTCATCTCCCAACCGAGTTGGGCCAGGCGATTGTTGGGGACGTCAACTGCCCATTGAACCATCTCTCTGAGCTGTCCGCCGGACACTCGCGCATCGATCACCTTCCCTAGCACCGTCTCGATGCTGTCATATCGGTGCGAATCAACAAGGGGCGCGTTCCGCTCGAATCGGTTGAACCGCCAGCCTCCTGCGGCGATGACCTCTTTATACGTATCGATCGACTGGTCGCTTGCAACGTACTCGCAGACTCCGTTGTTGCTGTCCAAAACGCGGACCTCGGCGGAGATCCCGCGGCGTAGGGTGGCAGACATGTCAAGCCAGCTCCGGGTAGGTTTGCAGCACCGTTTCACGCCAATCCATGAAGGCTTGAGCATGGTCCTCGGCTCTCATGTCCGGAGGCGCTTGACGCATATACGCCGATTCGGACAATCGCCGGTAATCCTGGAGCAATGGCCATGGCGTTCTACAAATGACTTCCTTGACATGGCTGTCCACATCGGCCCGACCGGACCGGTCAATCATGAGGGGTTTTAGCCCACTTTCCACGACCGCCAGATATTGTTCCCGCTCCCGTTTGATTGCCTGGGTGAATTTCCTCTGCTCAGCGGACAGCTCGCCGGCGATTGACAACCGGAGTAAATTATTTCGTTGCGTTAGATCGGCCAAGTGTCTCGGCAGCAATGCCTGCTTGGCTAGCGCGGCCTGGTACTTGGCGAGCGCGGAATCGTCGGTTGCGCCCTCGGCCGCGAGCTGGTCCTTCTGCCGGCCAAGGTCGGCCAGCTCGGCGGTGAGGCCATCGATGATCGACTGGGTCTTTCGGACCTCTGCGATCTGGTTGAGCAATACCTGGTTGACTTTCATTATCCCTCCTTGGGGTTGTTATTTTCTGCGTTTTGCGAGATTTTCATGGCTTCGTACCGCCGGACGAGCCCGGGCAACTTCCATTCACCGGTCAAGGCGCGGCGCAGCGTGCGGATGTTGACATCCAGGGCGCGCGCGTCGCGTGAAAGCCCACGATAAACCCAGTGGCACCTTGGTTTTTCCACGATCTGCTCTTTCATGGCTGTAAAATTACAGTAATATTACGATTATGGCAAGCCCTATTTTCGGGTTCGTCAATGCGTGCTTTTCCGGCTGTTTTGGCCTGCTAATGCGATTCGACTGGCAAATCCGGTGCCGGCAGACACTTGATCGGTCAAGTTTTGACTGAAACGGCCCTTTCCCGTAGGATCGGCCTGATGAAACCAGGCGGCCGGTATATGCCCGAAAATGAACGTGCAATCTGTCATCGCCTGAAGAAGGCGAGGGCTGTGCTGAAGATGACGCGGAGTGAGGTTGCATCGAGGATTGGCGTCACACAGGAGGCGCTGGCAGCCTGGGAGGCAGGCCGAGCTCCATTGCGACACGCTGTTGCTGTGAGGTTTTGTTCAGAATTTTGTGTCGATCTTACCTGGTTAGCGACAGGCGCAGGCAGCCATGCAGCAACCTGCGACAATCCTGGGATCGCTTATCATTTACCTCCTCGACTGCGATTTTCCGCGGCATGGGAGCAGCACTATCGGCAGGCGGTCATCGCTGCCGGCAAACAGAAACCGGCTCTGAATCCGCGTGCTGTAGAGAAATCGAGGCAACTACTGCGGGCGCAGACGGAGTATTGGCTTGAGACCGTTCCCAACGAAAACTTCAAGGACTTCGTGGATTTCATGGTACACTCCGCAGCCCATTTTATTCGGAAGACAACTGATCCTTCCAAAACATCATGGGCTTTGATCGATGAAATCGAAACGGTGAAGGTCCATTTCCCACCCGATCCTCCTCATCCATCGCAAAACAAGTAGCGCACCTGGCGTCCGGCCGGCGCGGCGTGACCAGGCCATCGAGCCCCGGGGGGGCCGCGCGGCCAGCTGGCGCGCCTCGCCGGCGGCCGCGGCCGATGTGATCCCGGCTGGCCCATCGCCTGGCGCTGGGCCCCGGGCCGCCATTGCGGATCGAGCGCCTGGCGTCCGGCTCGCGCCGCGTGATCTTACGGCCGGCGCGGCGTGACTAGGCTATCGAGCCCCGGGGGGGCCGCGCGGCCAGCTGATGGGCCTCGCCGGCGGCCACGGCCGATGTGATCCCGGCTGGCCAGCGCCTGGCGCTGGGCCCCGGGCCGCCATTGCGGATCGAGCGCCTGGCGTCCGGCTCGCGCCGCGTGATCTTCCGGCCGGCGCGGCGTGACCAGGCCATCGAGCCCCGGGGGGGCCGCGCGGCCAGCTGGCGCGCCTCGCCGGCGGTCGGGGCCGATGTGATCCCGGCCGGCCATCGCCTGGCGCTGGGCCCCGGGCCGCCATTGCGGATCGAGCGCCTGGCGTCCGGCTCGCGCCGCGTGATCTTCCGGCCGGCACGGCCAGCTGGCGCGCCTAGCCGGCGGCCGCGGCCGATGTGATCCCGGCCGGCCATCGCCTGGCGCTGGGCCCCGGGCCGCCGCGTGGATCGAGCGCGTGGCGTGCAGGGCGCGGCCACCGGCGGCCGCGCCATCCATATACTATATAGGTGAGGCGGAATGATGCCCGCAGGGCCGATGCAGAGGGGTTTCAACGGCTTTGCGCCAGCGTTGTATGCCAGGAAATCCATCCCCTCAATTTCAATGGGTAGGCCAAAAACGGCCAAAAACCATGTCCGATGTCCGCCTCCACATCTTCGCGGGCTAAATGTCCGGGGCATGCTTCCTATTGTTGGACACCAAATGGTTACGATTGGAACTGAGATCCGGACATATCCGAATAATCCGGACATTTGGCCCGTCCAGAAATGTGTTTTTCTGATTCGCAACGTGTTGATCTTCAGGCTCATTCAGGATATTTCGACGTATTCCTCGATCCGGACATTTTGGTCGCGAAGGCGCAACAGCCCTGGGTGAAATGATCCGAGGCTTGACACCACAACCTTTTGTGTGGTACCAGGTGGAAACTACATTCTGCAGTAGTCCGGCGATATGCGATGCCCCAAATGCGGTGCGGTGGAAGACAAGGTGATCGACTCGCGTGCATCGCGCGAGGGGGCGACTATTCGGCGGCGAAGGGAGTGTCTGGGTTGTTCCTTCCGGTTCACGACGTATGAAGAGATCGAGAAAGAAGGGCTGATGGTGATCAAGCGGGATGGGCGGCGGGAGGCGTTTTCCCGGGAGAAGCTGATGGCGGGCTTGAAGAAGGCATGCCAGAAGCGACCGGTGGGGAATCAGGTGATCGAGGGGATCGTGGATCGGATCATGAACGAGGTCAATGAGATGTACGACCATGAGGTTCCGTGGACCGACCTGGGCGAGCGCGTGATGCGGGCGTTGAGGGATCTGGATGAGGTCGCCTATGTTCGGTTCGCGAGCGTGTATCGTCGGTTTCAGGAGGCGACCGAGTTTGTGAGCGAGGTTCGGAAGCTGGAGGGTGGGACATGATTCAACTGCAGACGGATTGTTTGTATTTCCAGATGGCGAATGGCCAGACGATCCCGTGTTCGGCGAAGTCGGTGGTGGTGGAGTTGATCGGGACGGAGAGCGAGGGATTGGATTCGGAGGTGGTGCAGAACGCGGCGCAGGCGGTGCTTCATTATTTTCGTCATGAACTGGGAAGGCAACTGGTGACGGTGGGGGAGTTCGCGGAGATACTGGAGAAGACGTTGCGTTCCCTGGGGGTGAGCATTCGCGGATCGGAGGAGGGGGTTGGTGCGGGTGAGGCGGTGGAGGCGGATTTGCGGATACTGGCGCTCGAGGCTGGGGAGGGCTACGAGCTGGCGTTCTTTCGGCGGCTGCGAGAACTGCTTCGCGAGCAGGCTGGCCGGCAAGGGGCGATGATACGGCTGAAGGGATTGCGGGGATGCGTCAAGCTGCTGGCGGGGGCTCGGCGCTGGGACCGGCGGTGCCAGGCGCTTCACGATCAGATTGTGGTGTTTGTGCGCCAATCGCTCCGGGCGGAGGTCGGGGGGCAGGCCACGACGGTCGTGCTTCGATAGGGGCGAGGGGGAGCGGAGCCAGCCGGCTGGGGCCAAGGCCTGCAGCGGATCCGGAGGAGCCGATGGGAAGAACGTTATTCGAGAAGATTGCGGCACGGGAGCTGCCGGCTGACATTGTGTACGAGGACGACATGGTATTGGCGTTTCGGGATGTTCATCCCCAAGCGCCGGTGCACGTTCTGGTGGTGCCGAAGAAACCCATCTCGCGGATTGCGGATGCGGCGCCGGGCGACCGGGAGATCCTGGGGCATTTGCTGCTGAAGGCGGCGCAGGTGGCAGCGAGCCTGGGGTTGGAGGATTCGGGCTATCGGCTGGTGTTGAACAACGGCAGGGACGGGGGGGAATCGGTGCCACATCTGCACTGTCATGTGTTGGGGGGGCGCGCGATGGGGTGGCCTCCCGGGTAGCAGCGACGGACGATCCATGAAATCGGACCCAGGCCGCGGGGAGGCGGCGGATCGACTGCCGTGTTCGGTGAGCGACTCCTTGCCGGCAGGGAAGGAGGAGGGCGGCGATCTGGGCACGCCCTTCCATCCGGGGCAAGCGGGCGTGTTGGGTCGATATGAGCTGCGGCGGCTGTTGGGCAAGGGTGGCATGGGGCGGGTGTACCTGGCGCGGGATATCGGGACAGGCCAGACAGTGGCCATTAAAGTGCTTCGGCCCGAGCTGGCGGGGAACATGCGGGCTCGATCCTATTTCATCAAGGAGGCGCGGCACATGGGTGAGATGAGGCATCCGAACATCTTGCCGGTGCTGGGGTATGAGGAGAGCAATGATGGGGCGTATTTGGTGATGCCATTTGTGGCGGGAGGCAATCTGGGGGAGGCGATCCGGCGCCGGGGGCCGCTGGGGCAGGAGGAAGTGTTGGGCTATGCGCGGCAGCTGGCGGGCGCGCTGCTCTATGCGCACCAGCGGGGGATCATCCATCGGGACATCAAGCCGAGCAACGTGCTGGCGGGGGAGGGCGGGCAAGTTTTCCTGAGCGATTTTGGATTGGCTCGGACGTTATGGAACGACGCATTGACGCAGGCGGGGCAACTGCAGCGGGAGGGGACGCCGCAGTACCTGTCCCCGCTCGCGGCGCAAGGCCGCCAGGAGGACACCCGATCGGATATCTACTCGATGGGGGCGCTTCTGTACGAGCTGTTGTCGGGGCGCCCGCCGTATGAAGGAAAGGCAGCGGAAGAAGTGATCGCGCGGATTCTGGCGGGGCCGCCGCCGAATCTTCGGGAGGTGAATCCGGGTGTGGCGGAGGGGCTGGCCCGGGTGGTGGAGGGCGCGATGGCGCGGGAGCTGCGCGACCGCTACGCCCACATGTCGTATGTCGTCGAGGATTTGGATCGGCTGGCCGAGGGAAAGCCAATTGAGTCCTTGTGGGCATCGCAAGGGCAAGGGAGGCCGGATCAGACGGGGAGGAGGGCGGGCTTGCGTTGGTGGGGAATCGGGACGGCGGCGCTGGGGGCGGCGGCAGCCCTGGCCTGGCTGGCGCTGGATGGGGCGCGGCTGAGGCTGCTGCACGAGGTGGAGGCGGCGGGGATCGAGGATTGGGCGAAAGCGAAGCCGCTCGATTTTTTGGATAACGGCAAGCCTGATTTCTACGTGTATGGGGAGGATACGGTGCGGGTGTATTCGGTGGATGGGCAGTTATTGCGGCGATGGAAGGCGCCGGAGGGGGCCACGTGGGTCAGTGTGGGGATGAGGGCGGATGTGAATGGGGATGGGCGGAGCGAGACGCTGGTGGGCTGGGGAACCGCCTCGAGCTGGCATCTGTCGGTGCTCAACGATTACATGACCGAGATCGGGCGGATTGTATGCGGAGGGCGATTGGATGAGATCGCGGGGGGATGGGAGGGCTCGGGATACTTGTGTCCGTTCGGGATGGCGGATTTGGAGGGAGACGGATCAGGGGAGGTGTTTGGTTTCTACTTCAGTCCGAGAGGTCCTTGGCCGAGGCAACTGCAGGCCTACGATTTCGGGGATGGGGGGATGCGATGGGCATTCGATGTGGCGGGAGCGCTGGACGGGTTTGTTACGGTGGATCTGGATGGGGATGGGCGGCGGGAGGTCGTTTGCAGCTCGCTGGCGGTGGACAATGGGGCGTGCGCGCCTGACGGATCGGAGGATGCGTACAGCTATGTATACGCATTTTCAGCCGATGGGGATCTTCTTTGGCGTTACGCAGCGGGGGACCGATACACGGCGCCGGCGGTTCAGGTGCAGGATCTGGATCGAGACGGGAGGCAGGACGTGCTGATCCTGGTGAGCTGCGACCACGAGAACCGGCGGGCAGAGGGGTATTCGGAGGTGGGCTGGGTGGTGAGATTGGATGCGGCGGGCCAGGAGATGGCGCGCTACGATTCGGGGGGCACTCGGCTTTTCAATCTGGTGACCGTGGACGCCGATGACGACGGCGAGCTGGACATCCTGACGGCGGATCGCAGGGGGCGGATTCATTGGCTGGATTCCAAGCTGCAGCTGCGGAAGGCGGCGCCGGTGATTCCCGTTCGATTCGACTGGGTGGACATGTGGCTGGCGGGGGCGGGGGATATCGACGGGGATGGCCGAAGCGAGTTGGTCGTCGGCTCGAAGCAGGTGCAGCTGATATTCGGTCACAATCCCGGGCGGATGGACGAGGCGCCATCGGTGCGGAACTATCACGATGGCCGTCTGACGGTGCTGGGGCGCGACTTGAAGATCGAGGGGAGCCGCCAGCTATTTCGAGTGAACGACGAATTTGCGGGATTCCACGTCATGCTGGCGGATTGGGACGTAGACGGCCGGCCGGAGATTTTATACTTGAGCGACAAGGTATATGTATATGGCTGGGGCCGGTGATGGTCCCGGGCGGCGGCGATGCTCGATTCGGATTTTAGCAGGCGTGGGGACGGCGCGGGTGGATTATTGCGGGGCGGCCTCGAGCTGGAAGAAGCGCGGGTGGCTGTCGGAGGGGGGGGCGAGCTGGACCTGGCAGCGCCATGTGGAGGGATCGAGGACGTTGGTGATCGAGAGGCTATCGAGATCCTGGCCGACAACGGCGTCGGTCCAGGGAATGGGGGCGTTGAGATGGGAGGCGGTTTTGAGGGTGTAGCGCACGTCGGTGAAGCTGCTGTTGAGGCGCGTGTAGCTGATCCAGAGCGTATTGGTGCGATGTTCGATCGCGAGAGAGGCGCGGGCGATGCGCTGGGGATCGGTAAGGCCGTCGTTGCGGTGCATGCCGAAGGCATAGAGCTGGAAGTTGCTCAGGCCCGCGCAGCCGGAGGGGGCGTTGGGTGAAGCGGCAACGCCGCCCAGGATCTCGAGATCGCTGTAATTGGCGACCTGCCATTGCTCATAGCCGGTGGGGGTATAGGCCGGTGCGGAGGAGGGGCGGAATCGGGCGGTAAGGGTGATCGGAGCCTCTCCCACGAACAGGCTGGGCATTGGATTGGTGACGGCGGTGCCCGCCCATCCATCGAAGCGATAGCCGGCGTCAGGGATGGCCTGGACCGGGATGGGCAGGCTGCGGAAGAACGTGCCGGTCCAGAGGGCGCGGTTGGTGACGCCTTCGGTCGGGGTGTCGATCGAGATGGCGTTGACGGCGAAGTGGCCGCCTGTGCCGGCAGGATCGTCATTACGGACGGTGAGGGTGCCGGTGCCGCCGAGGGCGAAGAATTGATCGAGGTGCTGCCAGGAGACCTGGTGGCGGGTGGCGGTGTATTGGACGAGGACATTTTGGATGGCTTGGCGCCATTGGGTCTGAGAGTGCGGGCGGCCCCAGCGGCGGAAGTGATTTTCGATTTCGGGCGCGATGAGATCTGCGGCCTGGGCGACAATGCTGGCGAGGCGGTCAGGCCGGAAGGTCGTGTTGAGGAGGTTCATGTAGCGGGTGACGAAGTGGTTGCGGAAATCCATGTTGGCCCAGAGCTGGTTGATGAGGAAGCCGGGCTCGCGGCCGCCGGTCATCTTGCTCGATGAAAGGTACTCGAACATGTCAAAGCTCGGGCCTTCGGCGCCGGCGACATCGAGGTCGTAGAGCATCCAGCGCCAGCGCGTGTCGCCGTATTTGCCGGAGGCGGCGGTCTGGTTGGTGTGGGCGCGCCAGAAATCGCAATTATTAATGGGCCAATCGGTATTGGCAAAGAAAGTCTCGGCGACGATGTAATCGGCGTAATTGGTGACGTCGATCGAGGCCTGGAGCTGGAGGTAATGGGCGGGGATGCTGAGGGGGTTGACCTGGATCCAGTCCATCAGCTCCTCGTATTCCTCATCGGCGTTGGTGTCGCCGTCGATGCGGTGGATTCGGACCTTGTCGTTGTCGAGGGGGTCCTCCTCGTGCATGAGAAGGTCGCAGTTATCGGAATTGAGCCCGTAGCGGGTGGCGAGGTAGTGTTTGTCGAAGCTTTCGCGCACGTTATGGATGCCCCAGTATTCGCCGTTGATGTAGGCGACGGCGGGGCGATAGGCCATGACGGAGATATCGAGCCCTTGGACCATGCGGTGGAAGACGGCGTCTTTCAACATGGTGGCGATGCCGGCGTAGTCGGGGCCGTACCAGTCGTTGCCGCTGCTGCGGAGGAGGAATCGCTTATAGCTGGCGGGGGGCTCATCGGGGAAGAGGGGGTAGCTGACCTGATCGGCGCCGTATTCGCCGAGGCGGGCGAGGAGGTAGAGGGCTTTTTGGGGGATGGCGCGCGTGCCTCCGCCGTGCATGGTGAGGCCGAGGAGCTGGGAGAAGGCGGCGGTTGTCTGCGAAGTCTCGAACAGCTCGAGCTGGACGGGGCGTTCCCAGACCTGGCCATCGTCCTGGTGGTAGTTGGCATAGGGCTTGCCCCATCGGTTGGAGCCGTAGCCTTCGGCGGAATCGGCGTAGCATTTGCCGGGGACATAGATGCCGGAGGTGAAGCCGAAGAGGTTGGTCATGTCGGTGATGAGCGAGAAGATGGGCAGGGGGCGGCTGGCGAACTGGGGGCCGATGAAATACGTGCCGCGGGTTTCGGGCGAGCAGAAACGATTATCGGCGGAGACGGCGATGGCGCGGAGGACGACGGCTTTGGGGATGCTGCCGATGGGGGCTTGCCAGTTGGCGTCGGGGACGGACTGAACGATCTCGACGGGGTTGTTGCGGATCCACGCGAGGCCGGAGGTGGCGGGGCTCGCGGCCTGGATAGCGACCGGGCTGCCGCTGTAGACGAAGGTGGTTGAATCCCAGGGGCTGCTGCCATCGAGCGTGTAGTAGATCTTGTAGCCGGCGGTGGGGGTGGTGAGGACGACATTTTGGCTGGCGGCGTAGATCCCGGGCGGGACCGAGAAGACGGGTTTCTGGGCGGTCAGCGTGGGCGAGTATTTCTGGTCATAGGTGGCGTTGGATAGTCCGGGGGATGGCTTCTCGAACACCTTGGAGGAGGCGGTGGCGCCGTCGACGGCAAGGCCGTAGGACTTGTTTTCGCCGATCTCGTATCCGGGAGCGAGGAACCGGTGGATGCGCTGGAGATTGCCTTGGAAGAGGTGCACATTCTCGCCGTCCTTGCCGAGCCCGAACTGGCCGTGGACGACCGGAACGGATTCCTGGATGTGCGCGGTGAGGATGAGATCGAGGATCAAGTCGACGCTGGATGGGGAGGCCTGATGGACTTCGACGGCGAGGACGTTGGCGCCTTGGAGGAGCCAGGTGGTGGGGAGCAGGTTGGTGGTCCACAACGTGGAGGGGACGCTCATGGAGGCGGGGGTGGCGTGGCTGACGGGGCCGGACGGCATGTTGTGGCGGAACCACTCGTTGCCATTGAGATAGACGATCATGCCATCGTTGGCCCGGGCTTTGAGCTCGAGGCCGGTGATGACGGACGGGTTGATGGCTTTGAATGTTTTGCGGAAATAGGCGGCGGGGTAACGGTTGGTGGGATCGCCGCCGTAGCCGAGAATGGTGGCGCAATCCATGTGGAGCGTGCGATCGTTGTAGCCGAGGGGGGCGATGCCGGACGGCCAGGCCGAATCGTCAAAGACGCGGTCGCGCCAGGTGGCGGGGGGAGCGCTGGAGGGCGTCAGGTGCCTCCATGTGGAATTGGGAGGAATGAGGCCGGTGTTGGGCGCGCTGGTCCAGGCGGTATACTCGGGGAGGTCAGGGCTGGCGAACACGACGAGGAACCCGCCGGGCGGGATGGTGTAGCTGGGGAGCCGAACGCCTTTGGATTCCTCGTAGGGATTGGCGTCGCCGACGGCGTAGTTGAGGACGTTGACGCCGCTGGAGCCGGCGTTGTAGAGCTCGATCCAATCCGAACTGGTGTTGCCGGTCTCGTCGGCGAGGGTGGAGTTGTCGTAGCAGACCTCGTTGATGACGAGCTGGGCGCGGCCGGATGGGGATAAGGACGCGAGGGCGGCGGCAATGAGGATTGGCAGAAGACGGGGTGCGGCAGGGGGCTGGCAGCTCGAGGGGCGGCGAGCGCGGACAACATTGCAGGTGGAATAACCCATCATGATCCAATATTGCCAGAGGTGCGGCGTGGTGCCAAGGGGAGTTTGCCGGGCATTTGGGCGGGAGGGCGGGGCGCGGGTGCGCCGAGGGGCGGGCGGGAGTTAATCGTGGGCGGGGCCGCGGGGGTTGTTTTGGTGGAAGCGGTCGAAGTGAGCCTGGAGGTCGCCGGATCGCTGGAGGTTGGCTTTGCGAGCCTTGCCGAAAAAGGAATCCTCCGGGTCATCCGTGGATGGCGTTGAGGGGGTGGATTCGTCTTGGATGCCGAGCCGTTTGCGGGCTTTGGCGGCGGCGGTGGTATCGCCGTATTCGGCGACGATGCGCTGGAGGAGTGTGGTGGCTTTGTCGGGCTGGCCGAGGTGCTGGGTATAGAGGTTGCAGAGGTGGATGGCGGTCCAGCCCCACTGTTCGGGGGCGAGTTTTTGGCGGAGGACCTCCTCGAACTCGAGGGCGGCAGCCAGCGGATTGTGGAGATCCTTCTCGTAGATTTCGGCGATCCGGAGGGCGACGTGCTGCTCGCGGGGATGTTTCTTGAGGTATTCGCGTAGGAGCTGAACGGCCTCGAGGGGCTGGCCGTTGGCCCAGAGCTCCTCGGCCTCCTCGTATTCGCTTTTGCGGATGCTTTCGCCTTCGCCGCCATAGAGGAGGCGGCCGAACCGGTTGGCGACCAGGTGAGAGGCCTCGTGGGCAACCAGGATGCCGAGGCCGACGACCGACACGAAAAAAAGGCCGCCGAAGATCATCACTTCGGAGAACCGGTGGGTGGCGCGGTTGGCCTGCTGGTGATCGACTTGGCGCTCGACGGTCGGATCGGCGGCGCCCAGATCGACCCGCTCCCGCATCAGCTGGCCATAGTTGCGGAGAAAAAAGAAACCGAACACGCAGGTCCCCGCGGCCAGCACAGCGAACAAGATGATTTTGACCCAGCTGCTCATCCAGCAATCCAGAGCTAATAAAGCAGATCCCCTTATGATGGAAAGGGGATTCTCGACGCACACCCTAGCCCGAGGGGGGCGAGTCCCCGGAACGGATCATGCCGATGGGGCTCGACGGGCGGCGGGGGGGTGGGCGGATCAGAAAACGGTTGGGACTCCCTCTTCGAGGATGCGGAGGCGGGAGCTCATGCCGTTTTGATCGGCCAGTTGGCGGAGCCAGCGGGGGGGTTCATCGAGGGCTTCGAAGGAGAGCTTGAAGGCGCCGAAGTGCATCGGGACGAGCCATTGGGCCTGGAGGTCTTTGAAGGCGCGGATGGCCTGGTGAGGGCCCATATGGACGCGCAGGAAGGCTTCGGGCTGGTAGGCGCCGATGGGCAGGAGGGCAATCTCGGGCTGGCATCGGCGGCCGATCTCCTTGAATCCATGCCAATAGGCGCTGTCGCCGGCGTGGTAGATTCGACGTCCGTGGTTTTCGAGGACGAAGCCGCCGAACCCGCGATCCTCATCGTGGAGGACGCGTGCGCCCCAATGGCGGCAGGGGGTGAGGGTGACCTTCCATCGGTCGCGGCTAAGGGTCTCCCACCATTGGAGCTCGATGATGCGGCCGAAGCCGAGGCCGCGAGCGAGCTCGCCCATGCCCCAGGGCATGAGGCCGAGCTTGGGGGAGGGGATGCGCCGCAGGGTGCGTTTATGGAAATGGTCGAAGTGGGCATGGGTCAGCAGGACCAGATCGATGGGAGGCAGATCGCGAATGGAAAATCCGGCGCGCTTGAGGCGTTTGAGCAGGAAAAGCCAGTTGGTGAAGATCGGGTCGATGAGGACGTTGAGGTCGGCGAACTGGATCAGAAAAGACGCGTGGCCGATCCAGGTGATGGCGACCTGGTCGCCCTTGAGGCGGGGGAAGATCGGGATGCGATGGCCGCCCGTGCGTTTGGTCCGCCACGCTTTCCAGATCATCTCGCGGAAGAAGGCGCGCGGGCTGAACGACCGGGTGGGCGTCAAGTCCTTGAAGGAACGCGGAAGCTGCCGGCGGCGGCGGACCCGCCCGGTGTCGGAGGCTTCTGGATTCCCTTTCATGTCAAGTCATCCGGGTATCCATATCCATAAGGCCGCATCGAATAAAAGACAAGCGGTGGCGTCGAATCGGATGATGGGAAAAGAGATTGGGCTATGAAAACGACAATGAGCAGCCGGGTGTTGGCGTGGGCGGTCATGGGCTTGGCGGGGATGAACCTGGTCCGGGTGGAGGCGGGCAACTCGGAATGGGCGACCGCGGGCAAGATATTGACAGGCGTGGTAGCGGGGACAGCTCTGGCGCGAGCCTTCTGTCCGCCGGTCTACGAGGCCCCTGCGATGGTTTATGCCCCGCCTCCTCCTCCTGCGGTGGTGTACGTGCCGGCGCAGCCGGCCCCGGTGATTGTGCAGCCTGTGCCCGTGGCGGTTCAGCCGGTCCCGGTCGTGTATACGCCGCCGCCGCCGGTGCTGCCGTACGCGGTGCCGGTGTATGTGGCGCCGCGGCCTGTGGTGTCGTTCCACGTGGGATTGGGTTTCGGGCATTCGCATTACCACCATCGAGGGCGGCGCTGAGGAGAGCGAGGTTGGGGATGGCGCGCGCGGGCTGAAGGATCGGGTCCGGGTGTTTGCGCTGCGGCTTGGGCGCCACTGGCGGCGGAGGCCAGTGGCGCCGTGCTTTCGGCGGGGCCCGCTTCGGGGGGCCGCTTTTTCCGTGGAACTTGACATCAACGGGGGACCTTCTAGTTTTGGCTCATGGCAAAAACGCCGCACAGCGGAAAATCCAAAAGGCGGGGGGTGATGCTGGGTTTGGGACTGGACAGCGACGGTCACAAACGCATCACGACCGGGGTGAATTTTCTGCTGGTGGGGGGGAGCCAGGAGACCCATGAAGTGATGACGGAGAAGGCGATCAAGATCAACGAGGGCCTCCAGCGCCGGGGCAAGACCCTCGAGACCGTCACCCGATCCGAGTTCGAGGAGATCGCGGAATCGGTGGGGCTGAAGCGCCAGCATGAGAAGAATCCGGAATAAAGCGCCGGCGCGGCTTCTGGCGGGGGCAGGATCGCCGGAGGCGGCGGTAGCGCGCTGACCGTCGATCGAGCCATGGAACCGCATCCGTACACGGCGATTGTCTGGCTGCTGGGGGTGGCGATTCTGTTTGCGCTGGCGATGCTGGGGCTGGCATGGGCATGGTCGCGCTGGTTTGCCCCGTGGAAGCCGGGAGATTCGAAGAACGCGACCTACGAATGCGGATTGGAATCATCGGGGGACGCCTGGATATCCTATCGTTCCGGCTATTATCTGTACGGGCTCCTGTTTTTGATCTTCGAGGTTGAGGTGGTGTTTCTGGTGCCGTTTGCGGTGGCATTCCTTCGGCTGCCGTGGGGTGCGGTGGCGGCGATGCTGATCTTTCTTCTGCTGCTGGCCGAGGGATTGGCATGGGCGTGGCTCAAGGGTGTCCTGACGTGGAAGTGATCGACGATGGAATCCGATTTGCGCAGCGAGTTGAGCCGGCAGGGGGTGATGATCGTCAGCCTTGAGGCGCTGTATAACTGGGGGCGGAGCAACTCCCTGTGGCCCCTTGGATTCGGCCTGGCGTGCTGCGCGATCGAGATGATGGCGGCGTCGATGGCGAGATTCGATCTGGCGCGGTTTGGGGCGGAGGTGTTCCGGCCATCGCCGCGGCAGGCGGACCTCATGATTGTGGCGGGGACCGTGACGAAGAAGATGGCGCCGCAGGTGGTCCGTCTCTACAACCAGATGCCGGAGCCAAAGTATGTGATGGCGATGGGGGCGTGCGCGATATCGGGCGGGCCGTTCAAGCAGGGCTACAACGTGCTGAAGGGGATCGACCGGTACCTGCCGGTCGACGTACACGTCCCGGGCTGTCCGCCGCGGCCGGAAGCGCTGATCGAGGGGTTGATGGCCTTGCAGCGGCGGATTATGCGGCAGCGGCTGACGGGGCCGGAGCGGCCGCGGCACTTGCAGGCGGGCGAGGCCAGCGAGCTTCCAGTGCCGACGCTGGGCGCGCGCGACATCGAGCCGCCCTATCATGCGGCGGTGTGGCGGCCGCCGCGGGTGGCGCGCGCGAGTTGATCCATGGAGCGGCTCGCATCCATCCAGGCCCGGATCGAGGCGGCGCTGCCGGAGGCGAAGCTGGCTTTGGCGGCGAATCCGGGCGCATCGGGGCAGCACTCGTTGGTGGTGGAGGCGGCGCATCTGGAGGCGGTGGCGCGGCGGCTGCGAGACGATCCGGAGCTTCAGTTCGACTACCTGTCCAACGTGACGGGGGTGGACTGGCTGGACCGTGTCGAGACCGACAAAGTGCGAGTGAAGCGGGAGTATCAAGGGGAGGAGATCGAGGTCGAGGAGAGCGTCGAGAGGAGAGTGCCAGGGTATCTGGAGGTGGTGTATCATCTCTACTCGGTGGCGCGCGGGACGGGGCCGCTGGTCCTGCGGGTTCGGACGGGGAACCGGACCGACCGGGTGGATGTGCCGTCGCTGGCGAATGTGTTTCGGGGGGCGGAGCTGCAGGAGCGAGAGGTTTACGACCTGTTTGGCGTCGTGTTCACCGGGCATCCGGATCTGCGGCGGCTGCTGATGTGGGAGGGATTTTCCGGCCATCCCATGCGGAAGGACTACGTTGAGCCGGACGATTACGAGTATGAGCCGACGCCGCACGGCGAGGTTGCGGCCAAGGCGAGCCGTCGTTACGCCAAGCGAGGGCAGCCATGATCGACCGGGGAGGATCCAGGCGGGATGAGTGCGAGGCCGGGGGGGAGGATGCCGGGCGGCTGGAGGTGTCGATGGGCCCGCAGCATCCATCGACCCACGGCGTGTTTCGGATGGATGTCGTTCTCGAGGGGGAGACCGTGGTGCGGCTGAAGCCGGTGTTCGGCTATCTGCATCGCAACCACGAGAAGATCGCGGAGCAGACGACCTATTTGGGGTCGATGCCGTACACGGACCGGCTGGACTATTTTTGTTCCCTGACGAGCAACTGGGCGTATGCGCTGGCGGTGGAGAAGCTGGCGGGGCTGGCGGTGCCGGAGCGGGCGGAGTATCTGCGAGTGATCACGGCGGAGCTGACGCGGCTGCAGAATCATGCGTGCCAGATGGGTTTCATGCTGCAGGACCTGGGGGCGATGGGGACGCCCATGATGTATGCATTTCGCGAGCGGGAGAAGATATTGGATCTGTTCGAATCGCTGACGGGTTCGCGGATGATGTGCAACTACATGCGGTTTGGGGGGTGCCGCGCGGATGCGCCGGCGGGCTGGATCGAGGCGGCGCGCGGGGTGGTGGGTGATTTCCCGCGGTTTCTGGACGAATACGAGGCGCTGCTGGCGACGAACGAGATCGTGATGGCGCGGACGCAGGGTGTGGGGGTGCTGCCGAGGGACCTGGCGATCAACGCGAGCGCTTCGGGGCCGGTCCTCAGGGCGAGCGGTGTGGGGTACGACATCCGGAAGACCGACCGGTATGGGGTGTATGACCGGTTCGATTTCCGGGTGCCGGTGGGGGATCACGGGGATTGCTACGATCGATTCATGCTGCGGCTGCTCGAGATGCGGGAGTCGGTGAAGATCCTCGAGGCGGCGCTGGAGCAGATCCCGGCGGGGCCGGTGATCGATGGGAAAGTGAAGCTGCGGAACTTCAAGCCGAGAGCGGGCGAGGCCTACGGGCGGATCGAAGGGCCGAAAGGGGAGATCGGTTTCTATCTGATCAGCGACGGCTCGGCGAGCCCGTACCGGTATCGGGTGAGGCCGCCGAGCCTGATCAACCTGACGGCGCTCGAGGAGATGTGTTTGGGTCAGAAGGTGGCGGACGTGGTGGTGATCCTGGGGAGCATCGACATCGTGCTGGGGGAGGTGGACCGATGAGCGTCGAGGGGGCAGGGCTCATCCGGGGGTTCATCGAGACGGGTCGGAACCTGGTGGGCAGCTACGTGGATCCCCGCCGCTGGGTGACGGTCCAGTATCCGGAGGAGCGGCGGGCGACGCCGGAGAACAGCCGGGTCTATCCGTTTCTGGTCTACGACGGGGCGGACCCCGAGGAGGGCCTTCGGTGCGTGTCGTGCAAGATCTGCGAAAAGGAATGTCCGCCGCAGTGCATCTACATCGTGCCCGCGCAGGACGAGCGGGGCAGGCCGCGGAAGCATCCAGCGATATTCGATATTGACATATCGGTTTGCATGAGCTGTCAGATCTGTGTCGAGGTCTGCCCGTTCGACTCGATCAAGATGGACCAGGCGTATGCGTGGGACCGGGAGGATCGGTTTGGGGGCCTGCTGCTGCACAAGGCCGACCTGGCGCGGCCCAACCGGTATTACCGTGAGCTGCATCCGGCGGAGGCGCGGGTGGTGGACGAGCATCTGGCGAGGGAGCGGGAGCTGCGGGAGAGCGGGGTCCGGGCGGCGGTGCGGGCGAGCCTGCCGGGGTCCGGGGAGCCCGGAGGGGGCACATGAACATGGAGGGGATCCTGGCACTGACGGGTTGGGGGGGGCTGCGCTGGGTGGGCCCGGTGGAGCTGTTCGAGCGGGGTCCGGTGTGGCTGCGCGACTGGGCGGTCGGGTGGCTGCCGGAGGGGGCGAAGGTGTGGGCGGAAGGGCTGATTCCGGCGGTGGCGGTCCTGGCGGTGTTTGGGCTGCTGTTCGGGCTGGCGACGGTGGCGGAGCGGAAGCTGCTGGGGAGAATCCAGAACCGGCCGGGTCCGAACCGGGTGGGCCCGTATGGCTGGCTGCAGTTTGCGGCGGACGGCGTGAAGATGCTGACCAAGGAGGACGTGGTGCCGCGGTCAGCGGATCGGGTGCTGCATTTTCTGGCGCCGATCGTGATGCTGGCGCCGGTGGCGCTGTCGCTGGCGGTGATCCCGTATGGGCGGGATCTGGTGGCGGCGGATCCGCGATGCGGGCTGCTGTTTTTTTTCGCGGTGGGATCGGCGGCGGAGGTGGCGGCGTTCATGGCGGGCTGGTCGAGCCGGAACAAGTACTCGTTGCTGGGAGCGATGCGGGCGATCGCGCAGATGATCAGCTACGAGCTGCCGCTGGTGCTGTCGGCCTTGACGGTGGTGATGATGGCGGGATCGCTGTCGCTGGTGGAGATCGTGGAGGCGCAGTCGGGATACTGGTGGGGGGTGATTCCGCGGTGGCACGTGATGACGCCATGGGGGCTGGCGGGGCTGCTGCTGTTCATGGCCGCGGCGGCAGCGGCGAGCAACCGCGCGCCGTTCGATCTGCCGGAGGGCGAGTCCGAAATCATCGGGGGCTTCATGACCGAGTACTCGGGGTTCAAGTACGCGATCTTCTTCATGGGAGAGTATTTTGGGATGTTTGCCGTCAGCGGGCTGGCGGTGACGCTGTTTTTGGGGGGCTGGCAGGCGCCGCTGGCGGTGCTGGAAGCGGCGCCGTCCTACGGATGGTTTTTTCTGAAGCTCGGTGTGATGATCGCGTGGTTCATCTGGGTGCGGGGGACGCTGCCGAGGCTGCGGGTGGATCACCTCCTGAATTTCGGGTGGAAATACCTCTTGCCTTTGGGGGCGTTGAACCTGCTGGTAGCGATGGTCTGGCGGGGGCTGGGCGGGTGGGCATTCCCGGGGGCCGGGGCGGTCCGGTGGCTGGCGTGTCTGGCGATGATCGGGCTGCCGGCCATCCTGTGGGGGCGCCTGCTGATGCGGTCCCGCGGCTGGGGCCCGCGGGTTTATCGATATGCGAGCTGAGACTGGCGATGGCGGATGAATCGGTTTCGAGGCGGATAGGATCGAAGTGGCGACAGGATTTATCATATTGGCGGCGGTGACCTTGGGGGCGGCTCTGGCGAGCGTGATGCTGCGGAGGCTGGTGCATTGTGCGCTCTGCTGGACCCTGAGCATGGCGGGTGTGGCAGGCCTCTACATTCTGGCGGGGGCGGAGTTTCTGGGGCTGGCACAGCTGATCGTTTACGTGGGCGCGGTGGCGATCCTGATCGTGTTTGCGATCCTGCTGACGCAGCGTCGGGAGCTGCTTTCGATCGAGCGGCTGACGGCCGGGTCGTGGGTGACAGGGGTGGCGGTGGCGGGCCTGGTGGCCGGGTGTTTATGGATCGGGCTGGCGTATACGCGCGGCCTGGGCGGCGCCGGCGGTGCGAGCGGCGGGCCCGCGCTCGAGACGCGTGAGCTGGGCGAGCTGCTCATGGGGAGATACGTCGTTGCGTTCGAGGTGGCGGGTTTGGTTCTGACCGTGGCGCTGATTGGAGCGGTTATTTTGGCGCTGCCATTCGAGCAGCCGAGGGAGGCGAGCGGCAGACGCGCGGATCGACCGGCTGCCGGCGAGGGCTGGGATGCCCGGCGGCAGGGAGGGCAGGGGGCATGATCACGGCGCATCATTATCTGGCGGTGGCGGCGATGCTGTTTGGGATTGGGCTTGCGGGGGCATTGACGCGGCGGAACAGCATTCTGGTGCTGATGAGCATCGAGCTGATGCTGAATGCGGCGAACCTGAACCTGGTGGCCTTTGGGCGGCAGGCCGGATGGGAGCAGGGATCGCAGGCGGCGCTATGGGTCATGTGCGCCATCGCGATTGCGGCGGCGGAATCGGGGGTGGGGCTGGCGCTGATCCTGGCGATCTACCGGCATCGCCGAAGCGCTCATCTGGACGAATCGCCCCCACTGAAAGGATGATGAGCTGGATACGGGAATGGCTGTGGCTGATTCCGCTGGCGCCGCTGGCGGCGGCGGGGCTGTTGGCGCTGACGCCGCGGGCGGGGCGCCGCCGGGCGGCGTGGCTGGGGATCGGGTCTCTGAGCGTGGCGACGGTGCTCTCCTGGGCAGCCTTTTTCGGCGCCTGGCCCGGCGCGGGCGGGGCGGGGCGCGAGGTGAACTTCACATGGCTGACTTTTGGGCGGACGCCGCTCGAGCTGGGGTGGGTGCTGGATCCGCTGACGGGCGCGATGCTGGCCATGGTGAGCACGGTGGCGCTGCTGATCTTTGTCTACAGCCTGGGCGACATGCGGGCGGATCCGAACTTCACGCGGTTTTTCTGTTTTCTATCGTTTTTTGCGGGGTCGATGCTGGGGCTGGTGATGGCGAACAGCCTGCTGTGGCTGTTCATGTGCTGGGAGCTGGTGGGGCTGGCGTCGTATCTGCTGATTGGATTCTGGTTCGAGAAACCGGCGGCGGCGGCGGCGGCGAAGAAGGCTTTTCTGGTGACGCGGATCGGGGATTTGGGGCTGCTGCTGGGATTGATCTATCTCTACACCGAGACGGGGACACTGTTGTGTTACGACGAGGGGCGCGGATGTCTGGAGGCGGCAGCGCTGGCGGGCCTGGTCGAGCGGGTGTCGGTGGGGGGGATCACGGTGGCGACGGCGATCAGCCTCCTGATCTTTTGCGGGGCGATCGGCAAGTCAGGGCAGGTGCCCCTGCATGTTTGGCTGCCGGATGCGATGGAGGGCCCCACGCCCGTGAGCGCCTTGATTCATGCGGCGACGATGGTGGCGGCGGGCGTCTTCCTGGTGGCGCGCGTCTATCCGCTGATGGACGCGGACGTGGCGGGGGAGCCGGGATTATCGGCGGCGCTGCAAGGGGTGGCGTGGGTGGGCGCGGTGACAGCGGTGATGGCGGCTGCGATCGCGGCGGCTCAGTTCGACCTCAAGCGGATCCTCGCCTATTCGACGGTATCGCAGCTGGGCTACATGATGATGGCGCTGGGCGTGGGCGGTTACGCCGTGGGGATGTTTCATCTGATTGCGCACGCCTTTTTCAAGGCGCTGCTGTTTTTAGGGGCGGGATCGGCGATTCACGGATGCCATCATGAGAGGGACATTCGAAGGATGGGTGGGCTGCGCCGGTGGATGCCGGTGACCTTTGCGGCGCACGCGGTGGGGATGATGGCGCTGGCGGGTGTCCCGCTGTTCTTCTGCGGGTTTTGGAGCAAGGATGGAATACTGCATGCGGCGTGGGGCTGGCCGGTGTCGCGCCTGCCGTTTCTGCTGGGGCTGGCGGGGGTGGGGTTGACAGCATTCTACATGATGCGACAGATGGCGATGGTGTATGGGGGGGAATACCGGGGAGGGCAGCTTAAAAAGGAGATCCACGAGAGCCCGGCGGTGATGAGAGTGCCCATGGTGATTTTGGCGGTGGCGGTGGTTCTGTTGAGCGTGGTGGGGACGCCGGCATGGCCGTGGCTCGAGGAATTTCTCGAGGGGCGGGAGGCGGCGGTGCGCGCGGGAGATCTATTCGAGCATGAGACCTTATGGATCATGGGCGCATCGGCATTGGTGATGGGGGCAGGGCTCGTGGCGGGGTGGCGGCTGTACGGGAGGAGGCCGCAGAGAAGGGCCGACGCGCCGGATCCGCTTCGTATGGCGCAGCCGGCCGTCTTCAGCCTGCTCGAACAGCGGTTGCGGTTTGACGAGGTCTATGAGGCGACCGTCGTGCGATCGGCAGCATGGGCGGCGGAGGCGTGGGACTGGCTCGAGCGCGAGGTGTGGCAGGGGCTCATGCAATGGGCGGGATACGGGGCGCTGGCGGCCGGCTGGCTGAGCCGGTTGAGCGACGAGTATCTGGTGAATCCGGCGTTTGACGGCGGGTGTGAAGGGGTGCGCGGATGCGGGCGCGGGATGTCCGGCTGGCACGGCGGGAGGCTGCGGATCTATCTGCGGGTGGTGGCGGCGGGGATGGCGGCGATGGCGGTGTGGCTAACCTGGGGCTGAGGGTGACGATGGCGGGGCACGAACTGACATGGCTGACGATGGCGCCGCTGCTGGGGGCGGCGGTGGTGGCCTGCCTGCCGCGGTCGCAGGAGGCCCGGGCGCGGCCGATCGGCTTGTCGGCGGCAGGGATCGCGCTGGCGTGGGCATTGGGGCTGGCGCTGCGGTTTCAGGATCTGCCGGGCTACCAGTTTGTCGAGCGGCTCTCGTGGATTCCCTATCTGGGGGTGGAATACCACCTGGGGGTGGATGGGTTGGGATTGGCGATGGCATTGCTGACGGGGTTCGTGATGCTGCTGGCCTTGATGGTGTCGCGGACCGGCCTCGAGCGGCCGCGGCTCTATTATGCATTGTTCCTCCTGCTCGAGGCGGGATTGATGGGGACGTTCACCGCGCTGAACTTTTTCCACTGGTTCCTGTGCTGGGAACTGAGTCTGATCCCGGCGTTTTTCCTGATCCGGCTGTGGGGCGGTCCGATGCGCGGATCGGTATCGACCGGATTCTTCCTTTACACCCTGGCGGGGAGCGTGGCGATGCTGCTGGCTTTTCAGGTTTTGTTTTTGGCGACGGGCACGTTCGATCTGCCGGGACTGGCGCGGCTGAGCCAGGAGGGCGGGGTGACGGCGCGGTTGTCCGAGTATTTCGGCTGGCCGGAAGGCGTGTCGCGGCGGGTTTTGGGCTGGGTGGGCGCGGGGGTGTTTCTGGGGCTGGCGGTGAAGGTCCCGTTGATGCCGCTGCACGGGTGGCTGCCGGGGGCGTATGCGGAGGCGCCGACGGCGGTGACGATGGTGCTGACGGGGGTGATGTCGAAGATGGGGCTGTATGGATTCCTGCGGATCATGGGGCCGATATTTGCGGATGCGATGCGAGGGGCGTGGGGCATGCTGATGGTGCTGGCGGTGGTGACCGTGGTGGGCTCGGCCGCGGCGGCGTGGGCGCAGAAGGACCTCAAGCGGCTGCTGGCGTATTCCTCGATCAACCATCTGGGCTATTGTCTGCTGGGGATCTTCGCGGCTCTCCAGTGCGGGAGCGAGAGCGCTCGGCAAGCGGCGCTGGGCGGCGTGATTCTGCAGATGTTCAACCACGGGATCAACGCGGCGACATTATTCGGGCTGGTGGCGCTTGTGGAGCGGCGGAGCGGCGGCCTGCGGGATCTGGACGACTTTGGGGGATTGCGGAAAGCGGCGCCGGTGTTCTGCGGGGTGATGGGCATGGCGGTATTCGCGTCGCTGGGCTTGCCGGGCTTGAACGGGTTTCCGGGTGAGTTCCTGATCTTCACGGGCGTCTTTGCGGCGGCGCCATGGGCGGCGGTGGCGTCGGTGTTGGGATTGCTGCTGACGGCGGTATTTCTGCTGGGGCTGATGCAGCGGATGTTCCACGGTCCATTGCCGGGGCGATGGTCAGGGTGGACGGACCTGAGCCCGCGGGAGTGGGCCATGATGATACCGTCGCTGGGATTGATGCTGGTTCTGGGGGTGTATCCGCAGGCGCTGCTCGGGATCGTGAACGCGGCGGTGGTAGAACTGGCGGCGGTTTGGGCGCCCTGAACCATGGCAAGCTGGACCATCTATCTATCGTTTATCGGGGCGGCGCTGCTGCTGGCGGTGCGGCCAAGGGACATGCGATGGGTGCGGGGGCTGGCCCTGGGGACGGCGCTGGCGGGGCTGGTCTTGGGCCTCGCGGCGGCGGCGCGGTATCCGGCCGACCCGGCGGCGCCATTGATCGTGCTGGCCCGGGCTCGATGGATTCCGTCGCTGGGCATCGAGTATTATCTGGCCGCGGACGGCATCAGCCTGACCCTGGTGGTGCTGACCGGGATTGCGTCGGTGGCGGGGGTGCTGTTTTCGTGGAACGTGGAGCGGAGGGCGGCGGAGTATTTCGCGCTGTATCTGGCGCTGATCGGCGGCGTCTACGGCGTGTTTCTGAGCTTCGACTGGTTTCTATTGTTCGTGTTTTACGAAGTGGCGATCGTACCCAAGTATTTCTTGATCGCGATCTGGGGGTCGACGCGCCGGGAGTATGGGGCGATGAAGCTGGCGCTCTATTCGCTGGTGGGGAGCGCGCTGGTGCTGGTCGGGATGCTGGCGGCGTACGGGGTGAGCGGGGGCCAGACGTTCAACCTGATCGAGCTGGCGCGGGGCGGGTTTTCGTCGGGATTTCAGACCTGGGCATTCCCGGTTGTATTTGTGGGGTTTGCGGTCCTGGCGGGGATCTGGCCGCTGCACACGTGGGCGCCGACGGGGCACGTGGCGGCGCCGACGGCGGCGTCGATGCTGCTGGCGGGGGTGGTGATGAAGCTGGGCGCTTACGGGGCGCTGCGGGTGGGGATGATGCTGTTTCCGCAGGGGGCGATGGTCTGGCGGCCGCTGTTTGCGGGGCTGGGGGTGATCGGGATCCTGTATGGGGCGTGCGTGGCCCTGGTGCAGAGGGATTTCAAGTTTGTGATCGGCTATTCGAGCGTGAGCCACATGGGCTTTGTGCTCCTGGGATTGATGACATTAAACGCGACGGGCGTGGGCGGGGCCGTGATGCAGATGTTCTCGCACGGGATCATCGCGGGCCTGCTGTTCGCGGTGGTGGGCCGGATGGTGTATGACCGGATGCACACGCGGGATCTGGCGGATCTGGAGGGGATGGCCTTGAACCGGGTGCTGCCGTTTGCGGGGCTGACATTCGCGGTTGCGTGCGCGGCGTCGATGGGGGTGCCGGGATTCAGCGGGTTCATATCCGAGCTGCTGGTGGTGATTGGGGCTTGGAAGGCATTCCCGCCGCTGGCGGTGCTGGCAGGGGTGGGGATCGTGGCGGGGGCGGCCTACACGCTGCGAGTGCTGCAGAAATCGTTTTTTGGCGATCACCCCCGCGCGCCGGTCGAGGAGATGGGGCGCGGGCAAGGGCTGACATGGCCGGAGCGGGCAGGGGCGGTTTTGCTCATGGCGGCCACGGTGGTCGTGGGGCTCTATCCGTCGCTGTTGCTCGATATCATCATGCCCAGCCTGCAGGCGTCCTGGATGCAGGCGATGCTGAAGGGAGGTCAGGGGTGAATTACGGCGCGATCGCATGGGCGCTGGCGCCCGAGGCCATCCTGGCGCTGACGGCGCTGGCGGTTCTGGGGATGGACGCGGCGCTGGCGCGGCGCTGGTCGGTGCCGGTGCGGTGGCGTGCGGCGGTGGCGGCGGGGGTGGCGGGGTGTCTGGGGGCGCTGGTGTGGATGGCGGCAGCGGATCCTCCGGGCCGGCTGGCGGGGGGGATGCTGGTGCTGGACGACGCATCGCGGTTCGTGTGCCAGGCGCTGGCGGTCCTGACCATGGCGAGCCTGGTGCTATCGATCGAGACGGCCCTCACGGAGCATATAGGTGAGTATGTCGCGCTGATGCTGCTGGCGACGGTGGGTCTGATGCTCATGGCCGGGGCGGAGAACATGGTGCTGGTGTATGCGTCGCTGGAGCTGGCGAGCCTGTCGCTGTACGCGCTGGCGGCGTTTCAGCGGGAGAGCCGCCATGGCCTCGAGGCGGCGCTCAAGTATTTTCTGCTGGGAGGGATGTCGTCGGCGTTCCTGCTTTACGGGATGAGCGCGTTGTATGGGTTGAGCGGGGAGGTCGAGCTAAGCCGGATGGCGCCGAAGCTGGCGCGGCTGGGGATGGATCCGCTGCTGATCGTGGCGCTGGCATCGGTGGTGGTGGGGCTGGGATTCAAAGTGGCGGTGGTCCCATTTCACTTGTGGGCGCCAGACGTGTATCAGGCGGCGCCATTGCCGACGGCGGCATTGGTGGCATCGGGATCGAAGATGGCGAGTTTTTACCTGCTGATTCGATTCATGCTCGAGGGTTTTCCGGAGCTGGCTGGGCGCGCGGACTGGCGCGGGTGGGAAGGGGGATGGATGCCGTTGCTGGGGATGGCGGCGGCGTTGTCCATCGGTTTGGGGAACCTGGTGGCGCTGGTGCAATCGAGCGTTCGGCGTCTGCTGGCCTACTCGGCGATCGCCCATGCGGGATACGCGCTGCTTGGGGTCATGGCGGGCAACGCGGAGGGGACCGCAGCGGTGGTGTATTACCTGAGCACGTATGCGCTGGCGGTCATCGGAGCTTTCGGTGTGGCGGGGATCGTCGAGCGGAACAGCGGAGGGGATCGGCTCGAGAATTTTGCCGGTTTATGGCAGCGATCGCCTCTGCTGGCCGCGTGTCTGTTTGTCTTTATTCTTTCGCTGGCCGGGCTCCCGCCGCTGGCCGGGTTTGTGGGCAAGTTCGCCGTATTCGCGGCGGCGGCAGGAGCGGGCGGGGGGGGGCTGGGATTGATCTGGCTGATAGCGTGGGCGTTGGGGATGAGCGCGGTATCGCTTTATTACTACCTGCAGGTCCTGAAGCAGGCGTATGTGCGCGAGGCTGAAGCGGGGCGCGGATCGAGCGCAGCGTGGCGGGTGTTGCCAGCGACCCGGGTTGTGCTGCTGGGATTGGCGGTCGCGGTGGTTCTGCTGGGCTGTTTTCCGGGCGGGGTGCTGAGCTGGCTCAGGGCGGCGCTGGGATCGTAGGATCCGTCATGGTGCAGCCACCCGATAGAAGACCGGAGAGATCGAGGGGATGGGCAGCAGAATCCGGAACTGATTGGAGCCGGGCCCGTTTGTGATGGTGAAGTTGGCGACGGGTTGCCAAGGGCCCGCGGGCGAGGGGCTCGAGAGCGGATCGATCGAGTTCGCCGTGCCATTGGTCAGGGTGACGACCAGCTCGAGCTGGCTGTCCGCCGTGTGGCGAATGGATTCGAGATGGAGGATGGTATCGGTGATCCTGCCGGCGGCGATGCGGAGCATTGGCCCCCAAGGGAGGGCCCGTTGGCCAATGCGGGCGCGGGCCTGGAGGGAATAATCGCCGGGCAGCGTGGGCTCGAAGACGAACGATGGAGGTTGGGGGACGGGTGCGTTGTGGGTTTCCTCGAGTTGTTCGACGGCACTGAGGCGGATGTCATCCAGGTGGAGGCCGATGCCGGGATCGGTCTGAGGGTAGCGGCTGCCGCCGGTGTAATCGTAGACGAAGCGGAACTGAGCGCTCTGTCCGGCGTACGGAGCGAGCGGGACGACAACGGTCTGGAAGGAATCGGCGCCGGCGTCGTCGATGCCGGGCTCAGACCAGAGGTCGGACCATGTGAGGCCGTTGTCGGTGGAGATCTGGAGGCGGGCGATTTGGGTGGGGGTGGCCCAATTGAGGCGGGAGGCGAATTGAATGCCGCTCGAGGCCGAGAGGAGAAAGGCGCCATCGAGCTCGAGGATCTGATCGGCCGGCTGGGGATGAGCCAAGCGAATCGCCCACGTGCCCTGCGAGACAGCGTCGGATTGGCGGACATCATAGCCTGGGGTTGCGAGGAGCGTCCAGCGATCGAGACCGGCCTCGACGGTTTCGACGATATTGGTGGGGAGCAATCGGGTCGCGCGCCAATCGTAGCCGGTGGCGGCGCCCACCATCGAGAGCTGGCAGAGGTTCGGCGCGAAAAGCGCGGCGCGCGCGGGGCCGGAAACGACAGGGGGCTCGTAAGGCGGCAGGAAATCGATCTTGCGATTGGCAAGGTTGGTGACGGCGAATGTCCGGGAAAATGGGGCGAGCCCCGGGGCGCTGAACGTGGCAAGGAATGATCCGTTGCCGGGCAGGGGGATGGCATAGCCGCCGGAGGGGGCGGTCACTGCATAGAACGAGGCGCCGCTGACGCGGACATCGATCCCACCGATGCCTTCGCCCAGATCATAAAATCCGTTGCCGTTCAGATCGTAAAAGGCAACGCCGGTGAGGAAGGGGAACGCGGTCGATTGGAGGCCGAAATTCTGAGTGACCACGATGGGGCCAACGGCGCCGTTGGTGCCCAGGATTGCCCCGACGCCAATTTCGCGGAACTCGGGCTCGAAAGTGTTGTGGCGATGGCCTGGAGGGTTTTGGACGCCGCCGGGTCCGGGGCCCCAATCGATGACGAAGCCGGCATGCCCGTGCAGGACGGATTCGGCATAGGCGAACACGTTTTCGGCGACGACCTGGTAAGGGTATTGCGCAGCGACGATCCGGTCGGTGAGGGTGCGGCCGTCGCTGCCGGTGTGGCTTTGAAACATGTGTTCGAACATGTCCTGGCTGTGGAGGCGGGCGGCCTGGCGGAGGCGGGCGTTGGGTGCGAGCGGCGGGGCGGGTGGGTAGGCGCCGAGCTGGGCTTCGAGGAGATCGAGGTCGACCTGGAAGTAATCGCAATCGCTGCGGACATCGGGGTCGGCGAGGTAGCGGAGCCAGTGTCCCTCGGCGACGGGATCGGATCGGGCCCGGTTGATGAACTCGATAAAGAGCTGCTCAGGATCGGTGACATCGCCGATCGAGTATGGATCGAGGCCGGCGGCGGAGAGGGACCGGGCGGCGGATTCGGCCGGAGCGCGGCGGATGACGGGCGGCGCCGGCGGGGGAGAGGCTGGAGGGGATGGAGGGTCGGGCAAGGGGCGCGCGCTCAGGTCCGCTGTCAGAAGGAGCGCGAATCCGATGGCGACGAAGGTTGCCGACCCGATCCATTTCATGCGGGTGACGATAGCCGCCCGGGGACCAGAAAGCAATGATGTGGCGAACCACATCCATCTGCTGATGCCGGTGCCGGAGAAGGGGGGCGTTACGGACGCCGAGATATGAGCAGTGAGGCAGGGGATTCGGGGTGAGCAGGCGAGCACATACGAAGCCCAAAAGTCATGGAGAGCTCCCCATAGAGCTCAACGCGTAACATCGGACCCTCGCAACCTCGCATTTAGCTATTGACGGGATGCTGATGTCAGAAAAGAATGGGTAAAAAGCAGACAGGAGCAGCGGATTGAACTCAGGATTTTAGTCTAATTGGTATTTAAGGGGTAGAGACGTATCGTTTTCGTCATGGCGGAAGGATGGCTCTCAGCTGCCAACTGGAGTTGCTCTGCAAAGACGATTTGTGAATAATAAGCGATTCGATTTAGGGATCGAACCATGAAAAGGAACAATGTGATGGGCTCAATCGTCGGGATGCTTGCTATTGCGATGCTTGTTGGCGTTACCGGGGCTCGAGCGCAGCTTTTCCTTGAGGTGGGAGATCACAGCCTTTTACCCAATACAGCCAATCAGACGATCTCGTTGTACCTTCAAAATCCGACGGATAGTCCGATCGCAATTTCAGGACTGGACATCAGTATCCAGGTGGCGGATTCAGGGCCAGCCTCCGAAGGCGGGGAGGGCTACATCGACGGGCCCAACATTACAGGCTTGGATATCATCACGGGAACGCTTTTTGGAGCGGTTGCCAATACAGGCAACAATGTTTGGCTTTCTGATACCGATCCAGAGAATGTGCCGATCCCTCCCCAATTCGCTTTTGGAAACACAGCAGCAGCGGCAAGTCCTTATTATTTTTCTTTTCAACCTACTACCATAGAAAATCCGCCGGTCCTTCTGGCAATAGTCACGATTGACACAACCGGTTTCACGTCCTCCGCCTCATGGGATTTGTATCTTAAGGATCCTAGTCCCGCAAACGGGTGGACGACGTACATTACGGGAGCTGCACAGACAGATTTAGTTTTAATGAATATAGTGGACGGCACGATTGCAGTGCCGGAACCCCAGGCAGGCCTCGTCCTGGCCTCTTTGCTGCTGCTGGGCCGCATCGGTTGGCTGCGGTTTGGAACTCAAAAAGCTGGCAAGTAATTCAGATTGGATTGGGTTTTCACGGCCTTTCCACCACCCGGTAGAACCGCGATTGCGCTGATGGCTCGGCCATCCACCGCTTGCGCAAGCCGTTCTTCTCGACCTGAGGCGCAAATCCGGCCGGGCGCCATTCCGGCCTCGTCAGATCCTCGCACACCTCGAGCCCATGTTTCCCGGCTTGCGCGCCCTCGAAATCGATCACGATCCGGCCCGCTCCATCCCGCCCAATTCCCAGGCTGCCCTTCTCGATGAGGCTCGATGAGGACTGGCCAGACCCGGCCGCACGCGATCCAGTCGCTCCGGCTGAAGCCACCCCGTCCGCCATTCCCATGGCAGCCACGGCCGCTTCCGGTGCCTCGCCCATGGCCGAATACCCTCCGATCCCGCTCAAGTCGATCAGGTTCAGCGCGCTGAACACCGTCGTCGGATTGGCCCGCGCGATGTTCTGGTCAAACAGATCGACTTTCTTGTCTCGATTGTAATCGCACGGGTCGTCGATCGGCGCCGGATTGAAGATGGTGTGTGGATTGGCCCGTGCCATCTGCTGATCGAGCAGATCGACCTTGGCATCGGTGGTGCTGTTGCCGCACTCGCCCACGGCATTGCCAAAATAGAACACATCGGACGCGCCGAGCCCCGTATTGGGTGTCGCCTGCACCGTCACCTGGAGCCACTGCTTCTGAATGGCGTTGTCCGGCCAGATCAGGGTGAGCCGGTCCGATCCGCTGGCGCCCGCGCCGGTGCGCACGGTGATGGTGGAAGGGGCCGGAGCGGCCGGCCAACCGGTCGGATCGGTGGTGTTGCCCGCCTTGAACAAGAAATCCTGTGCCGTGGGAACGCCGGGCAATTCCGCAATATCGACCATAATGCCGTTGATCCCGCGGCTGTAGCTGGTGTAGTTGGCGAACGTGGCCTTGCTCCCGGCCCGGAGCGCGACCTTGTCAGGCGCAATCGCCGAGTCATCGCTGGGATTGGCGGACGGTTCGTTGCCATCCCAGGCCGACTGGTTGTAGAAAATGTAGCGCCCCAGAATGCGGGGCTGAACGGTGATGGTGAAGACCTGGGGGGCGCTCGTGTCCACGCCTCCGTTGGCAGTGCCCCCGTTGTCCTGCAAACGGACCGTCACCCTCGCCACGCCAGCCTTCTCAACGGCTGGCGTGTAGGTCAGCGTCCCATCGGGCATTATCGCCGGGCCCGCGCTGAACAGCAGTGGATCGTCTACAGTCACAAGGAATGCGACTGTTTGCGCCGACTCGCTGGCAGGCCCCGAGCTGATCGCGGTCGCCCAGCCGGCAATGCTCTGCGGTGGCGCGTTCTGGAGGACAGCTTGATCGGCCCCTTTGATGAAGCTGGGGGCATCATTCACCTCGGTCACGTGCAGGACAAAGCTCTCGATTGCCGATCCGCCATCGCCGTCGGTCACGGTGATCGCGATCGTCGTATCGCCAGACAGATCGGCTGCCGGGATGACGGTTACGGTCCTGTCGGTGCCGGCGCCGCCCAATAGAATATTTTCATTTGGCGCCAGCGTCGGGTTGGAGGAGCTGGCTGTAATGATCAACGCGTCAGGACCCGTTTCCAGATCCCCCACAACAAACGGAATGGGCGGAGTGGCTGTATCTTCAGGGGTTGATTGGTCGAGAATGTCCGAGACAGTCGGCGGCGTGTTGACTGCGTAGCGAACGGCGGCATAGGCGTTAATGCGTCCGTAGCCGTAGTATTCGTTATAGCCATCGATGTAGGTCACCCCGCCAATTTTTTCGGCGGTAGCCTGCAGGATCGAACGCACCTCATTGGCGGTGAGGCCGGGTTTGGCCGAAAGCAACAGCGCGGCCACGCCCGCTGCGAGCGGAGTTGCCGATGAAGTGCCGCTGAAGTCGGGATCGTAATCGCCGGCGTTGTATCCGCCGGATCCGGTGCGGTCGGTCGTGTAGATATTGGATCTGCCGCCGCCGCTTGGGGCGACCAAATCCAAGCCGATCCCATACTGGCTATAATCCGATCGATAATCGAAATCGGAGCTGGCGCCGACGGCGATGGTGCTGGCCTCGCTGGCGGGATAGGCGATAGCGGTTGCGATCGCCGGCACACCGGAAAAATGGAAATAGCGTGTGCCATCGACGTATAAGTTAAAAAAGTCCGAGTCCTGCTGGCTCGAGACCCAGGCGTAGAAAACGAGGTTGCCTGCCCCCACGGTTCTGGTCACCTGAAGATAGGTGGCCTGACCGTCCGAGATCGCGCCTGCCCGGACGGCGCGCGATCCGGATCCATCCCAGCCGCTGAGCGCGTGGTTGCCGCCGACTCCGTCCTGGATGCTGATCCAGCTCGCGTTTCCGCCGGTGGTCCAACCTGCTGGCAGGGCATCGGATTCGAATCGCTCGACGCTCCCCCCCGGGAACGCGATCGAATCCAGCCAGACCGTGTCGTCCCCATCCGAGCCGCTGCTGTCTTTGGCATATTCCCATTTGATTGTGTAGGTTCCTGCTGGGAAGCCGCTTAATGTGAATTGGATGAACCCGGAAGCGCCGTTGCCAGTGGCGGCAAAGATTGGGCAGCCTTGACCGTTTCGGCCACTGGCAGCCGCCCAGCTTAAGGCGTCGGAAAAAGTCAGCGACGGCGAGCTGCTGAAGCTCAGGTTGAGGATGTCCGCGCCTCGCCAGACGCCGGATCCGTCGGCGGTTCGGCCCGCGGAGTAATAGGTTGCGGCAGCCATGATGGAAGCGCTCGAGTAGAAGCTGCCGGAGTCATCGGGCGATTCGCCGATCCGAATGGGGAGCAAGCCTCCGGCCAAGCCGGCGCCGGCGACTCCGAGGCCATTGTTGCCTCGTGCGACGGCGACGCCAGCGACGGGGGTGCCGTGGTTGTCATACGCCGTCTTCGGATCGGGCGAATTGTCGTCCCCATAAAAGTCCCACCCGTTCTTATCGTCCTTGTAGCCGTTGCCATCGTCATCCCGATTCGGTTTTCCCGCGAGCTCGATCGCGTTGTACGCCAGGTTCGGACTGAGATCGGGGTGGCTGGTTTGCACACCGACATCGAGAATGGCCACGATCGCGCCGGTACCCGTGGCGAGGTTCCATGCTTCGGGCCCATGCACATCGGCGCCGGCTGTTCCCCCGCCTTGGCCGGTGTTGTTGAGGTGCCATTGGCTGGGAAAGTAAGTGTCGTCAGGGATGAGATGATGAATGGACTGGGCCACGAAGTCCGGCTCGATCCATTTCACTCGGCTGTCGCGAGCCCGATTGCTGACCTCGGCGAGCATTTGTTCCGCGGCGGCTCCGGACAATGCGAGGATGAACTGATCGGCTGTTCCGGCAAGCCGCCTGGCGCGAGGCCAATCCGATCCAAAAAAGGTTTGCGGATCGATCTCTTCCTTCAGGCGGATAATGACCTCCTCCGTGGGGATGAGGCGCAATCCGGTGTCAGGATCGATGAAGACGGGATTGGCCATGCGGACGCCGGGGACATTTCTGGCCGATGCGAGGGCTTGCTCGAGGGCAGCGGGCTGGAGCAACTCGAGTTCGCGCGTCGGGGGAGTGGATTTCAAGATTGTGACGCCCATGGCCAGCTCGATTTCCACCGAGCAGCCGTCCAGGGGCTGACCGGGCGCAACCAGCCGATCGAGAACATCTGCTTTCTGGGATTCATTTGCGAAGCGGATTGCCTTGGCACCCGCCAACCGGAGGAGCCTCCGGACACCCTCTGGCGTCGCGTAAAAATCGCCTGCATCGAAGCTGTTCGCCCGTTGTTCGGCGATCTGCATCATGATCGGACGGTGTGGGTGGGGGGCGAGGGCATCGGCTGCAGGTGCGGGGGCCGCCAGAACGCCGAAGCCCAGCAAGGCAATATGGCCGAGCCCGAGAAACCGTCTCTTCATAAATGCCTCATCTACTGCGGATTACAATCAGCATGCTCGTCGCATGCGGTCTGTCAGCAAGCCAAAATCCCCTCCAGCAAGATCGAGACAAGCTCCACACACGCCCTGTGTTACAGAGTCCAAACTACGCTGCAAACCGCCCTTTCGTCAAACGTCAATGATGCCATTGATCGGGAACGCAGCTGGATTCTCTGCGCCAATTTCTTGACGTTGGGGCGCGGGATGGGTAACGGTGGGGCACTGGAAAACCATTGAATTCATGAAAACAACGAAAGCCAACACCGGTTTGTTATCGCGCCGCCAATTTGTCGCCACGTCGGGTGCGGCGGCATTGGGGGCAGTCGTGGCCGCGCCGCTGATCCGTCCGAGCGCGACATGGGCTGCGAACAGCGACACGTTGAAAGTGGGATTGGTCGGATGCGGCGGGCGCGGATCGGGGGCGGCGCTCAACGCCCTGATGGCCGACGAGAACGTGGTGCTGACCGCTTTGGGGGATGCGTTCAAGGACCGAATCGATGGCTGTCTGAAGAACCTGGGGAAGAACGCGAAGGTGGGCGCGCGGGTGCGGGTCCAGCCGGATCACTGTTTCGTGGGGCTGGATGCGTATCGGAAGGTGATCGACAGCGGGGTGGACGTGGTATTGCTGGCGTCGCCGCCGGGGTTTCGTCCGGAGCATCTAAAGGCGGCGGTGGCGGCGGGCAAGCACATCTTCACCGAGAAACCGATGGCGACGGACGCGCCCGGGGTGCGGGCGGTGCAAGCGGCGGCCGAGGAGGCCCGGCGCCGGCGGCTGTCGCTGGTGTCAGGGTTCTGCTGGCGATACAACCTGGCTGAGCGGGCGGGATTCCAGCAGGTGCACGACGGGGCGGTGGGCGAGGTGCGGACGGTGTATTCGACGTATAACACGGGGACGCTGTGGAGCCGGCCGCGGCAGCCGGGATGGACCGATCTCGAGTATCAAGTGCGCAACTGGTATTACTATACCTGGCTGTCAGGCGATCACCTGGTCGAGCAGGCGGTGCACAGCATCGACAAGATGATCTGGGCGATGAAGGACGAGCCGCCGGCGCGAGCGACGGCGCACGGCGGGCGGCAGGTGCGCGTCGAGCCGGATTTCGGCCACATCTACGATCATTTCGCGGTGGTCTACGAATGGGCGAGCGGCGCGAAGGGATTCCTGTTCTGCCGCCAGCAGGACAACTGCTCGAACGACAACAGCGACACGATCCTGGGGGCGCGGGGCGTGGCTCGAGTTCTGGGATTCCGGGGTCCGCCCGAGATCAAGGGAGAGAAGAACTGGCGGTATGAGGGGCCGCGTCCGGACATGTACCAGGTCGAGCACAACGAGCTGTTCGCGTCGATTCGGGCTGGGCGTCCGATGAATGACGGGACCTGGATGACCAACACGACGCTGATGGCGATCATGGGCCGGATGGCAGCTTACACGGGCCAGACGATTACCTGGGAGCAGGCGCTGAACTCGAAAGAGAATCTGGCTCCGGCTTTGGATTGGAACGGGAAGCTGCCGACGCCGCCGGTGGCAATGCCCGGGAAGACGCCGTTTGTTTGAGGCGCGCCGGATCGAGGCCGCACGTGCCCCTCTCCCTCTCCCCCCGCTCGTGCCTTGCGGGGGGAGGGAGGTAGGGACGCGTCACTGACGCGTCCGCTTGCCAGCCGACACTTGCATTCCCTTGCTGGCGTAGCCGCAGCCTTCAAGCTGCGGTATTTTCTCACCACCGAGCGAAGTGCACGAAGGGGTTGTACCCGCAGATTTTCGCTATCGCAGGAATTCTCTGTGTCTGTGAGAGAAAGAAACTTGAATCTGGAAATCCCGAACTCAGGAACTTCCCGGAAAAGGGTTTCCTGATTTCCTACGTTCCAGATTCAAAATGAGTGTTTCGTGTGCTTTCAGAACTTCGTGTTGAGAAGAGTTAATCTCGATCGGTCGATTCGAGTTTGATGTTGCTTAGAAATATGGTTTGCCAGCGGATATCTTCCGCGGTCCACGTTGCCAGCAGTTTAAGCAGGCGTCGCATCTGGCCGCCAATTGTGTATCTTTGCTGCGGGGCTAAAATGATCCCAGAGTGCGCATGCCCGGCCTTCACGTAGTCCGCGTGCAGCGAAATGAAGTCACCCACATTGAAAGTGTAAATGGCGCGCGATTGCGAATGGCACCACTGCAGTTGGATTTCGTCCGGAGCGGCAACCAAGCCGCATTCCAGGGCAGACACAACATCGACGCCCCGCAACCGAAGTGCGGCAATCAGACCGTGTTGGGTGGCATCCTCGTCGAAATAGAGGTGGATAGCGCTCAAGGCCGTTTTTCTGCCTCCGCTTCCTGGGCCAAGCGCTCGTAATCTCGCGTCTCGATGTTCAGATCGGAGTCAATTTCCTCGCGGTTGGCATAATACCAGGCGAGGGCCGCATGAACCTGTGCAAGATTGAGATGTCCAAACTGGGCAGCGATTTCCTCGGGGTCTTTGCCCATCCGATGCCAGCCGACAATTCGCTTGACCGTCACACCCGTGCCGGCGACGCACGGCCGCCCCCCCTTCAATCCCGGCGTGCGCGTAATCAAGGATCCGATCTCAACAACGGTTTCCGCGCTCATATCCATACGATGAATGCCGTCCGCCAATCGGTCAACCCGATTCTCGTTATTCCGACGTAGTGTCCCCGTGAATCCACGCAAAATTCTTGGCATTTTTCTTCGTGGCGAGAGGGATGGTGGTTTGTGGTTGTTGGTTGGTGCCAGGTGTCACGTTTCAGGTGGCAGGTGGCGGACGACGGAGGAGGGAGGGCGGTGAGTTGGTGCGTCGGCAGCTACGGGGGGCAGGTCTGGGAATGGCGGAGAGAGGGAGATTCGAACTCCCGGTGCTTTTTAGGCACGCACGCTCTCCAGGCGTGTGCTTTAAACCACTCAGCCATCTCTCCGCCTGAATGACGGAAATAGGATGCCCCTGGAATGGCGCGCGCGCAACCTTTTTCCCGAGCTGACGGGGTTCCGGGGAGCGGCATGCGGGGCGGTTCCAGCCGGAGGAGGACGGTCTTTGAGGTTGCCTGGGGGAGGCGGCAGGCTCAACCTTTTTGCCTGAGTCATGACAAATATTCGGAGCGACATGAGGCGGGAATGCATGCGGCTGGCGGGGATGGTGGGATTGGCAATGGGTGTGGGGTGGGCATGGCTGGCGGGATGTGCGGGGGCGAGCGTCGAGGAGGTCGAGGGGGCGATCGTTCGCCGGCAGGCCGCGCTCGAGGATCTGCGCCGTGTTCTGCCGCACAGCGAGCCATGGGAGAAATGGCTGCATGAACGGGGCGAGCTGCCTCCGGATTTCAGCCGGATGCCATGCAGCGCATATCTGCCGGAGCTGCTGCAATTCCAGGACGGGCGTCCGGTGGGAGGGGCGAGCCAATGGCCGATGCGGCGGCGGGAGCTGGCGGCGATGCTGAGCCGGTATCTGCTGGGCGCGCTGCCGGGGCCGCCGACCAATGGGATGGCGACGAATCTGGTTCGGCGAGCGGAGGGCCGCCTGCGTTCGGAGACGCTTCGCTGGGTGGTGGGCGGGGAGCGCGCGGCGCAACTGGAGATCGAGCTGCGGATGCCGCTGGGGACGGGGCCGTTTCCTGTATTCGTGGTGTCGGCGGAGCAGCGGGCATGGGCGACAGTCGCACTGTCGCGCGGATGGATGGGTTGCATCTGGTCGGAGAGGGCGGTGGGCGAGGGATCGGGGAGGAGCGGGGGGGCGCTGGTTGGGGGTGATTGGAGCGAGCTGGGATGGAGGGTGTGGTGCGTGGGGCGGGCGATCGATTATCTGTGGACATCGAGCAGTGCGGATCGGCGGCGGGTGGTGGTGGCGGGCCATGATCGGGACGGGGCGGTGGCGCTGGCGGCGGGGGCGTGGGATATGCGGGTGTCGGCGGTGGTGGCGAGCAGCGCGGGGCCGGGAGGCATTTGCGGTTGGCGGCTGACAAGCGAGCGGTATTCCGGGGAGGGGATCGAGCGGGTGACGCGGCTGCTCCCGGGGTGGCTGCATCCGCGGCTGCGTTTTTTTGCTGGACGCGAGTCCTGGCTGCCGTTCGACCAGCACATGTTGCTGGCGCTGGTGGCGCCGCGGCCATGCCTGGTGAGCATCGCCCGGCACGATCCTTGTGAGAGCGTCTGGGCCGGCGAGCGGAGCGTGGATGCGGCGCAGCGCGTCTACGGCATGCTGGGGGCGGGGGAGGGCCTGGCGCTGCGCGTGCGCGAGGGGGGGCGCGAGCTGCGGCGGGAGGAGATGGAGCGCGCGCTGGACTGGCTGGAGACGGTCGAGGGGCGGCGGGCATGGCCGGAGGATCGCCGCCGGGTGTATCCGACGTATCTCGATTGGCGGCGTTTGGCGAACGAGGAGATCGCGGCGGACCGGTTTCCGCCGGGTGGATTGGCGGGGCTCCTGACGAGCGCGGGGGGCAACGCGATCCTCAGCACGGATCAATGGCATGCCAAACGGGAAGAAATCCGGGGGCGGATTCTGTGGGGGATGGGGGAGGCGCCGGCGATATTGGACGGGAAGGCGGGGGTGTTGGGGATCGAGGCGGAGCATGAGGCGGCGCTGCTGGGGCGGGGGAGCGGTCCTCGGGAGGTGGTGAAGCGGGGCGGGACCTTTGGATCGGGGGTGGCGGGGGACCTGTATGTGCCCTCGGCAGCGGCGGAGGGCAGCGATCGGATGCCGGCGGTGATCTGGCTGCACGGTTATTCGCCCGCCAACGGGTATGCAATGGGCGTCGTGCGCGAGGAGCCCGTGTTCGTGAAGCTGGCGCGGTCGGGATTTGCGGTGCTGGCGTTCGATCAGATCGGGCAGGGGCGGCGGATGGAGGAAGGGGCGAGATTCTACCAGCGATATCCGCGCTGGTCGTGGCTCGGCCGGACCGTGGAAGACATTCGGGAGGCTATCGGGCTGCTGAGCGGCCTGGAATATGTGGATCCGCGCCGGATCTACCTGCTGGGAGCGGGGACGGGCGCGATGGCGGGGATGCATGCGGCGGCGCTGGACGACCGGGTGGCGGGGATGATCAGCGTGGGGGGCGTGATGCCGATGCAGATGTCGGGAGGGGATGAGGCTGGGGGCGGTCTGGCGCGCTGGTCGCAGTGGGTGCCATGGCAGCCGCGGTTGGCGGCGTTTATCGGAGAGGAGCGCCATGTGCCGTACGACTATCATGAGTTGCTGGCGCTGATTGCGCCGCGGGCGGCGCTGGTGGCGGAGCCCGGGTGGGATCCGACGGGCCAGACCGGACGCGCGGCGGAGTATGTGGAAGCGGCGCGGGCCGTGTATCGGCTGCAGGGCGTGCCGGAGAGGCTGGAGTGGTGGAGCGTGAACGAATGGGCGGGGTGGTCGCCTGCGCTGGCGGACCAGCTGGTCGAGTGGTTGAAGCGGCAGCGTCCGAATTCGGGCTGGCGAGAGCCGCCGGGCAGCTTTAAGATTCCCGGCGAACTGTGATTGAAGTCGAGCAACTATCGTACAGCTACCCGGATGGCCGGCAGGCATTGGAGGGGGTGACGTTTCGGGTGATGGAGGGCGAGACCGTGGGGCTGGTGGGCCCGAACGGCGCGGGGAAATCGACGCTGCTTCTGAATCTGAACGGGCTGCTGGCCTGCCCGCCGCAGAGGGGGCGGGTGCGCGTGGGCGGCCTCGAGCTGAGCCGGGCGAATTTGTATGAGATCCGGCGGCGGGTGGGCCTGCTGTTTCAGGATCCGGATGACCAGCTGTTTTCGGCGAGCGTGGGAGAGGATGTCGCATTTGGGCCGATGCAGCTTGGGCTGGGGGCGGAGGAAGTGCGGCGGCGGGTGAGTGAGGCGATGGCGGCGGTGAAGCTGCCCGGATTCGAGGGGCGGGCGCCGCATCATCTCAGCCTGGGGGAGAAGAAGCGGGTCTGCCTGGCTGGGGTATGGGCGTGCCAGCCGGGGGTGTTGTTGTTTGACGAGCCGACGGCCAATTTCGATCCGCGGGGCCGGCGCGAGTTCATCGATCTGTGCCGTTCGCTGTCGGCGACGAAGCTGCTGGCCAGCCATGACCTGGAGATGATCCTGGCGCTGTGCGAGCGGGTCCTGGTGATGGACGGCGGGCAGGTGATCGCGCAGGGGGAGACGCGAGAGATACTGGGCGACGAAGCCTTGATGCTGGCGCACGGTCTGGAGAAGCCGCACAGCCTTTTCCATGCGCATCCGCATCCGCTTCAGGTTTGCCAGGGGACGAATTCCCGGTAATTTGGGGGCATGGAGCAGAGGCATGCGGTGTCGGGGCATTGGGCGGGGCCATGGGACGATGGCGCGTTGGGGGCGTGGGCTGCGGAGCTGCGGGGCCGACTGGCGGCGCCTCGGGTGACCTTGGGGCTGGTGTTCATCGCGCCGGCGCTGGCCGAGAAGGCGGAGGCGATCCTGGAGATCTTGCGGTTTCACGGGCGGATCCCGCTGCTGGCGGGATGCTCGGGGGCGGGATTGATTGCGGGAGATCGGGAATGGGAAGAGGGAGTTGGGCTGGTGTTGGGGCTGTATCACTGGCCGGGGGCGGAGGTGCGAGCCTATCATTTTGGCCAGTCGCAAGTGGAATCGGCGGAAGAGGGGGCGGCATGGAGCGAGCAGCTGGGGATCGGTCCGGAGTCGATCCGGGGATGGCTGGTGTTTCTGGATCCCTATCACCTCGACAGCGAGACATGGCTGGAGCAGTGGAACGAGTCATTTCCGGGCCGGGCAGTGGTTGGCGGCCTGGCCAGCGGGGATCCCCGGCAGGCGCGGACGCAGGTGTATCTGGATGGGGAAGTGCGGGAGGAGGGCGGGATTGCCGTGGGGCTCGGGGGCGGGATCGGGCTCGAGTGCGCGATCTCGCAAGGGTGCACTCCGATCGGCGAGACCTGGACGATCACCAAGGCGGAGCGCAACCTCATTCACCAGATCGCGAACCGGCGTGCGTATGAGGTTCTGGTCGAGACGTTCAACGGGCTCTCGCCGGAGGATCGGGAGAAGACGCGGGGCCAGGTGTTTTTGGGGCTGGCGATGGATGAGTATCAGGAGGAGTTCAGCCGGGGGGATTTTCTGATTCGGAACGTGCTGGGGGCGGATCCGAAGTCGGGGGTGGTGGCGGTGGGTGCATGGCCGCGGCAGGGGCAGACCCTGCAGTTTCAGAGGCGGGATGCGGAGGCGGCGACGGAGGATCTGGAGGCGGTGCTGGCGCGGGCGGGGGAGAGACTCGAGGGGGCGGAGCTGTGGGGAGGGTGTTTATGCAGTTGCAGCGGGCGGGGCTCCGGCCTGTTTCGCAAGCCGAACCACGATGCATTGCTGATCCAGACGCGGCTGGGTGTGCCGGGGCTGGTGGGATTTTTTGGCAACGGCGAGGTGGGGCCGGTGGGTGGGCGCAACTACCTGCACGGCTACACGGCGTCGCTGGCGCTGATTGATGGGCGCGGCACGGGGGCTTGATGGAGGGGGGCCGGGAGGCGCCAGAAACCAGGATTTCATGAGCATTGGATCCACGTTGATTTACCGTCCGAGCTCGATCGTGGATCGGCTGCGCTGGGCGGAGGTGTTCGAGGCGGAGGGGCGGATCGAGGTCGAGCTGGGCAGCGGGGATGGGGGCTTTTTAGCGGAGTATGCGGGGCGGCATCCGGAGCGGAGCTTTCTGGGGGTGGAGCGCCTGCTGGGCCGGTTGCGGAAGCTGGACCGGAAGGGGCGGCGGATGGGGTTGATGAACCTGCGTCTGCTGCGGATTGAGGCGGCGTATCTGGTGGAGTATCTGTTGCCGGCGGGGGGGGTGGAGGCATTGCACATCTATTTTCCGGACCCGTGGCCCAAGCGGCGGCACTGGCGTCGGCGATTGATCCAACCATCCTTTATATCGGCGGCGGCGCATGCGCTGGGGGCAGGGGGGCGGCTGTATTTTCGGACGGACGATCGGGGCTATTGGGCGTGGGCGCAGGAGGTGTGCGGGCAGTGCGCGCTGTTGCGGGCGGTGGAGACTCCGGCGGAGCTTCGGGCGGTCGAGACGGATTTCGAGCGGGATTTTCGAGCGAGAGGGCTGGAGATCCACACGCTGGCGTATGAGCGGCGGATGGCGGCGCCGTGCATCCGGGATCAGACGTCGATGATGGGGCCGTCGGGATCCTGGTGAGGAGGTGGGCGCGAGGGGGGGAAGGGCGGACGGGGGGTGTCGAGGGGGCGGATCAGGCGATGGGCGAGGAATGAAGTGATGCTGATGACGAGCCCGCCCCAGAAAGCGGCGCCGAACGTGGGAACATGGAACGAGTGGATGAGGGCGGCGACGAGGTAGAGGAGGAGGGCATTGATGACGAGGAGCAGGAGGCCGAACGACGCCAGGAGGAGGGGGAGGGAGACGACCAGGAGCACGGGGCGGACGAAAGCGTTGAGGGCGCCGAGGAGGAGAGAGGCGATGAGGAGTCCAGCCCAATGGTCGAAGGCGATGCCGGGGACGATCTGGGTGGCGGCCAGGACGCCGAGGGCGGTGACGATCCAGCGTTGAAGGAAGGCGCGGAGAGAAGGTGACATGATGGATCAAGTGGCGGGGAGGGAAGCGGTGATCTTGCCGTGGACATCCTGCAGCCATTGGACCTGGTTGGGGAAGAGGAGATCGGGGTTGATCCGGCGGTGCTCGGCGAGGGCCTGGGGCCAGTCGGATCGGGCGAGGTGGATCTCGAGCCAGGCCATGTGGTAGGAGTTGGCTTCGAGAGGGGAGAGCGCGCCGGGGACAACGGTGCGCAAGAGGGTTTCGGCCTCATCGGTGCGCTGGCTTTGGACGAGGGCAAGGCAGTGGTTGATGCGGGAGGCGGCGGAGTTGGGTTTTTGGGTCATGAGCTGCATGGTGAGGCGGACGGCCTCATCGGACTGGGTGCGCCGGACGAGGAGGACAGCGGCGTAATTATTGACGGCGACGAGGTCGTCGGGGACGAGGAGGTATTGCTGCTGAGCCGCCTGGAGCATGAGCTCGAGATCCTTGACGGCGTAGGCAGCGGTGAAGACCAGGGCCCAGTAATGGGAATTGCGGCTGAGGTCGGCCTGCTGGCGGACGAGGAATTGGCGGGCATAGCCCTGGTAGCCGAGCAGGATCAACTGCTGGCCGATGTAGAGGATGAGCTCGGGATTGCGGAACTGGAAATCGGCGAGCTTGCGCATGGCGTTATCGGCATCGACGTGGCGCTGCATGGCCATGGTGGCTCGGCCGTCGAGGAAATAGGAGAAGCCGGTGAGGGAATCGGTGAGGCCGCCGATTTCGCGGAGCTGGAGGGCGAGCTTGGCAAGGGCGTCCCACTGCTGATCCTCGATCAGGAGGCTGGCGAACTTGAGCCAGAGCTTTTCGGAGTAGCTGAATCGGGGCGCATAGCTCTGGTAGATGAGCCGGGCATGATCCCGCAAGCCGAGGAAAGCGTAGACATCGGCGAGCTCGGCGGTTTCGAGGGCGGAGGATGGGGGGAAAGTGTAGAGCTGGGCGAGGCGGACTGCCTCGTCATGGCGGCCGGAGTTGGCGAGGAGCCGCCAGTAGCTGGCATGTTCGAGGGGGGTGTCGAGGCGGCGGTCGCCGAGCTCGCGCAGGGCGGCGTCGCATTCCTGGATGCTGGCGCGTTTGAGGCCGACGAGGAACTGGAGGCGGAGGGCCTCATTGTGGAGGGCGGGGCTGGCGAGGGCTTCGTAGAGAACCTGGCGGGCGTGGAGGGCGCCGGAAGGGGAGCCCCAGCCGAGGGTGTAGGCGGCGTCATAGAGATCGAGCTTTGGATTCTCGCCGAGGAGAGGCCGCTTTTTTTCCCAGCGGTCGGCGAAGCGGCGCATGTCGCCGGTAAAAAAGAGCGATTGGAGGTAGACCGTCTCGAGGGCGGGCGTGAGTGAATCCTGGATGGGCTCGAGGTAGGAGAGGACCAGGTCGAAAAGGCGGTACTGGGCGAAGATCCCGGAGACCAGCTCGAGGTCGGCGCTGTTGGTGGATGTGAGGCGGAGCAGGTGCTCGCTTTGGACGACGGCGGCCGGCAAGTGAAACCGAGTGTCTTCGGAGGATCGGATGGCCTGGAGCAACCCCCGGTTCAGCTCGGGGCTGCCGGGATTGTTGGCGACGGCGGAGCGCCAGGCCATGATGGCATCCTCGAACCGTCGGGCGGCGGTGGCTTTTTCCGCGGTGCGGCGGAGAGACCACGACTGAAGAAGGTCGAAGCCGCTGACGCGGATGGCGGGGGTGACCCCGGCGGGCGAGGTGGGGATCACCTTGAGGATCATGGCCAGGAACAACACGCTCAACAGTCCCAGGCCGATCAGGGCGAGCCGAAAGGCCATGGAATAGAGGAGGAGCTGGACCAGAGACGAGTTGGCGAAGCGGGTGCCGATCTTGCCGCCGATATTCCATTGGGCGAGTTTCGACTCGAGCCAGTTGCGGAACGGACTGCGCATCAGGGGTAATATCTAGCGGGTGGGGGGAGCCGGGGCAAGCCCGCCGGTGGTCCGGGGGGGCGATCGCCGGGGCGCAGGGCGTTGCGGCGGGAGTCGAGGAGTGCTTGACAAGCGTGCGATCCGGGATTTTGCTGCAGGCGGGCGGCCGGGGCCGGGCCGCCGAGCGATTTCAGAGGAGCATCCGGTGTTGAGCTATTTCGACAACAATGCGACGACGCGGGTGGCGCCCGAGGCGGCGGACGCGGTGGGCGAGTGTTTGCGGGAGTATTGGGGCAACCCGTCCAGCCCGCATGGTTTCGGGAGCCGGGTGGGCCGGCTGATGGACGAGGCTCGATCCGGCGTGGCGGAGCTGATGGGGGTGAGCCCGCGGGAGGTGGTGTTCACGAGCGGGGGGACGGAGAGCATCAATGCAGCCATCGCGAGCGCGGTGCGGATGCAGCCGGGGAAGCGTCATGTTGTGACGTCGGCTGTGGAGCACTCGGCGGTGATGAACTGCTGCCGGCAGCTGGAGCGGCGGGGGTATCGGGTGACATGGCTGCCGGTGGACGGGGAGGGGCGGCTGGAGGCGGCGCAGGTGGAGGAGTCGATCGGCGAGGAGACCGCTTTGGTGAGCGTGATGCACGCGAACAACGAGACGGGCGTGATCTTTCCGGTGGAAGAGATTGCGGCGGTGTGCCGCCGGCGAAAGGCATGGCTGCACGTGGATGCGGTTCAGGCGGCCGGGAAGATGCCGATCGAGCTGGGGCGGTGGGGGGTGGACATGGCATCGGTGTCCGGGCACAAGCTTCATGGGCCGAAGGGCACGGGGGCGCTGTATATCCGGTCCGGGATCCCGTTCGAGCCTTGGGTGGTGGGGGGGCATCAGGAGCGCGGGCGCCGGGGAGGCACGGAGAACGTGGCAGGGATCGTTGGGTTTGGGCGGGCCGCGCGACTGGCGCTGGAGCGATTGCCCGCGATGGCGGCGCGAGTCAGGGGGATGAGGGATGAGATCGAGCGTCGGATTCGGGAGTCGGTGGCGGGAGTGGCGCGGAACGGGGCTCGGGAGCCCCGCTTGCCGAACACGGTGAACCTGTCCTTTGCGGGGGTGGATTCGGAGGCGATGGTGATGATGCTGGACGAGGCGGGGATATGCGTCTCGAGCGGATCGGCGTGCACGACGGGCTCGACGGCGCCGTCTCATGTGCTGACGGCGATGGGGATCAGCGCCGAGCGGGCGCGGAGCAGCCTGCGATTGAGCTTGAGCGTGGAGACGACCGAGGCGGAGGTGGAGCATCTGATGCGGCATTTGCCGCGGATCGTCGAGAAGCTGCGGGACTGGTCACCGGCGCGATGGGCGGAGCGGGCGGCTGCGGGGAGCTGGGCGGGCGGTGGAGCACGTTAATTGGAGCGCCGGGGGGCGGATGCCGCGTTGGTGGGGAGAGGGAGAGCGGGGGACGGGGTGTAGCCGGGGGATTGATAGAGGCCGGGGCCGAGGCTGGAGAGGGGGTCGCGGGCGGCGTGCCGCTGCCAGATCCGGAATCCCCAAAGGCCGATGGCCAGGAACAGGAGGATTGCCGCCGTCCAGAGAACCGAGCGAAGGTGGAGACGGGAGAGCTGGAGCATGAGGAAATCGATCCAGCGATGGGACGGTGGGCCGGCGGCGGCGGGGTCCTGGAACTCGGGGATCTGGCGGAGCTCGGCTTCGAGATCGGCGACGAGCGGGGCAGGCTCGAGCTTGAGAATGCTGGCGTAGGTCCGGACGAAGCCGCGGACATAGACGGCGGCAGAGAACGCCCGGTAATCTCCGCTTTCGAGGGCGCGGATGTGATCGGTCTTGATTTTGGTGAGCTCCGCGACTTCGTAGACGGTCCATCCACGGGACTCCCGCGCGCGGCGCAATTGTTCGGCGACCGAGGACATCGAGACATGGTGTAAGGCTTTGGACCCGGGTTTGGCAAGCCTGGAAGGTCGTGCGATTGACAGGAGGTGGCGGCCGGCCCAGAATCCGGAGAACATGAACACGAAGCGGATGGCTATCTATGGGGGGGTGGCGGCTTGGCTGGGGGCGCTGTCGGTGGCGGCGGCTGGCGCGGGAGAGCGGTACGAGGCGCGCTGGGAATCGCTGGATCGGCGGCCGACGCCATCGTGGTTTCTGGATGGGAAGTTCGGGATTTTCATCCACTGGGGGGTGTATTCAGTGCCGGCGTGGGGGGCGCCCCGGTCTTACGCGGAGTGGTATTGGCAGCGGATGGCGGACCGGAAACCGGACAATGTCTGGTGGCAGTTTCATCGGAAGAACTACGGGGAATCGTTCGATTACAAGGATTTTGCGCCGATGTTCCGGGCGGAGCTCTTCGACCCGGCGCAGTGGGCGGACATCTTCCGGCGGTCCGGGGCGCGATATGTGGTCCTGACCTCGAAGCATCACGAGGGTTTTTGTCTGTGGCCGAGCCAGGAGGCGAACCGGGCGTGGGGCCGTCCCTGGAACAGCGTGGACATCGGGCCGCGGCGGGATCTGCTCGGCGACCTGGCGCAGGCGGTCAGGGCTCAGGGGCTGAAGATGGGATTTTATTACTCGCTGTACGAGTGGTTCAACCCGCTGTGGAAAGCGGACCGCCAGCGATACGTGCGTGAGCACATGATCCCCCAGTTCAAAGATGTGGTGACACGGTATCGTCCCTCGATCATCTTCAGCGACGGGGAATGGGACATGCCGTCATCGGAGTGGAAGAGCGAGGAACTGCTGGCCTGGCTGTTCAACGAATCGCCGTGCCGGGAGGACGTGGTGGTGAACGATCGTTGGGGGAAAGAGACGCGGCATCGGCATGGCACCTACTACACGACGGAGTATGGCGCGGGGATGAAGGACGCAGCGCACGCGTGGGAAGAGAACCGGGGGATGGGGTATTCCTACGGGTATAACCGGGCGGAGACGATCGACGATTACCGGCCGGCGCGGGAGATGATCATGATGCTGGCGGACCTGGTGAGCCGGGGGGGCAACCTGCTGCTGGACATCGGGCCGACGGGGGATGGGCGGATCCCGGTGATCATGCAGCAGCGGCTGCTCGAGATAGGGGATTGGCTGCGCGTGAACGGCGAGGCGATCTATGGGACGCGGGCGGCGCTGCGCGATTGCCAATGGTCTGCGGGCAAGCGTCCGACGCAGGAGTTCAAGGAGTACATGCAGGAGTATAAGCTGATGGAGGCGATCGGGCAGGAGCCTCGGGGCGACCGTGCGGTGAAGCAGGCGTTTTTCACCTCCAAGCCGGGCGTGCTCTATGCAATCACACCCGGCTGGCCGGGGCCGCGGTTCGTGATTCGAGACATCCGATGCCGGCCAGACGTTGAAGTGACCATGCTGGGCGTTCCGGGGAGGCTTTCGGCGCGGGTGGAGGGGAGGAACCTGGTGATTGAGACGCCTTCCCTGGGGGTTGAAGGCGCGCCATGCCGGGACGCCTATGCGTTCAAGGTGGCAGGCGGGGAACTGCTGCCGGAGGCGGCGCGCTGAGGAGGGGCGTGCGTCTCTTGTTCCGGCGCAGGAGCGGGTCCGGACCAGTGTCAAAAATTGAACGGCGCGACTGGCCGGGTCAGATATCGCGCACGAGGTACTGAGGGATCTTTGCCTCGTCGACTTGGGCGCCGAGGCCGGGGCCGGTGGGGACGGGCAGGAATCCGTCTTGGACGGCGAAGGGCTGGGCGAGGATGCTTCCCTGGAGGAACTGGCATCCGTTGAGAGCGGCGGGGTAAGCGAGGCCGTAGGCGCCATAGAGGATGAGGGATCCGGCGAGGGCGAGGTCGGGATCGGAAAGGCCGCTGCCGAGGAACATCAGTCCTTCGCGGAGGACGATTTCGATCTGGCGGCGGCACTCGGCCAGTCCGCCGCAGCGGGCGGGTTTCATGGCGACGCCGTCGAGGAGCCGGAGCTTGATGAACTCCTCGAGCTCGACGGAGGAGACGATGCCCTCGTCCATGAGGATGGGGAGGGCGGCTTGTTGTTTGAGGCGGCGATAGCCTTCGAGGCGGTTGGCGGGCAAGGGCTGTTCGAGGACGGCGACGCCGATATCGGCGAGCTTGGGGGCGGCCTCGAGGGCGGCGGCCTCGTCGTAGCCGCCGTTGGCATCGGCCCAGAGGAATCCGTCGGGGACGAGCTTCTTGACGCGCCGGCAGAGCTCGAGATCGAATGCGAGATCGGGAGCGATTTTGACGTTGAAATGGCGGTAGCCTTTGGCGCGGCCCTCGGCGACCATGGGATCGATGTCGTCGATCGATTTGGGATTGAGGGTGTAGCTGATGGAGAGCCGGCCTAGTCCGCGGCGGCTCCAGCCTTGAGCGGCGTTTTGCCCGAGGAGCCTGCCGGCGAGGTCGAAGAGGGCGAGGTCGATGCCGGCTTTGCAGACGGGCTGGCCGGTCGAGAAGGAGGGGGCGATCTCGCGGTTCATCGCCTGGAAGATGGCCTCGTGATCGTGCGGGTTGGCGCCGACGAGCAACGGTGCGAGGTAGCGGGTGATGGTGTAGTAGACCGATTCGAGCGTCTCGTAGCTCCAGCGGGGGGAGGGGACGCATTGGCCCCAGCCGACGGCGCCGCTGTCGGCCGTCAATTTGACAAGGACAGAATATCGGCCTGCGCGGCCATGGGGGCCCTCGAAGAACTTGAAGCGCCCGGCCACGGGGTAGCAAACCGGGAAGGCATCGACCCTGGCGATGCGGGCGTTCACGGGAGGGGATCAGCCGGGGAGGATCAGCCGGCTGGCGGGGTTGTAGGTTTGGCGCTGGCCGGTCTCGAGGGCGCGGGCGCACATGACGGTGGCGACGACATGCTGGTGGCCGAACTGGATATCGGCATTGGGGCGCTGGCGGGTGCGGATGCAATCGAGCCATTGGCCCATGTGCGAGAGGCTGGGTTCGGGGGGCAAGGGGGCGGGCTGGGCCTTGGGGCGTTCGGGCGTGAAGGTTGCCTTCTCCATATCGATGGTGCCGAGGGTGCCGTGAAGGGTCCAATGAATGCCGGCGGCGTTGCCGAGCCCCATGCCCCAGTTGAAGAGGAAACCTTCCGGATAATCGACGAGGGCATAGAACGTGTCGGCATGCTCGCGTCCGTCTTTCCAGACGTAAGTGCCGCCGTGGGCGACGGCGCTTGAGGGGTATCGCGCGCCGGTGAGCATGGAGGTGGCGTCGGCGTAATGGGTCATCCAGAGGCCGGGCATGCCGTTGGAGGTCTCGCGATGGAGCTGCCACTCGCGAAGAAGGCTGGCGTTGAATGGCCGTTTGGGGAGGTGCAGCAGGTAGGCATCCCAATCGACGTCGGCGGCGGTGCAGGGGTCGTTCTGGCGTTTCCAGCGGGCCTGGTTGACGTAGTAGGCGGCGGCGATGCGGTTGAGCGTTCCGAGGGCGCCTTGGGCGATCATTTTGGCAGCGCTGATGAACTTGCCTTCGCTGCGGCGCTGGGTACCGGCCTGGACGACGCATTGGTTAGCGCGGGCGAGGTCGAAGGCCTGGTTGGCGTGCTCGAGGTCGATGGTCATGGGTTTCTCGACATAGACATCCTTGCGGGCTTGGAGGGCGGCCACCAGCAGGGTGCCGTGGCTGAAATCGGGGGTGGCGATCGTGACGGCGTCGAGATCGCGAAAGGCGAGCAGGTCCTGGTAGCGGGAGAACCTGGCGGGCTCGGATCCTCCTTGGCTCTGGCGAACGCGCTGGGCGGCGGCGTCGAGGTTCTTGCGGTAGACGTCGCAGAGGGCAGCGATCTCGACGTTCTTTTTCTGGCGCTGGCCGAGGATATCGGCGAGCAGTGCGCTGCCGCGTCCGCCGACACCGATCATGCCGATGCGGATGCGTTCATTGGCGCCGGCGGCGGCGCGGGCGAGCTGGCTGGGCGAGGCGAGGATGGCGGCGCCGATAGAGGCGCGGTGGACGAACTGGCGGCGGCTGATGGAGTCGATGGGGTGGGGATGGTTCATGGGGGTGCGTGGGTTGGGGTTGGGTTCGGTCAATTGAGGGGGATCCCGCGTCGTTTGAAGGTGGGGATATCGAGGTCTTCGCCGTGGCGGATGGTGGGGTCGCTTTTTTCGAAGCGGCCTTTGGAGATGATTTCGAGCGGGAGCTGCTGCTGGCGGAAGCGGGGGGGGATGACCTTGCGGAGCCGGGAGCCGGCACTGTGTTTTTGGTGGTAGAGCTGGCGGGTGGTTTCGGGTGCGAGGCTGGGCGGTGGGGGGAGGCACTCGGGGTGGGAGCGCCGGGATTCGGGTGCATCGGAGAAGCCGGCCAGATCGAGGTGGAGGTGTTCCTGGCTGGGGGGCAGCGGGGAGCTGGGGGGTGCGTTGAGGCGGCTGGGGTCGGCGCTGGCGGGCTCGCGGCGGGAGGCGATGAGGTTGATTTCGATGCGGTCGCCGAGGGATTCATCGAGGACGGCGCCGAGCATGATGTGGGCGTTCTGGCACTGGCGGTTGACGGGTTCGAGGACGCGGTCGATTTCGCCGCGGGTGAGGTTATGGGCAGCGATGGTGACGAGGGCGGTATCGGCGTGGGCGAGGAGGGCGGGGTCTTCGAGGAGGGGGCTGGCGAGGAGCAGTTCGGTGGCTTCGCGAGCGCGGTTGGGCCCGGCGGCCTGGGCGGTGGCGAAGGCGCTTTCGGTGTGGCGGCCCTGGAGGGCGGCGCGGAGGTGGCTGAAGTCGGTGTGGATGAGGCCGGGGCGATGGAGCATGCGCCAGATGCCGCGGATGGTTTGGGCGAGGAATTCGTTGCTGATCCGGAAGGTGTCGGCGAGGTGGGTATGCTCGTCGGCAATGCGGTTGAGGCGCTGGTTGGGGAGGCAGATGACGCCGTCGGCGGCGGACTTGAGAGACTGGAGGCCGGCGAGGGCCTGGTTTTGGCGGCGTTTGCCTTCGCAGTCGAAGGGGAGGATGGCGAAGGCCAGGACGAGGGCGCCGGATTCGCGGGCGATGCGCGCGAGGACGGGGGCAGCGCCGGTGCCGGTGCCGCCGCCGAGGCCGGCGGCGACGAAGACGAGGTCGGCGCCGGCGCAGAGGCGGGCGAGAGCGGCGGCGTCCTTTTCGGCGGCCTGGCGGCCGAGGTCGGGGTCGCCGCCGGCGCCGAGGCCGCGGGTGATTTCGGCAGCGAGGAGGTGGGTCTCGATCTGCTGGAGGGGAGCGAGGCTTTGGGCGTCGGTGTTGACGGCGGCGAACCGGACGCCGGGGAGAGCCTCGCGGGCGAGGAACTGGGCGATGTTGACGCCGGCGCCGCCGAGGCCGATGAAGGTGAGGGCGGGGGTGCGTTGGGCGAGTTGGCTATCGGCGCAGGCCGGGGGGGCGGTGTCGGGGCAGGGGGGTGTTTCCATAGGGGATCAACTCCAGGGGGGGCGCCACCAGGGGCGGCGCCGATCGCGCTGCTGTTTGATGTTCATGGCGCCGAATTTGACCAGGCCAATAGGGACAGCGAACTCAGGTTGGTCGAGCGTGGACTGGAGGCCGCTGGCGGCGTGGGCATGGCCGAGAACGGCGGGGGACTGGAAGATCTGCTCGGCGAGGGCAGCGAGGCCGGGGGTTCGGCTGCCTCCGCCGCAGAGGAACACGCCGGCATGGAGGTGGTCGAGGAGGCCGGCGGCGCCGAGCTCGCGGGCGATGAGCGTGAACACCTCCTCGAGCCGGACGGACATGATGCGCTGGAGGTGTTCGAGGTTGACCGGTTTTTCGGGGGAGACGGCATCGGGAGCGCCGGGGATGGATTGGCCGCGGGCCTGGGGATCGGCGAGGGCGGAGCCGTGGTTGGTCTTGAGCCATTCGGCGCGGTGAAGGGGGATCTTCAGGCCGATGGCGAGGTCGTTGGTGACGTGGTCGCCGCCGACGGCGAGGACGCCGGAGTGTCGGATGACACCTTGCCGGCAGAGGACGAAATCGGTGGTGCCGGCTCCGAGGTCGATGACGAGCGCGCCGAGGTCCTTCTCCTCGGGCGAGAGGAGGGCGAGGTTGGCGGCGAGGCCGTTGAAGACGATGTTATCGACCTCGAGCTGGAGCGTGTTGACGAGGTTGATGGAGTTGCGGAGCCGATCGAGATTGCCGTGGATGAGGTGGAGATCGACTTCGAGGCGGCGGCCGGCGAATCCGACGGGATCGACGACACCTTCCTGGCCATCGACGACGAAGTATTGGCGGATGGCATGGATGATGTGGTGGCCGGGTGGGAGGGTGGCGGCGCGGGCGTTCTGGGTGACCTTCTGGACGTCATCAGCATCGATTTCGCGGTCCTGGGAGAGGACGGTGTGGACGCCGCGGTTATTGGATCCGAGGATATGATCGCCGGTGATGCCGAGGAACACGCTGCGGATCTCGACGTCGGCCATCTCCTCGGCATCGGCGATCGCCTTGCGGACGTCCTCCTCGACGGGGCTGGCATCGACGATCTCGCCTTTGCGGACGCCGCGGGATTTGGCCTGGCCGACGCCGATGAGGCGGAGGGCGCCGGACTTGTCGACTTCGCCGACCATGGCACAGATTTTGGAGGTGCCGATTTCGAGGCCGACGACGATGGTGGGCGAGCTAAACATGCCGGCGTCGGGATGAGGTGGTGCGGAGGGGCGCGGTCGGGTGGGATGGGGGATGGGGCTCGGGTGCGATCCAGGTGACCGGGACGTTGTTGGTGACGGAGAGGTCGATCGTGGCGATGGATTTGCCGAGGCGGCGGCCCAGATCGTGGATGGATCGCCAGCGGCGGAGCTGGGGCTCGAGGCGGTCGAGGCTGAAGGCGATGGATGTGCCCTGGCGTGTGGTGACGTGGAGCAGGCCGGGGTGCGAGAGGTCGATGGCCTCCAGCTCGACCAATCCGAACATGGGGGAGCGTTCGAACGATTGGATCAGCTGGAGGGCGGCGTAGACGGAGGGTGAAACGGCGGGCCAGCCGGGGCGGAGGTCGCCGCGCTGGAGCCCGATGAGATTGGGGAGGGCGTCGGCGGCGGGAGGCTGGATCGCATGCGGGTCGCCCGGCTCCAGGGGGACCATCACGTATCCGTCCGAATCGAGGAGATAAACATCGGTGGAATAGGTGTTGGGGGCGGGCTGAGGGACGATGACGAGGGCGCGGGCGCAGGGCTGGCGCTCAGCGATGGTGATGCGGAGCGTGTCAGGGAAGACGCGTTCGACGCGGGCTTCGCGGACGAGCGGGACGAGCTCGAGGTTGCGCTTGATGCGGTTGAGGTCGACGACGAACAGGGGATCGCCGATTTGGGCGCCGGACCAGGAGCGGATCTGGTCGGGCGAGAGGAGGCCGTCGGTGCGGGTTTGGACCTGGCGAATGCGGAAGGCGCGATGGTGGATGAAGCCGTTTTGAACGATCCACTCGCCGCCGCGCCAGAGGACGACCAGGGCGATGAAGGTGACGAAGCAGACGGTGAGGGCGGCGAGGAGAAAGCGGAGGCGCTGGGCGTGGCGGGATCGCTGGCGCGCTTTCACGTCGAGGGTTTTATCTCGTCGCAGGCGTCGGTTTCGGAACGTGAACCAGGGCATGGTGAGGGCGGATCAGGATTGGGATTGAGGGATGCGAGGGCGGCTGGGGCGGTCGATGGCGAGCTGGATCATGGTTTGGCAGAGGGCTGGGTAGGAGATGCCGGCGGCGGCGGCGGCCTTGGGCAGGAGGCTGGTTTCCGTCATCCCGGGCAGCGTGTTGACTTCGAGAACAACAGGCTGGCCGTCCGGGGTAAGTAGGACATCGACGCGGCTGTAATCGCGGGCGCCGACGGCGCGGTGAGCGGCGAGACCGGCCTGCCGGATGCGGAGGGCGAGGTCCGGGTCCAGAGGGGCGGGGCAGAAATATTCCGTCGCGCCGGGGGTGTATTTGTTTTGGAAATCGTAGTGGCCCTGGCGGGGGCGGACCTCGACGACGGGCAGGGTCCGATCCCCGAGGATGCCGACGGTGGTTTCGCGGCCGGCGACGAACTCCTCGATCAGGACCTTCGAGTCAAACTCGAAGGCATGGGAGAGGGCCTGGGGCCAATCGTCGGGGCGCCGAACGAACTGGAGCCCGACGCTGGATCCCTGGCGGGCGGGTTTGACGACGACAGGGGGGGACCAGCGAGGGGGCCAAGGGGCGCCGGGATCGTGGAGGAGCACGAAGCGCGCGGTGGGGACGCCGGCGGCAAGGAACTTCTCCTTGGCAAGGGCCTTGTCGAACGCGATCCGGCTCGCGTCGGGTCCAGACCCGGTGTAAGGGACGCCGAGTTGCTCGAGCTCCTGCTGGATGGCGCCGTCTTCGCCGTAGGCGCCATGCAAGGCGAGGAAGACGGCGTCGGTGGACGGGGGCAAGGTCCAGGCGCCGGGCGCAGGATCGAGCTCGTCGACCGTGTGGCCGAGCGATCGCAGGGCGCTAGCCACCGCCTGGCCGGAGCGGCGCGAGACATCGCGCTCGGCCGAAGGCCCGCCGTGCATCACGACAATGTGGAGGGGGGCGGTCATGGCATGGGGGCAGGGGCGGGCTCGCCGCCGATGATCTGGACTTCGGGTTCGAGCTGGATGCCGCGACGGGACCGGACCTCGCTGCGGATCCGATCGAGCAAGGCGAGGATGTCGCGGGCGGTGGCGCCGCCGTCGTTGAGGATGAAGTTGGCGTGGACGGTGGAGACGACGGCGTGGCCGACTCGGGCGCCTTTGAGGCCCAGCTCATCGATGAGCTGACCGGCGGAGATGGCGCCGGGGTTTTTGAACGTGCAGCCTGCGCTCCGGCCCGCGGGCTGGGCCTGGCGGCGCCGGCGGTATAGGGCGATGAGGCGGCGGATGGTTTCGGGCGGGGAAGGGGCCGCCTGGAGTGTCGCGGAGAGGGCGATATGCGTCTCGAAGAACGGGCAGGAGCGATAGCCGGCCTGGAGCTCGGCGGCGGCGATCTCCGACACGGCCCCGTCCAGGCTCATGAATCGGACTCGAAGGAGGACATCGAAGAAGGACCGGTTCATGGCGCCGGCGTTCATGCGGAGGGCGCCGCCGACGGTGCCGGGGATGCCTTCGAGAAACTCCAGCCCGCCCAGGCGGGCCCGGGCGGCCTCGCGGACGATGGCGGCGAGGGGCGCGCCGGCCCCGCAGCGCAACTGGTCCCGGGCAGGCTCGATCGAGCGGAAGCAGGGATGGCGGAGGCAGACGATGATCCCGCGGAATCCATGGTCGAGGACGAGCAGGTTCGATCCGCTGCCGATGACGCGGAGGCGGATCTGGTGGAGGCGAGCGAAGCGGAGGGCGGCCAGGAGATCGGATTCGGAGCCGGGCTCGACATAGAGGTCGGCCGGGCCGCCGACGCCCCAGGTGGTATGGCGCGACAAGGGTTCATCGAACCGCGCGGTGGAGCCGGGGGAAAGAAGCGAGGCGAGCTGGCGGTAGAGATCAGCGCGGGCGGCCATCGACAGGGCCGGGGATGCGGTGGGGGATGGTGCGCCTGGAGAGGTCATCGGGGCAGCGACACCTCCTTGGGGGCGCGCGGAGCTGCAGGGAGACGAGACGGGGCAAGCGCGGATTGGAAGGGAGCGTTCGAGCCGTCGTCGAGAGCGGGCGTGGCGCGAGGGATCTGGATGTGGAATCGGTCGCGGATGAGCTGGACGATGCCGGCGGCGATATCGAGCGCAGCCTGAGGTCGATGCCAGCGGCCGAGGGCGCTCTGGGTGGCGCGGCGAGCGGGCGAGTCGACCGCCAGCTCGAGAACCCAACGGGCGACCTGCTCCGGGGAGGCGGAGGATTGGGCCAGAAGGCGGGCGGCGCCGCAGTCGGCAAAAGCGAGCGCGTTGTAGTGCTGGTGGTTATCCGCGGCATGCGGATAGGGGATCAGGATCGCGGGCAGGCGGAGGGCGGCGAATTCGGCGAGCGCGGAAGCTCCGGCGCGGCTGATGGCGACGGACGCAGCGTTGAGAGCCAGCTCGATTTCCGTCAGGAAAGGGCGGACGATGGCTCGGCGTCCGTGGGCGGCGTAGGCGGAGCGGACGGCCTCGGCATCGGCCGGGCCGGTGAGATGAAGGAACTGGAGGCTGGGCAGGTGGCGGGCGAGCAGGGGGATGGAGCGGATGAGGATCTGGTTGACGGGTGTGGCGCCCTGGCTGCCGCCGACGACGAGGAGGGTGGGATGATCGGGGTGCAGGCCGAGCATGAGGCGGCAGGCGGATGGATCCTGGGGCTGCAAGCGGGATCGGAGGGGCATGCCGGCGCAGGTGACTTGGCGGCAGCGGAGCCGCCGTCCGGCGGACGGGAAATGGACGTAGGCATGGTCGGACCAGCGGGCGATCCAGCGGTTGGCGCGGCCGGGGATGGCATTGGCTTCGTGGAGGACGAGGGCGGCTCGGAGGGTGCGTCCGGCGGCCATGGGAGCGAAGCTGGAGAAGCCGCCCATGCCGAGGACGGCGTGGGGCGGTTCGGCGAGGAAGCAGCGGCGGGCGAGGGAGAAGCTGCGAGCCAATTGGGCCACGAAGCCGAGGGATCCCAGGGAGGACTGGGCGCGGGCCGGGAGCGTGAGGATCTGCCATGGTGACTGGCTGCGGAGAGTGGCCTGGTCGATCTCTTTGGGCGAGACCAGCAGGCGGATATGGCAGCCGATGGAATCGAGGGCATCGGCGACGGCGATCCCGGGGAAGAGGTGCCCTCCGGTGCCGCCGCAGGCGATGGCGACATTGGGATGGGGAGGGGTGTCGGCCATCAGGCGGGCTGGGGGTTGGGGAGGTGCTCCTCCTGATCGACCAGGACGCGGGTGGTTTCGGGGATGGGCAGCGGCTGGCTGGTGCCGCGGCGGGCGATGCTGAGGAGCAGGCCGAGGCTGGCGAGGACCATGACGAGGTTGGAGCCGCCGTAGCTCAGGAGGGGCAGGGGGATGCCCTTGTTGGGGAGGACGGCGGTGACGACGGCCATGTTGAGCAGGGCCTGGATGCCGATCAACAACGTGAGGCCGCTGCCGAGATAGAAGCCGAACCAGTCGCTTGCGCGGCGGGAGATGAGGAAGCCGCTGGCGATGAGAGTCAACTGGAGGCCCAGGACGGCCAGGGATCCGATCAGCCCGAGTTCTTCGCCCACGATGGGGTAGAGGAAATCGGTTTGGTGCTCCGGCAGGAAGCCGAGTTTCTGGCGGCTGTGGCCCAAGCCCAGGCCGTAGGCTCCGCCGGATCCGAAGGCGAGGATGCCGCGCCATTGCTGGTGGCCGGCAGTCTGCTGGTGGGCTTCGGGATCGAGCCACGCCTCGACCCGCTCCCGCCGGACCGGATCTTTTTGGAGAAGGAACGCCAGGACGACCAGGCCGATCAGAGAAGGGACGAGGATATAGGAGACGCGGGCGCCTGCGAAATAGAGCAGGCCGGCGGCGGCGGCCGCCAGGTGAAGGGTTGCGCCCCAGTCCGGCTCACGAAAAATGAGGAGCAGGAGGATGGAGACGCCAAGGCCGGGGTAGAGGAGGCCCCACCGCCAATTGCGCATCCGGCGCCGATTGTATTCGGCGTAAGCGGCGAGGCACACGATGGCGACGACCTTGGCCAGCTCGGAAGGCTGGAACATGGCGAAGCCGACGCGGAGCCATCGAGTGGCGCCGAGCTTGGAAACGCCGAGGGGCGACCAGAGGACCAGGGCGAGGGCGAGGGCAGCGAGAAGGAAGCCGGCGCCGCAGATCACGGGGTGTTTGAGCCATCGATAATCGACGATGGCCGCCGCGGCGGCGGCAGCGGCGAGACCGATGCCGCACCACATGAGCTGCTGGCGGAAGAGGGGCTGGCCGGCCTGGGCCATTTCGGCGCTGTAGAGCATGACCAAGCCCAAGGCCAGGAGAGCCCCGGCGCTCACGATCAACAGCCAGATGGAGGTTTTCATGGAGCAGCCGGGGTTGCCGGGCAGGGGGCCAGATCACCGCGGCGCAGCGCCGGGCGCCGGGGCGGCGGAGGGAGTGGGTGCTGGGATCGAGAGCTTTTGGCCGACCTGGATGCGATCGGTGCGCAGGTTGTTGGCGGCTTTCAATGTCGTGACAGAGATGCCGTGGTTTTTAGCGATGCGGGTCAGGTTGTCGCCGGCTTTGACGGTGTAGGAAGTGGAGCCGTCGGCGGCGAGGGCGCCTTCGGGGGCTGAGGGGGCTGCGGCCGATTCGGGCGGGGGGATCTGGATGACCTGTCCGGGCTGCAGGCGGCGGGGATCGAGATCGGGATTGGCCTTCTGGAGGGCGGGGAGGGTGATGCCATGGTCCTTGGCGATTTTATAGAGCGAGTCGCCGCGAACGACCTTGTATTCGGTGAAAGCGGGTTCGGTCGCGGGCGGTGGGGTGGAAGCAATGGCGACCTCATTGGAGGCGACGGTCGGAAGGGCGGCGGGCGTGTAGGTGGCGGGCGTGGAGGGCGGGGGGCTGGTGGGGGTGTAGTAGGAGGCGCTGATCGGGGGCGGATTCGTCGGGGTGCGCGCGACCGAGGTGTCGGCCTTCTCTCGTTTGCAGCCCTGCATGAGAAGGCCGGCGAAGAGGACCACGTGGATCGCCAGGATCGTGAAGACCGCGACGAAGAGGTTGGATTTGCCCTTGGACATGTGTTCTTCTAGGAGCGAACCCTGGGGGACCAATGGATTGGGAGTGTTCATGGTTGGATGTGGGGGTGTAGAGATGTGGGTTGGGATTGGCGTATCGGATCCGAAAGACGGGCGCGAAGGGGTCGGGACCGACCGGCCCATGGCTGCCACGTCGGCTGTCGAACAATATTGCGCGAGCGAGCGATCACAGCAACTGGTGCGGCGGACGGGATTCGCCGTGACGGCCTGGAATGAGCTGCCGCGGAGGGGCTGCCTCCAAGAGGAAGCCCATCCTGCAAGGGTTCGAAAGGAATCCGATCCAGGCCGAAACGCATGTGCGAAAGCACCACCGCCGCCGCCGGCGCCTTCATGGCTGCCTTGGCTCCTGCTTCTAACAACGAACCGGGCACGGTGCAAGGAGTAAAGTGCGAATCCGCAAAATCGGATCGAAGGCTCGCGATCCGGCGGTGGCCAGGCGGTGGGAAGGGGAGGATGCGCGCGGGCGGATTCATCGCAGCTTGAGGGTGCTGAGCGCGACGACGGCGCAGAGGATGCCGAGGATATAGAACCGGGTGACGACCTGGGAATTCGTCCACCCCAGCGCCTGGAAATGGTGATGGAGCGGCGCGCGACGGAAGACGCGGACGCCCTGGCCGAATCGGATCCGCGTGTATTTGAACCAGGTGCGCTGGACGAGGGCCGAGGCGCCTTCGGCCACGAAGACGCCGCCGGCGAGGACGAGGATGAAAGGCTGGTGGATGAGGACGGCGATGATGCCGAGGGCGCCGCCCAGGGCCAGGCTGCCGGTGTCGCCCATGAAGACGCTGGCGGGCTGGCAGTTGAACCAGAGGAAGCCGAGGCCGGCGCCGATGAGGGCGGCGCAGACGACCGTCAGTTCTCCGGCGCCGGGGACATAGGGGACCCAGAGGTACTCGGCGAACCGGACATGCCCGGCGATGTAGGTGAGGATGACGAAGACGAAGGCGACGATGAGCGTGCAGCCGATGGCGAGGCCGTCGATCCCGTCGGTCAGGTTGACGGCGTTGGAGCTGCCGACGATGCTCAGGATCGTGATGACCAGGCCGAGGAACAGAGCGCCGCCGAGGATGGGGTGTTTATAGAAGGGGATGATGATATCGGTGACGAGCGTCGAGGTGGTGGGGCGGAGCCACAGGTAGATGGCGATGAAGGCGGCCAGGGAGAACTGGACCCAGAGCTTCAGGCGCGGGGATGCGCCCTCGGGATTCTGCCGAGTGATCTTGAGGAAATCGTCATAGAATCCGAGGCCGGCGAGGACGACGACGGAGAGGAGGGTGAGGATGACGAGGGCGTTCCACTGGGCCCAGAGAAGGCAGGCGGCATCGAGAGCGGCGATGATGAGGACGCCGCCCATGGTAGGGACGCCGCGGCGGGCGGGGGGTGCGGATTGGCCGTCCTGGGCGGCTGCGAGATGGGCGCGATCGCTGTAATTCTGGACGGCCCCCAGCCGGATCAGCGTGCGGAGGAATCGCGGTCCCCACCACCAGCTGAGAGCCAGGGCGGTGACGGCGGCGCCGGCGCTGCGGAACGTGATGTAGCGAAAGACGCGCAGCCCCGAGAGGCGTTCGCCCCAGTCTGAATCGCCGAGTTGCTCGAGCCAGTATTGGGTGAGGTAGAACAGCATGGAGGATCAGGGCTGGGAGGGGGGCGTTGGCAGGCCATGGGCCGAGAGCGGGGGGATCGGATCCAGCAACCGCTCCAGGCCGGCAGAGCGGGAGGCCTTGAGCAGGACGAGGTCGCCGGGTCGGAGCAGGCTGCCCAGGCACGAGCGTGCGTCCTCGAGCGTGGCGCACTCGCGGACGTTGTCGAGGCCGTGCTGGCGGGCGGACTGGGCGGTAACGGAGGCGTGGGCGCCGACGGCGACGAGGAGATCGATCTGGAGGCCGGCAGCGAGGCGGCCGGTCTCGCGGTGGGCGGATTCGGCAGCATCCCCCAACTCGGCGAAATCGCCGAGAACAGCGATGCGCCGGCCGGGGGCGGGCAAGCAGCGGAGTGTTTCGAGAGCGGCGCGAGTGGAGTCCGGGTTGGCATTATAGGCGTCATTGAGGAACCGGACGCCGCGGCGCTCGTGGGTCTGGAGGCGCATGGCAGGGGCGGTGAAGGCGGCCAGGCCGGCGCGGGCCTCCTCGGGCGTGAGGCCCAGCTCGGCGGCCAGCGCGATGGCCAGGAGCGCGTTGATGGCCTGGTGGCGCCCCGGGATGGGGAGGTGGTAGGATCCCGCCCACGGGCCCTCGGGCTGCAGGATGCGGAAGCGGGTGCCGGCCCAGTCGATGGAGACATCGGCGGCCTGCCAGTCGGCGGCTGGGCCCCAGCCGACCCGGGTCAGAGGTGCGGCAGCGCGCGAGGCGATCAAGTCGAGCCCGGCGAGGTCGGCGGGGAGGAAGAGCCGGCCGTGATGGGGAAGCGCTGCGGCCAGGGCGGCTTCTTCGGCGATGACGCCCTCGAGGCTGCCGAAGAACTCGAGGTGTTCGCGGCCGATGCTGGTGAGGATGCCGAAGCGCGGACGGATCATGGACAAGAGGGGCAGGAGCTCGCCGGGGTGGTTGGTGCCGGCCTCGAGGATGGCGGCCTGGTGGCTCGCGTGAAGGTCGAGGAGGGTGAGGGGGACGCCGATATCGTTGTTGAAGCTGGCGGGGCTGCGGAGGGTGAGGAAGCGCTGGGACAGGATGGAGGCGAGGATATCCTTTGTGGTGGTCTTGCCGTTGGAACCGCAGACGGCGATGGCGGGCAGCTGGAAATCCTGGCGGTAGCGGGAGGCCAGCCGCCCGAGGGCGAGGCGCGTGTTATCGACGGAGACGATCGCGGGCAGCGTGGGGGGGGGCTCGGCGGGGGTGCGATGGAGGAGGGCGGCTGCGGCCTGGCGGCGGCCGGCTTCCCCGACGAAAGCGTGGCCATCGAAGCGCGGGCCCTGGATGGCGACGAAGAGATCGCCGGGCTGGACCTGGCGGGAATCGAGGCAGACGCCGGAGATCATCCAGCTGGGGTCGCCCTGGAGGAGCCGGCCCTGGCTGCCCTCGACGATGAACGATAGCGGGCGGTTATCCATCATGGCAGCCGGTGGCGTCGGGCAGGGACCGCGAAGCCCGACTCCTCGATCATCTCGCGGGCGAAGACGCGGTCGTCGAAGGGCAGGAGCGTGTCGGGGTCGATCTGAATGGTTTCGTTGCCTTTGCCGGCGAGGAGGACGGTATCGCCGGGGCGGGCCTGGCGGATAAGCTGGCGGATAGCCTGCTGCCGGTCGTGTTCGATCGCGACGTCGTTGGAGCGGATCCGGTGGTAGCCGGCGAGGATCTGGCAGGCGATGAGATCGGGGGATTCCTTGGACGAATTGTCGCTGGTCAGCACGGTGAGGTCGGCGATTCGCGCGGCGACTTCGCCCAGGGCGATGCGTTCCTCGAGGGGGGATCCGCCGGGGCTGCCGGTGGCGAGCAGGAGGCGGCCGGCGGTGAAAGCGCGGGCGGACTGGAGGGCATCGCGGAGGTCATCGGGCCGCCGGGCCCGATCGACGAGAACGGAGAACGGCTGGCCGGCATCGACCGGCTCGAGCCGTCCGGGCACGGGAGGCAGGCTGCACAAGGCGCGGCGGACGATGGATGGATCGACGCCAAGGGCGAGGGCGATGCCGGCGGCGGCGAGGGCGTATTGGACGTGGGACTGGCCGGGCGATGGGAGCCGGCATGTCATGCGGGCGGCGGGCGTATGGAGTTGGAACCGGGCGCCGCCGGGGGAGAGCGTGAGGGAGCTGGCCTCGAGGCGGAGCCAAGGGCGGGCTCCGTAGCTGACGAGAGTCTCGATGGGGCCGATGCGGGCGCCGGGCAGGGCGGGGGCAGGTGGGACCTGGTGGACAGTGAGCGAGGCCTGCCGCGTCCGGTAGCGGTCGATCGAGGGGCCCAGCTGAGGAGGAGAGACGGGAGGGATGGCACCGGGAACGAACCATCCCGGTTTCTGGTGCTGGAGAAGGACGTCGATGCCTTGGAGGTGGGGAGCGGCGGCGGGCTGTTCGAGGACGCAGAACCGGCAACCGATCCGGACCATCTGGGCCAGGAGCGCCTGGGTTTCGAGCGGGGTGGGCGGGGTGAACCAGGCGGGGAGGACCCGATCGCCCAACTGGTGGTGGATGCTGCTGATGAGGCCGGTGCGATCACCGGCGGCTTCGAGGATTTCGCGGAGGATGAAAGCGACGGGAGCGGCTGCGGAGGCGCCGGCGACATGGATGGTCTGGAGCTTGGCGCCGGGGTGCTGGAAGAAGGCCTCGGCCAGGCGCAGGAGCGCCTCGCGGGCATCGGGGACCTGGATGACCGTGGCACGGGGCGCGAACACGCCGCGGCACTGGCACACGACGGCGACCGCGCCGCGGTCGACGGCCTCCTGGATGGACTCGCCGGAATGGGGGCTGGGGTTGGGTAGGGCGACGAAGACCGATCCGGATGCGGTGCGCTGGGAGTCGAGCGCGAGGCTGCGGACCTCGCGATCGAGCGAGCCCTGAGTGCGGACGATGTTGAGGCTGGCGGCAAGATGGCGGAGGAGCATAAGCGTCAGTGGCGAGAGGAGGTGGAGGTGGGGCGGGAGGTGGCGGCGATCTCGGGGGGCGGCTCGAGATCGGGGGGCAGGCTCAGGTAGCGGGCCGCCCGCTCGGCGACATTGTGGAACACGGGTCCGGCCGTCTGGCCGCCGTAGTAGTCCTTTTTCCGGGGCTCATCCAGGGCGACGAGGATGCAGAGCTCAGGCTGGTCGGCCGGGAAGAACCCGACAAACGATGCGAAGTATTTCCCCTCCTGGTAACCGCCGCGCCCCGCTTTTTCAGCGGTGCCGGTCTTGCCCGCAATTTTGTAATAGGAGAGCTGCGCCTTGGCGCCGGTGCCTTCGGGGGAGACGACGGCTTTGAGGGCTTGGACGACGAGGCGCGCGGTTTCCGGGGAGACAACCTGGCGGACGACCTCGGGGCTGGTCTTCATGATGACGCGGCCCTGGGCGTCCTCGACGCGATCCAGGAGGCGGGGTTTCATGAGCTGTCCTTCGCTGGCGATGGCGCTCATGGCCATGACGAGCTGGAGGGGGGAGACGGCGATGCCCTGGCCGATGGGGATGCGGGAGAGGGAGAGCCGGGACCACTTGTCGGCGGGGTGGACGATGCCTCGGACCTCGCCAGGGAGCTCGATGCCGGTGCGGTCGCCGAAGCCAAAGCGGCGGATGAACTCATGGAGGAGGAGCGGGCCGAGGCGGATGCCGATCTTGGCGACACCGATGTTGGAGGATTTGGCGATGATGCGCTCGACGGTGAGGATGCCGTAGGACTCGTGGTCGCGGAGGATTTTACCGGCGAACCACCAGCTGCCGTTCTCGCAGAAGATGCGCTCGTTGAGGTAGGCGAGGCGGGACTCGATGGCGGCGGCGAGGGCGAACGGTTTGAAGGTGCTTCCGGGCTCGGCGATCTCGGTCACGGCACGGTTGCGCCGGTGGCCGGGCGGGGAGGCGCCGGGCTGGTTGGGATCGAAGCTGGGGAGGGTTGCCATGGCGAGGATTTCGCCGGTCCGGGGCCGGACGATGATGCCGCAGACGCTGGTGGGCGCATAGGCGGTCATGGCCTGGCGGAGCTCGGATTCGAGGATGTTCTGGAGCCCGAGGTCGATGGTGAGGACGACGTTGTGGCCGGGCTGGGGTGCGACATCGACCTTGCGGTGGACGACGACCTCGCGCCCGCGGACGTCGCGTTCGGTGATGATCCAGCCGGGGAACCCTCGGAGGAGATGATCGAGAGTGAGCTCGATGCCCTCTTTGCCGAGGATGGTTTCGACGGGGCGGGCGGGATCGAGGTCGAGGCCGGCGTATCCGACAATCTGGCTGGCGAGGGTGTGGTGGGGGTATTCGCGCAGCTGGTCGTCCTCGCTGAAGATGGCGAAACGGCGGAGGTTATAAAAATGGCGGCGGTGGCGGCGGGGCAGCTCCTGGAGGTTGAAGCCGAAATCCAGGTGGTGCATGGCGTTGGTCAGGGCGGGCCAGAGGTCAGGGTCGAAGTTGCGTTTGAGGACGACGTATTGGCAGGGAACGATCTGGCCGTGGTCATTGGTGCGGAGGGGATAGGCGGGCCGGAGCTCGAGCTGGCGATAGAGCTCTGCCGGATCGATTTGAAGGAGGGGGCTGAGGGCGCGGCACACTTCAGGGCGTCGGTCCTGGACATTGGTATTGGAGAGGAGGGTGGGATCGGCGCAGATCTTGAGGGTGCGGCGGCTGATGGCGAGGAGGTTGCCTTTGATGTCGCGGATCTCGCCGCGGATGGGCTCGCGGAGGAACTGGCGCTGGGTGCTTTGGGCGGCCTTGATGGTGAGCTCCTCGTGGCGGATGACGTGGAGGTGGACCAGGCGGAAGGCCAGGCCCAGGCCGGCCAGCAACATCAGGACCAGCACGTGCAACTGCCGGCGGTGTTGGAAACGTTTCATGGCGGTGTGACCTGGGGGTTTGGAGGCGAGTCACCTGCCGCGGCGGGTGGCGGGCGGCTAGCGGGGGTCGGAAGGATCGCCGGCGTATTGGCGGAGGGACGGTTGGGCGGCGGACTGCTCTGGCGGTTCCGGCAGGCGGACGACTTGGGCGGGCTGCGCGGGGACCAGGTCGAGATGGAGCTCGCGGATGCGGGCTTCGAGGGTGGGGTCGGCGGTCAGCTCGCGGTAGGCGGCGGCGAGCCGGCGGTTTTGCTCGCGGAGCTGATCGAGCTGCTGCTCGCGGCTCATCTTGGTTTGGGCGAGATGGTAGACCTGCTGTTGCAGGGAGATGTAGCCGACGCCGCTGCCCCCGATGAGGGCGCAGACCAGGAGGGCTTTGAGGGCGGGCCCGAATCGGAGGGCGGCCGATTGGTTCTTGCGGTTACGAGGCATGGCATTTCTCCATGACGCGGAGTTGGGCGCTGCGGGAGCGCGGGTTGGCGGCGAGCTCTTCGGGAGAAGGGCGGATTGGGCGGCGGCTGACCCAGCGGAGGTCGGGGGATCTGGGCTGGCGGAGCTCGGGGATATCGAGGGCGCCCGGGCATGTGTAGCTGCGGGCGCGAGCGTTGCCGAACTGCTTGACCTGTCGGTCTTCGAGGGAGTGGAAGGTGATGATGGCGAGCCGGCCGCCGGGGGCGACGCAACTCCAGAGGGCGGGCAGGCCCCGATCGAGCTGGGCGAGCTCGTCGTTGACGTGGAGGCGAAGGCCGAGAAAGACGCGGGTGGCGGGATGGGCGCGGCTTCCGCGGCGGGGGTGGATGCGCTCGACCAGGCGGGCGAGCTGCCCGGTGGTCTCGAGGGGAGCGCGGCGGCGCTCGGAATCGACGGCACGCGCGATGGCCCGGGCGCGGGGCTCGCCACCGAGCCGGCCGAAGATCCGGATCAGCTCGCCGACGGGCGCATCGCGGATGACGTCGGCGGCGGTGAGGGTCTGGCGGCAATCCATGCGCATGTCCAGGGGGCCGTCGAGCAGGAAGCTGAAGCCGCGCTCGGGCCGATCGACCATGGGAGAGCTGAGGCCGAGGTCGGCGAGGACGCCATCGCAAGACTCCGGTTCAATCCATTGGTCCACTTGATCAAAGGCCATGTGGCGCAATTCGAAGCGGCCCGCAAATGGGGCGAGCCGCCGCGCGGCGGCGTCAATCGCCGCGCCATCGCGATCGCACGCAAACAGCCAGCCCGTCGGTGCGCTGGCTTCCAAAATGGCAGCCGCGTGTCCAGCCCCACCGACGGTGGCGTCGAGATATCGTTTCTCCGGCTTCGGGGCCAGGTGATGCACCACCTCGTTGAGCAGCACTGACTGGTGAAGGAACGGATTCACGAGGCATGCGAGGAATGGGTGAAGGGGTTGAATTTCCGCGATCGCCGGGCCCACGACCAGAAGGAGACCAGCGCGGCGGAGATCGACAGGGCGGGGCCAGGCGAGACCCTGGATTTTCGGACCGCGGCAGCCGAGGGTCGGACAACCACGTCGACATCGGACTCGAGCAGGTCATTTCGCACGACCCGCACCGTGTCCAGGGACAGCTCGGTCTGGCGAAGGACCGAGGCGGCTCCGGAGGATCGGCGGCAGCGGCGGCTGAACAGGCGGCGGAGGGGGGACCAGGCGGCTCGGGCAGCCGAGGAGACGAACTTTGCGGATGCGCCCCGGGGAATGGCGGGGCGTGCGCTGGAGCGATCCGGTGCATCGGTGCGGATCGGAGCGGGTGCGGCAGGCTGTGGCGGCGGGGGGGGCGCCGGGATGGAGGCGGCCGTCTCGGGGCAGGCGGGCGCGGCGGGTTTGGGATGGGCGGTCTCAGGAGACGGCGAAGCGGCCTGAGGACAGCATGCGGGGCCGAACTTCGGGAGGTGGAGGGAGCCGGCCAGGCGATAAGGGCTGGGGGAGGTGCGCACGCTGGTAAGCGTGTGGCTGACGGCGAGGAGGCGGCCCAGGCTCATGGTGGTGAAATGGGATTGAAGTTGGTGGCTGGGGGCGGGTTGGCTTCGATGCTCAGGGCGTCCCTGGATTTTTGCTTTGCGAAACGCTCCGGGTTCCAGATCTGGAAGCCCCAGTCCATCATTCCGATGAGGATGACATCCTTTTCGATTCCAGTTTCCATGGTCATCCATTCTGGCAAGCAGATGCGTCCGGCTCCGTCGACGCAGACCTGAGTGGTGAATTCGGAGTAGAAGCGGCGGCGGGCAGCGCCAGCGTCGTTGAAGACAGGTTCGTGCTTCCATTCGCCGAGGAGCCGGTTTAAAGTATCCGGAGTGATCACGCCGATGCACCGGCATTCTTCCTTGGGGGAGAGCGGCCAGATGACGGCGGTGAGCTCGACGTTATCACCTGGGAGACGCCATTTTGCTGGTACCTGAATTCTGCGTTTGGAATCGACTTTTTGTGAATAGCGACCGCTGCAATAGAAAGGAGGTTTATCCGCCGACTCGATGATCGACTCTTTAATGAGCTCACGGAGCAACTCTTTTGTGGCGGAATCAGACATTCAGCAATTTCCCATAGTACGACACAATGCTGCAAATCGAAACACATTAAGACACTAATCGTTTCCTGGGTCAATCCCTTTCTCTGTGGTCCTGGCTCTCGATTTGTCCCCGGATTGTTCACGGGCTATTCACCGGTTGCTCGCTGGTTTTTCCCGGGGATCCTCCAGTTGATATTCAGGTTCTGGATGAGGCACTTGCGCTCCCGCTCGGGTTCCTATTCACATCGGTTTTCACCAGATCAACTCCAATGATGCGGACGGTGGATTTTCATTACGAGCTGCCTGCCGAACTGATCGCTCAGCATCCGACTCGCGAGCGGGACGGATCGCGGCTCATGGTTTTGGATCGTGGCAAGCGTGAATGGAGGCATGGGCAGTTCCGCGATCTGCTGCGGTATTTGGAGCCGGGTGACTTGCTGGTGTTGAACGATTCGCGGGTGATTCCGGCGCGGATGCGCGGGATGAAAGTGGGGACTGGGGGTGCGGTCGAGGTTCTCATTGTGGACGAGAACCGGCGGAACGACTGGTGGGCGATGGTGCGTCCGGGCAAGCGGGTGAAGGCGGGGACACGGCTTCGGCTGGTCGGCCGGCTTCCTGGAGGGGGCTTTCTGGATGCCATTGTGCGGGAGAAGAGCGCCGAGGGTCGATATCGTCTGGAGTTTCTGGGGGAAGCGGACGTGCTGGACCGGCTTTCGGAGCTGGGGGAAGTGCCGCTGCCTCCGTATATCGAGCGGTGCGGCGGGGTATTGGATCGGGAGGACGGGGAGCGGTATCAGACTGTGTATGCGCGGGTGCCGGGGTCGGTGGCGGCGCCGACGGCGGGCCTGCATTTTACGCAGGCGCTGCTGGACGAGGCGCGTGCTCGAGGGGTGGGGATCGGGCATGTCACCCTGCACGTGGGGTGGGGTACCTTTGCGCCGGTCAAGACAGATACATTGGAGCAGCACCCGATGCATGCGGAGCGATATGAGCTGAGCGAGGGGGCGGCGGAAGCGGTGTGGCGCACGCGGGAGGCGGGCGGGCGGGTGGTGGCGGTGGGCACGACGACGCTGCGGGTTCTCGAGAGTGCGGCGATGGAGCACGGGGGCCAGCCAAGAAGCGGATCGGGACAGACCTCGTTGTTCGTGTATCCGCCCTTTCGATTCCGGGTGGTGGACGCGCTGGTGACGAACTTCCACCTGCCGGAATCGACGTTGCTGATGCTGGTGAGCGCGTTTGCGTCACCGGGCGAGACGGCAGGGCGCGAGTGGATGCTGGCGGCGTATGGCGAAGCGGTGCGAGAGCGGTATCGGTTTTTCAGCTACGGGGACGCGATGCTGATCCTGTAGAGGATCCATCACGGCTGTTGGCGAGGGAGCCAGACGGTCATCTCGGAGGCGCCGCGGTTGGCCCAGGCGAAGTACGGAACGAGTCGGATCCGGATGGCCGCAGTTCGTGCGGGTGCTATCTCGCGGTAAAGCTGGCCTGTCCAGGCGGGGGTGGACACGCGGACGAGTCCGGCCTCGATCGCCACCACGCCGCCCAGCAACCGGCGGTCGAACACCGGCGCCAGATCGGCGTCGTCGGGCATCAGGACATCCAGGATGCCCATGCGGTCCGGAAGATCGGCCGATTCGAGGCAATAAACGAGCGGTCCGCGCTGGACGGCGGCCTGGTTGATCGTCTCCTCGACCAGAGGATGCGCTTCGATCTTGACAGGGGGCATGTCGATGTCGAGATCGACGACGTCTCCGGGACGCCACGGACGCCGAACCTCGGCATAGCTGCCCGGCTCGAGCGCGCGGTCTGGCGGGCCGGCGTTGACCCGCAGAGCGGCCCGCCGGGCCCAGCCGGGAATCCGCAGCCGCAATCCCCAGGAGTTGCTGTCGCATTGCTCGATCCGCAGGCGGATGCGGCCGTTCCAGGGATATTCCGTTTCCTGCGCGATCCGGACGCGTCCGCCGGCGGGAAGGCGGGTATCGAGAAGGCTGCCGCCGTACAGGTTCGCCCAGATGTCCCGATCGGACTTGGCATAGGCGAATCCGATGGATCGAGCGAGTGTGCGGGCGATGTTCGGCGGGCAACAAAAGGCGCTGAGATAGGGAACCCGGCTCCTCGGCCACCGCAGGTCGACCGGCAATGGATCGGTCTGCCGCAAGGGATTGGCGTAGAAGAAGCGGGCGCCGTCGAGGCTGATGCCGGAGAGGATGCCATTGTAGAGGGCGCGTTCGAGCTCATCGACGAATCGCGCCTCGCCCGTGAGCAGGAACATGCGCCAGTTCCAGAGAGCGTTGCCGATGGCGGCGCAGGTTTCGTTGTGGGCGGTCGTATGGGGCAGCTGGTAATTGCGGCCATAAGCCTGGTGAACCCGCGTGATCGTTTTCTGGTCCCGGGCGCCGTCCGGCGACGCGCCATCGTGCAGCGCGCCGCATCCGCCTGTGATGTAGAGCTTGCGCTGGACGACATTGGTCCAGATGGCCAGGAGAGGCTCGAGCACGGCGGGATCGCCGGTTTCCGCGAGGAGGTCGGCGGCGCCGGCATAGAGGTAATTGGCGCGCACGGCATGGCCCAGGGCCTCGGTCTGCCGCTCGAAGGGCAGGCGATCCTGGTTGTCGTCGCCGCCGTCCGTCACGAGGCGGCGCAGATGGAAGAGCTTTCGGGCCAGGGCGAGATGCCGCGGCTCTCCCGTCGCCCGATACAGATCGATCAACCCCATGTAATGAGAGGGGCAGACGGCATGGCTCGCCAGCGAGGGTGCAGGATCGCGAAATGCCTGATCCAGAAAATCGGACGCCTTGCGCGCCACGGCGAGCAGGCTGGTCTTGCCGGTGGCATGGAAATGAACCGCCGCCGCCGTGAAGAGGTGGCCCATGTTGTACATCTCGAACTGGGCGCGGTCTTCAAAGGGACGCGCCGCGGGATCGCCTTCGCGCTGTCGAATGAGGACGGGCGTATGGAGATAGCCATCGGAGCGCTGCGCGCGCGCGATCACCGAGATGACATCATCGAGCGTCGGCGCCCATGCATCCTCTTTCGTGACGGCCTCGAGAGCGCAGACCGCCTCGATCCATTTGTAGAAATCGCCATCGTTGAAGGGCGCCCCTCGAGACCGGCCTTCGGCCAGGCCGGCGGCGATCCGGAAGTTCTCGAAATAGTGGGTGTGGTTGGTGCCTGCCATGATGCGCCACAGGGACGGGATGGTATGCTGGCGGCACGTCTCGAAGCGATCGGCCCAGAACCCGCGCGTCCAGCGCGCCTCGCCCAGATCCACCGCCTGCACACGCGCGTGCGGGCTGACATGCGATTCGGCGGGCCGGAGCGATGCCGAGGCCGCGATCAGCAGCAGGAGGCAAGCCCCGATTCGAAGCGAATGGGCGGCTACCTCAGGACGATTCATGGGAAGCATTGATGACAAACGACTTGTCACGCATCGGGGCCATGAACCGTGCTGGAGCGCGGGCTTTAGCCCGCTTCCGTGCGTTCGGTCTGTCGCGTGTTGAAGCGGCCTGGAGGCCGCGCTCTGGCAGGGCAGGTTCATGGAAAGTGTTTTGTGCACAGAGCCTCAGCCAGAGCACAGCGGGCTGAAACGGCATGGCGAGCGAGATGCGCCGGCCGCCGGCGACCTCCTGCGTGCGGGCGATTCGTCCGGTCTCCGGATCGATCCAAGATGCGATGTATCGTCGGGCGGGATCGAGGTCGAGCTGGAGGGGCTCTTGCGAAGATGACCAAATGAGAAATGCTCGGTGGCCGTCAGCGAGCGCTTGTTGGCCCGGCGGCGTTTCGGGCCGAATCCAGGGGCGCATTCGAGGGATGGCTTCCAGCACGGAGGGATCCGTTGCGGCGGGCAGCCGGGGCATCGAGCCGCCGGCGCATGCAAACGCCCAGCCGGCCGAATCGAAATCGCAGATGATCGCCTTGTCGGGGAACCGCTGGCGATACTCGCCGGCCATGGCAGCCAGGTGAACGTCGTTGGGGCGCCCGCCTTTCCACTGGCGTTCGAACTGCCGGGGGGCGAGGTTCTGGCCGCCTCGAGGCGCGAAGACGCCCCGATCCGCAACCCACCAGTAGCGGAAATCCACCACATCGACCACGCGGCTGCGCTCGGGATCGTCCAGGATCGCATCCTGCACATCCTTCGTGCAGCTCAGCGCGACCAGCGGATTGCGCGCGGTCTCGCGCTGCCACTCGGCGATGGTATCGAGCCAGAACTCGACGAAATGGAGCGGGCCGGTGAACTCGGCGCTGGTGAACTGGATGACATTCGAGTTGGCGGCGAAGCTGTCGAGGCATTTTCGGATATAGGATCGGTGGAGCTGGCGGCGCACCGGGTGGGTCACATCGTAGAATTGTTCGGCCATGAAAATGCGTTTGTCTCCGGCATACGGCGGCGGCTCGGGAAAGCCGGTGTCGTTGACATTGTTGGCGGTGCGCCAGGGGAAGTCGGCCCAATGAGCGCCGGCTTCGAGGATGTGATGCTGGAAATAATTCTGGTGGAACAGCACCAGCCCGCGGCGATCGCAGATATCAGCGAACTCTTTAAGTCGGTCCCAATACCATGGATTGTATCGCGCGAGATCGTAGCGGCTGAGGCCGTCCCACGCCGTGCCGCGGCCGCTTCGGGCGAATGGCATTTCGTAAAATGGCGGCCATGCGTCGCCGTTGGGGCGCCGCACGCGCTGGTGATCGTCGCGGCGCCGTTCGTACCAGAGACCGTAATGGTGATCGAGCGCGGCGCACCGGCCGGCGATCAAGATGTCCGCCAACTGCTCGAGGTTGTCGGTGAACCCCGGCCCGATCCGTCCCGGCACCAACCGGGTGATGCCCGCTCCCGCTGCAGAAGCCTCTCCGGGGCGGATATTGCCGCGCCACCAGGCGACCTCGATTTTCCCGCCGGCCAGCAATCGTCCATCGCAAACCAGCCAGCCGTTCGTGATCTGAACGGGCAACCGGGCAGGCAGGCTTGGCCCGGCGTCTGGGCTGATGCCGCTCTGTATAGGCGCCGGGAGATGGTCGATGTCGGGCGCGCCGTTGGGATGGGCGGGGATGGGATCGCGTTCCGGGGCCGCGGCGATGAACTCGGAAAGCCGGGGCGCGGGGCGGTGCGCGACCGCGGTCCATTTCGCCGCCGCGTCGACGCCTGGATTGGTAGCCTCGCCCCTCGAGCGCTGGAGAACATGAATCCGCGAAGCGGCCGCGTTTCCCAGGCGATCGGCGACCTGGGCGCGGTAGAGGCTCTCGGGTTGAATGAACTCGTTCGAGTTGCGCCAGATGCCGTTGCCTTCGAACTCGCCCCAGCAGCCCAGCGCCCAATTCCTCGCGCCGGGCGGGCTGGCGCAGCGCAAGAAAGCGGCGTTGCACTGCCAGAGGATCGAGTTGGCAGCCGCCCAGCCGGCGCCGTGCGGGCTTGCGCCGCGGTGGGCCAGGCTGAGGCCGCTGCCGTCGATCGTCACGCCATCGTAGAGCACACCGGAAGCCCAGCTTTCGATCGGGCCGCTGTCGCCCAGCGCCTCCGCTGCCTCACAGCAGACAAAGGCGTTCGGACCGGCCGCGCAGTGGCCCACGGCAAAATCATGGCGCCCGCGTTCGGCGTGGCATCGCAGGAACAAGGTCAATTGTCCCATCGTGAAGAACGTGTGGCGCCGGTAGCCGCCTTCCTCGGAAACGGGCTCGATCGAGCGGCAATCCTGGACCGTGACGCATTGGGAGCTTTCATACACGGCCACCAGCGATCCGGCAAAATGCTTCCCGGCGACCTGCCGGACCCAGGCATCGCGGGCGTTCTCGATGGTGACGGCGCACCAGGAGTGGTTTTCATCCCGTGGATTGCCCGGATCAAAGGCCGATTCGCACCGGAGATTCTCGATGCCCACCTGGCGGATCCGGCCGGGCCACTCGTAGGGCTCGATCCAGCCGCCGCCATAGTCGAGGTCGAGCGCGGTCGTGATCGGCGCGTCCACCGTAGCCGAATCGCCTTGGACCTCGACCACCACGCGGTCCCAAACCAGGTCGCGGCTGCCGGGCTTCCAGACCAGGCGCCAGTCGCCTTGCCCGCCGCCGAACTCGGTCATCCCGAGGCGATCGATCCAGGCCTGCGTGCTGGGACGAACGATCCGGATCGTATCGCCCGCTTTCAAAAGGCCCCCTTCGCGAACGCGAAATCTCCGGGCGCCGACCGGCACGTAGGCATCCTGGATCGGCAACGTTTTGCCCCAACGATTCGTGCGATCGTCTATGCCGGCAATCCGGATCAGGGTGCGCCGGTCGTGCCCGACCGCCACCAAGAGCGTGCCGTTCTCGCCCGTTCCCTGGCCGCGCAACACCACGCCCGACCGGTTGAGCCGCAGGCTGCCGGCGACCTCGTGGCGCCCTCGAGCCAGCAGGACTGCCCCGCGCAATCCGTCTCTGTCTTCCGGCAAGCCCGAGACATGATCGATCGCCCGCTGGATCCGGCGAGTGCTGTCGCCCGGCGCAGCCGGAACCATGATGCGCACCGGCGCATTGGGAATCGGGCGGTCGCCGCCCGCGTAACCGCAATGCGAAAAGTCCGGCAGGCGATCGCCGCGTTCCTCGAGTGCGTAAACCAGCCGGCTGTCGGGGCCCATCGAAACCACGGGCGACTGGATCCGCGGCGCGGCGTGAAGGCTTGAGACGCACGCGGCCAGCGCGAGCCCGATGGAAACACCAAGGCACACCGCCAACGCGAATCTCCGTCGAGCCGGTTGGGCGACGCAGCTTTCGGACATGCGAGCGATTGTCATGGGAGGGATCCCTCGATTCTGCCCAACCGGTGGGACTTGGCGATCAACTGGCCGTTGGCCAGCACGCTCAGCCCGCGGCCGCGTTGATACCGTTGGCCATTCCGGTCCCAAAGAATCGTCAGCCGCTGGCCATGGTAATGGATGCCATCGAGTGCAAACCAGTCCCAAGTGCCCTCCGGCAACAAGGGATCGACCTCGATCACATCGTCCGCGCGCGGGCGCAATCCGATCACGCCCGAGATCAAGAGGTCGGCGAATGTCGAATGGTTGTAATGGCGGCTGCGCTCGTTGCGGCCTTTCAGCCACCGCCCCGTGGTCTCATCCAGGTATTCGCCGATATACGGCTGACCGTCATAGCGGTGGCACTGGACGTAGGTCAGGAAGGCATCGAAAAAATCCCGTGCGGTCACCCCGGCGGTCGGGTAATCCCGCAGCACATTGGCGAGAGCAGTCAGCGTCTGGGAGGTCGCAAATGGCCAGACCGCGCCGTCCCACTCGCATTGGCAGCAACCATGCGATCGAAACGCCGGATGCCGCCGCTCGGCGGTGGTCACCCCGTAGGGCGCCTTGAACCCGAGCGGATCGTTGAGCTGCGACCACGCCGATTCATACCCAGCCTCGGGAAGCCCAAAACACCATGGAACAAACCCGATCGCCTCGCGGACATCCGCGAACGTGTCCTGCGCAGTGCGGACTTTGAAGAATCCCGCCTCGGGATCCCACAATCGGTCTTCCACGAGGTCTCGGAGCCGGGCGGCTTTCCGCTCGAATTCGACCGCCACGGCGCTCTCGCCGACGAGCCTGCCCATCCGGGCAATCGCCCGCGCGTTGGCGAACATATAGCTGTTGATCGTCGGCCGCGCGCAGCGCTCCCGGCGCGAGCCGCTGATCGATTCCTCCATCCCGTCCGCGACGTCATATTGCCAAAACAGGCCATTCGGGAGCAGGCGCTCCCGCTCCCAGACGCGGTAATCGCGGGCCATGTCCTCGAGCAACTGCCCGATCAAGCCGGGATTTGGATGGACGAGGTGCCGGTCGTAAACAGCCGCCGGGAGCCACTGGCTGTACCGGTGCAAATGCCGGGCCGGCTGGCCGGACTCGCTCCGGTACCAGAACCGGATGTAATCGTCCAGAAACCGCGGATCGCTCAGCCATCGCCCTTCCGCCAAATGATGGCCGGCGGCGCAACTGATCGTGTTGTGCGGCCCCGCATGGCTCACCGGAGCGAGGAACTCGGTGACCACAAATCCCTGGGGCGTTTCCCGGATGTGCTTTCGAAACGTCCACCACCGGAAATAGTAGATCTCTTCCACCTCGGGATCGGGGCACTCGAACAGGGGGATCTGTTCCCGAAGCCAGCTCCAGGACTGTGCGTTCGAGACGAACTGGATCGCGGTTTCCCGATCCTCGGCGTTGAACCGCTCGATGTGCCGGGCAAACGGCTCCGGCTGCAGCACATCGTGGCCGGCCTCGTCCATTGCGCCGGCTAAGCCATCCGCCCGGCCAATGACGCAGCACGCAATGGCCAGGAATCCGTGGATCGGCGAAGATCCGCGGGATGTCTGCCGGGAAGCGGATGAGAACAATCGAGTCATCGCGGGAGGTTCGAATCCGCGTTCGAGGCACTGGGCGGGGCCGGGCTGTCGGGATCGGCGAACTCGCCCGCGAGCCAGCCCAGGTATTCCTCGAGGTTCGTGTAGCCGTCGCGGTCGCGATCGAGCGCGCCGTCCTCGGCATGGGCGGGATCGAGGCCTGCGCGTTTCTCCCAGGCATCGGCCATGCCGTCATGGTCCGCATCCCAGCCCGGCTCGCGCGGGATCTCGGGGTAATCCTCCCATCCGCCCACATCGTTCTGTGAATCGGGCAGGCCGGGCAGGCCCGTCCGGCTGCCACTGAATCGGAACGCGCCATCCCGCGTCTCCTGGATCACCCGCCGGTCGTGGTCATCGAGTGCCGGGCGGTTGCAGCCGACGTTCGCCAGGACATCCTCGTAAGCTTCTCTGGCGGTCTGCGGGCGCACGTGCGGCTCAAAGAACGGCTCGGGCACGATGAACTGTTCATACGGCTCGGGCCGCGTGACTCCTTCGAGCGGATTCTCGGGGCCATACCGCCCCTCCATCACGTTCCCTTCGACGAAATACATCTGCGGCCCGAACCCCTGGATGTTGTTCCGCTCGGGATTCAAGACATAGAAGTATTTCGATGCGGGGCCGGGCTTGTAGTAATTGTTCACGAACTGGACCTGAGCGGCCCCGCCATCGGTGGTCCGGTGTCTCCAGTTGTAGACGACATTGTTGCGGATATCGAGCCAGCCGGTGTGGCGTCCGCCCTGGTTGAGCCCCCCCGCCAGGCTCCAATTGCGCCCCGCGCAGTGCGCCAGCAGGTTGTGATTAAAGCTGCCGATCATCCCGCTGATGCTCGCGGCGTAGCCGTGTTGAGTGCCCGCCGGATAATTCTTGTGGCCCGCGGCGTTGAGCGCCTCCGACAGCAGGGAGCGCTGGAGCGTGATGTTCTTGGCGCCGCGCGAGCTGAAGACTTCGTCCTGCGACCAGCTGATCGAGCAGTGGTCGATGATGCAATGATCGCATCCGGCCATGCCCATCCCGTCGAGCGTGACGCCCGCAGCGTCCCCAGGCCGGACTCGCAGATACCGAATGATCACGTCATGAGCGCCGAGCATGCCCAGGTTGTAGTTTCGGATGCAGATGCCTTTGCCCGGCGCCGTCTGGCCCGCGATGGTCAGATACGGATTTCGAATGATCAGGCGCGATTCGAGCGTGATGAGCCCCGACACGCTGAAAACGGCCGTGCGCGGTCCCTCGGCCTCGACGGCGGCGCGCAAGCTGCCCGGGCCGCTGTCATTCAGGTTCGTCACCTCGATCACCCTCCCCCCCCGGCCTCCGATCGCGAACCGGCCGTACCCCTCCGCCGACGGGAATGCCAGATGGCGAATCCGGAACCGCCACGCCTCGCCGCGGACGAACTTTCCCGAGGCATGCGATTCGTCCACGCGCCAGTAGTAGGTCGATAGGTGATCCAGCCGATCCACCGTGTGCGCCGGGATTTGGAGAATCCCCTGGTATAAGGGCGAGCGGGGGAATGCGGCGGCGGCTTGAGCTGCCGCGGAGCTGTTCGTGCCAAAATAGCGATCGAATATCTGCTTCGACGGCACCTTGGTGTACACTGTCGCCACCTCCGATGCGTTCGTCCCGAAGTAGAGCTCGTGTGCCACAACGCCCTTGGGGCTCGACCACCGCAGCGTCACCGCGCCTTGCTCGGCGGCGACATGCTCATCGCCATCGGCGGGCACCGGACGCGATGCGCGCGCGGCCGGATCGCTGGCGTTCAGCTCGAACCCGTTGAGGATGACGCCCTCGCCCTCCGAACCGGCCGCCGGCTGGAACCGAATGACGATTTCCCGGCCGGCCGCCGCCGCGAATCGGATGTACGCGGAAGCCATGTCGGCATCGTTGGTCACCCGGCAGGTGGGCCGCACACCATCCAAAACGCGCTTGCCGTTCAGGTAGACCTCGAGGGGCGGCAGCGGTTGGGGCGGCGGCTCGATCCAGTTGTGGAATGTCGCCAGTGTGTGGACGCCGGGAGGCAGATTGGACAGGACCAGTTCCAAGCCGCCCCGGCTAGCCCGCACGCCATCGGATGCCACTCGAGCATCGCCATCGAGGCCGGCTTTCCACAACACGCCGTTTAAAGCGCCTACGGCCGAAGTGGGCCGCAAAGCGACATGGATCTCTCCGAAGCTGGCATGGGGCGCGGCGGCGTCGAATCGCCACTCGACGAAGTGACGAGCCCCGGTGTCCGGCCGGCCGGCAATGCCCAGATCGACCTTCAGCGGAACGGCTTGGGCGGCCAGGGTCAGGAGAACCAGACCGGCGGCCACCCGCGTGCAAGCCGGGCGCGTCCACGATCCTTCACGAATTCCAGTCGATAGCATCCAGGCGAGGGATAGAGCGCACTAGGGATAGACCAGGCGGAAGAAGCCCGCGTTGCCGTTGGTGCTGATTGCGTTGGTGATCGTCACCGTGTTGGTCCAGACGGATTCAAAAACCGTGGCCCAGTTGGTGCTCAGCCCGATGTTCAGCGGGTTCTGCTGCTGCTCGAGCCGCCAGCCCGTGTATTCATCCGGCCAGGAAATCCGGGTCAGCGTGAAATAGTTGGTGACGGGCGGCACATTCGTGCTGATTGTGGTCAGGAAAGAGACCGAGCAGCCAAGATCGGTCCCTGTCGAGGGCACCGAGATGATGCCCACGATGCCCTGAGGCCGCAGCTGGCGGAGGTCCCACGCCAGGCCTGGGCCCGGCGCCGCCGGTTCCATCACCGGATACGAATTGGTGGCTGCGCCGGTGGGGAACAGGTCGCCGTCGTTCAGATCGTTGCCGAACATCTTGAACGATTGCCCGGCGCTGAAGGGGGCCGCGCCAACATTCAGGATGTGCAGCGTGCCGCCGCTGAACGACGGCATGCTTTGGCTGGGCCCAAAATCCTGGTAGCCCGACCGCAGGAATGTGTGGGCGGGAGTCGCCGCCAGGTCCACCCGGAAGACATTGGTCGATCCAGGGGCGAACACCAGCCGGCCCGGGAAACAGCTCGATCCGCTGCAACTGCCATCCGAGGTGACCGTGGTGGTGCCGATGGCGTCTCCGCCGGGAATGAACGTTCCGCCGCTGCCGATCGTCAGGGTTCCCAATGCGGCGGCGTGCAGCACGATGCTGCCTATTCCCATATCCTTCAACGTCCCCATGACGGTCAACCGGTCGGCGCTGAGCGTGCCGGCATTGACCAGAGTCGCGCTCGTGCCGACCAATCCGGAGCCGAGGATGTCGAAGGAGCCGGCATTGTAGAGCAGCGTGCCCTCCTCGAACGTGAGGCTGGCGGAGCAAGTGCCCAGGTTGGTCAGCGTCCCCGATGGAGACTCGAGGACGACGGTGCCGCCGATCGTGCCGGAGCAGGCGGCGATGCCGCCCACCGTCATCCCGCTGGCGATATTGCCCGCGAAGTTCATCGTGGCGCCCTCCGCAACCGCCGCCGAACCCATCGCGCCGGCAGCGCTGCCGATCAGCGAGCCTTCGTTGACCTGGATCGAAAGCGTGGTGACGGTCTCGATGGCGAGGGTGTTCGCGCCCCACTTGGCGAACGTGGCGCTGCCCTGGAGCGTGCCGGCCCCGCCGATGGTGTAGGCGAACGCCGTGTTGGTCATGGTGACTTTGCCGGGGATCAGCGTTGCGGCCGGCGACAGATGGATGGTGGTCGGCACTCCGGCCGTGTCATCCAGGATCACGTGATCGCCCGTGCTGAAGGTGGCGGGCAGCATCGTGTCCAGATCCAGCCAGTTGGCAGTCGCGAGATCCCAATCGCCGTTGACATAGCCGCGCCAGGCCAGGTGCTTGGGCGCATTGGTGTTGATGGACAGGTAGATGACATTGTTGCTGGTCAGCAGCGCGCCGTTGAGGCCGGCCGGCATGGCCGGCGGGCCGAAGATCGGGCTGCCCGTGTCAAACACGATCAAAGGCACATCGACGGAGGACAGATTCGCGATCGAGGCGATCCGCAATGTGTTCAGCGCGCCGCCCGTCACCAGGTTGGTCGCATACACATACGGCTCGGTTCGCAGGCAATCGACGTGGAGCGCCAGCGTCGATCCCTGGTACATCGAAAGCGTCCGCAGCTTGGCGTCGGCGCCGGCCAGCGTGTTCGACAGGACGAGGGTCGAGCCGTTGGTGATGGTGATCGTGTTGTCGCTGGAGGCCTTCGTGACGCCGCCCACGCGGATCGTGTTGGCCAGGACCGTTCCGCCGTCCGCGACCCGGAGCGTGCCCCGATTATTCTGAGGCTGGGCGACCGTGTTGGCCGGATCTTCGGTGGTGTAGCCCAGCTCGATCGAGTCGTTGACCCGGAAGATGGCGGCATTGCTGACCACGATCAACCCTCGCGTGTAGGCGCGGTTGGTCTGGCCGGGATTCTCCTGAAAACCGACAATGGCCGTGTTGACATCGAACACGCCTTTCCCAATGACCAGGGTGCAATCGGTGTTGTAATCCGTTCCGAGGGCGCGGTCGCGCGAGATGTAGAGCCGATCGACCTGGGCGTCGATCTCGCCGTTGTTACCGCCGAAATCGGCCGTCATCTTCGTGTTGCTCCCCGCATACCCCGGCCCGCCCGCGTCGCCGATGCAGAACATCGACATCCGGCCGCCGCCAGCGCCGCGGAAATACGCGATCGGATTGGTCGCCGCGAAGGCGGGATTGAAGCCAACCCTTCCCTGCGAGCCGAAGTGGGCGAAACAGATGCTATCGAGATAGAACTCGTTGCGGATGCCGAGCTCGAGCGTGCAGGCCTGGCTGGTGCCGGCAACCTCGTTGTTGCCCATCTCGAGGCCGTACCGGCGAGCCGCGTTGTCGGCAAAGTCCGAGGGATCGACATACGCCGCATGGATCACGTTGGTGCGGGCCAGACGCACCGTGGGCGTGAATCGCCGCGGGCGCCGGAACGGCATGTCGCCGCCAAATCCGTTGGCGACCAGGTTCGAGTATTGCGGAAAGAGCGTGTAATCGCCCAGCCCGATCCGCTGGACGTCCGCCTCGAATGTGCCCAGGCCGGACAAGTCGAACCGGTGGCGCTGCTGGTTGTCGATCGCCAGCGCAATATTGGCCTCGGCGTTGCTGACGACCAGGCTTCCCTGCTCGCCCCGGAAGTAGACGTCGAGCTCGGCCCCGACTCCCGTCTCGTCGCGCAGCAGGGCCAGCCCTCGGCTGCCAGTGATCGAGAGGGTCCGGCCCGGGCCGATCGCCAGCGTGTGATACCGGGCGGTGTTGTTGCTTTGCGAGAACCGGAGGGAGGCGATCTCGATATCCGCATCGACAATGCTATTCGTGAAACCATCGGCATTGTTCGTCTGCGCTCCCAGGTGCGTGAAGAGCACGTCATCCGATGGGCCCGGCGCCTGGCCGCCCACCCAGCTCGCGGGCGCCGACCATTGGCCCGCGATGTTCGTGCCGCCCGTCCACATGCGGCCCGACTGCAAGGTGAGGAGAAAGACGTTGCTTGCGCCGCCCGTGGCATTTAGTTCCACGACGTGTTCGCCTTGGGCGATGTTCGTGGTGGCCAGGGTGAAATTGGCGCCGCCATCGTCGGTGAATGTGGTCATATCCAGCGACCCGCCCGCCCCGGCCGGGAGGCCGGAGAAGCTCAAGAACACGGGATTGGCATAGTTCCCGATGTCGACATAGTTGGTGATCGTGTGCGAATTGGTGGAAACATCCGCCACGGTGACTCGCACGGGCTGGGCGCGGACCGCGACGGTTTGCTGCGCCTGGACCAGGGGCCCGGCCACCAGCAGCGCTCCCACCACGCCGCCTGCCCATGCTCTCACGACCGTCTCCACCATGCCGCTCACCATCGAGTTCGGTTTCATCGTAGTCTCCAATAATGGGGTCCAGTGTATGTCAGTCGCGTTTCCCTAGCGAGGCGCGCCTCAGACCACTCACATTTTTTGATTCATGACTTTTCTTGCATCATCGAATCTTTGGTGACCGCGCCCCGCTCAAAGAATCCTTGAAAAGCCTGAAAAGAGGAGAATAAACTATTGATGGAATTTGATCCGATCACAACGAATTTGGCGTTTCAAGGATTCTAGTCGTAGGGCATCCGATCGCAGAGCCATTCGTAGTCGGCGCTGAGGCGAACTCGAGTGTCGGTCCAGTCCGTGTATCGGACGGGGGCGACCGTGCTGGGCGTCAGCCATTTTTTGATTTCGGAATGGCCATCGGCGTACGAAAGGCCGCCGGCCCCGTTGTGGTGGCTGGCGGGAAGGTCCCGCCATTCGTGGTTGCCGGGGGCGAATCCCGGCCGGTGGAGAAAGATGCTGTCGTTGATGCTGTCCGGGTGCTCGTCGATCATCGCGAACGTCAAGGCCGGGGGCGGAGTGGTCAGCTGGGACATCTTTTTCACGGAAACATACTTGCGGCTGGTCTCGCTCCGGGCATCGATGCTGCCGCCGAGCGCGCCGTTGAGGGTGATGCTGCGAACGCGCGGGCCGGGATTGGCGGGCGACATGAACTTGTCGCCGGGGCACTTGTAAACCTTGACGTTCTTGACATAATTGGCGAGAGCGGACTGGGTGGGATCCATCATTTTAGCGGTGTTGGTATTATCGGGCGAAGCGAGCCAGTCCATGTTGCCCGCCACCCACCGCAAGCTGCCTGGATTGCCCACCATGACATCCCCGTTGTCCGTGGCGTACATGTACCAGGAGAGAGTCAGTTGCCGGGTGTTGTTCAGGCAGCCGATGCCCTGGGCCTTGAGCTTTGCCTTCGACAAGGCCGGCAGGAGCATCCCCGCAAGAATGGCGATGATCGCGATCACCACCAGCAACTCGATCAGCGTGAATCCGCTGCTGGTGATCCGTGCCCGGCCGCGCGGCGGGCATCCTATCGGGTGCGCCCGGGGGGCGGAACGAGCAGGCGCACTGCACGAATAAAGAACGCGAGTGTTCATTCGGAAAGAATCGCACGACCTGTCATATGAATCCGGATCGGCCGCGTCATCGTTGACGCCTTGAAGGTCATTTCTTCGCTAAATCCATGGAAAGATAACCCCTCCTCTCCTGTCTCTGCAATCCGGGAATTCCTGGCTCGCTGGGCGCAATCCAACCGATCGGTCGATCCGCCACCACGCCGCTTTACATCCTGTCCGCCGACACCATTTCCCTCGCCCCGCGCAAGGCGGGGAGGGCATGGGGAGGGGTTCCAAAAAGAGCTCGTCCTCCTCTCCCCATCCCTCTCCTCCATTGCCATGGAGGCGAGGGAGAAGACAATCGGCGACCGGGTGAACGAGTTCGCCAACACACCACCTTTCCCCTTGCAAGCCGGCTTCGATTTCCCTCCCCCCACGAGGCACGAGCGGGTGGAGAAGGGAGGATGCCAGCACGGCCGTCGCGCCCGAGTCTCACCCTTTCCGAATTCTCGGCGCCAAGGCCAGGAGGCCGAATCCGAACAACCAGAGCACCGACGGCTCCGGCACCACCGAGACGTCGGCGAAGGTGTAGCCCAGCCTGATCTCATCGGCTTCGAACACCGCGTTGGTCCCGCTGGAGTTGAGGTTGCCTGCCTGGAGCCGCAGGGCGTTAACAGCCGACAGATCGGCGCTGGCGAACGAGATCGCGGTGCCGACCATCGGCTCGCTCGCGAGGCTCGGGTTGAACCACGCATACGCGGTGTCCGTCGCGGTCGTATTATCGACATCGAGACGGACCACCACGAACACCGTGTTGTCCGGATCGGCCCCGCGCGGCGTCGCCAGGCTCGAAGCCACATAGGCGCCCCCTCCATACAGCGACAAGGCGTCGCTGGCTCCGGCGGCATACGTGTTCGGCGTCCCGATGTTCATTTTCTCGGATCCATTCACATTGGCGTTCCCGGATGCATTGGTGGTGGCCCCGGAGAAGAGCGACAGCTTGGCCTCGCGGAATCCCGGCAGCCCGCCTGTTTCCGTGCGCCAGTTCTGCGACAGGAAACTCAGCCACAGCGTCCCGGCATCCGCCGCTGCCAGGTTGCCCATCGTGTCCGGAAGGAGCCGTTGCGAGGACGCCGTGGTTGTCGTCGATTCCGACGGGTTGCCCATCACCACTCCGCCTCCTGTCGTGGCCAGCGCGCCATACGACAGGCCGACGCTCACGTTCGTGGCCAGAGCGGCCGCCGTGGCCGACCACGGCGTCGCCCACCCCGCCCCCCCATTCAGACCGAAAAGCTGCGAACCCGCGTCATAGTCGAACCCCTCATAAACGATCAGGGCTGAGAATGCGGATGGCGTGGCCGCCAGCCCGAACGCCAACCCCAGAGCCGGGATAAGGGAGCCGAAGGAAAAAGAACGAACGCGCCTGGGAAAATTCCGGGTAGTCATGGTGACACTATTTTCCCCCCATCTCGATCCCGACGGCCATACCGAATTGCCCAAAAAACTTGCACAAAAAAGGATATCATCCCCGGGCCGTCGCCCGGATCAGATCCCGGTATCGCCGGGGGCTCATCCCGGTCTTCTTTCGGATGAACCGGCTGAAGTAAAACTCGCTCGAGAAATTGAGCCGGGCCGAGACCTCCTTGATGGCCAGGCGTTCGTCGCAGAGCAGTTGGCGCGCTTGATCGAGCCGGGCGCATTGGAGGAACTCGCGGACGCTCTCGTGCTGGGATCGTTTGAACATGAGTTGCAGGCTGGACCGGCTGGCCCCTGCCGCCGCCGCCAGCTCCGAAACACGCCACTGCCGGCATGGATCCGCCGCCACCAGGCCAATCGCCCGCGACACCGGCGGCGGAATCTCGAGCCCCGGCGAGCGGAACACGCGCCGCGCATGCAGCAGCCTTCCCAGCACCTGGGTGATCCCGACATGAACGTCCCATTCGTAGCCGGCCGGGCGATGTCTCGCCAGCCGAAGCAGCGCGCTTGCGGTTTGCCGCGCGAGCGCGAAATCATCCGGTTCGAGCTCGAACTCGATGTCGTCGCCCAGCTCTTCCATCCAAGCCTCGAGCTCCGGCCCGCCGAACCGGAACCCGGAACAGACCACCGGTTGGCCGGCTCGGAGGCTGTCGATCCGCGGGCTGCTCCTGCCGACCAGCCAGCAGCGGGGGCCGGGCGCCAGCGCGCAGGATCGGCCGTCGACCTCGATCCTGCCCCGGCCCGATCGCACAAAGAACCATAGCGCGCCCCGTGGGGGCATCCCATCGCGCCCGCTGGATTTCTCGAAGGTCGCGGCGCCAATCGACAGCAAATGCCAAAGCAGCCGCCGCGCCCGGGGCGAAGGATCCAGCGTCAGCACGTTCTCGGAGGAGCGCGGCATCGTTGGCAACGGCAGATTCAGGATGACCTGGAGGCCCGCGGATCCACGCTGTTGGCCGGATTGCTCCAATCCACCTTCGGGCCGCGGGGATCGAGGCCGTTGATGAAATCCTCGATGTGGGTGTAGCCGTCGCCGTTGGTGTCGCCAGCCGCATCGGCGGGATCGCGGGGATCGAGGCCGTGCTGGGCCTCCCAGGCATCCGGCATCCCATCCCGATCGGCATCCGCGTAAGGCTGGCCGGAATAGGCCGGATAGCCGCCCACCTGCCGGATGTCCGTGATGATCCCTTGGCCCTCGGCGTAGGTCACTTCCCCGGTCCGCACCATCCGGATCACGCGTTCGTCGATGGCGTCCCGCCGGGGCAGCGTGGCGCCGGCGTCCTCGAGCACCCGCTCGAACGCCGCCGCGGCAGGCTCGATGTCCAAGTGCGCATGCGGAAACGGCTGGTCGGTCCGGATCCGTTGGAGCACCTGGACAGGATCGCCGATGGGCTCGACCTGGACGCCGCCCGCCCAGTTGTCTGCGGTCACGCCCGCGTTTCCCTCGACGATATTGCCCTTCACACAGGCCTTGCCGTATTCATCGACGGGCGGCCGGGCGCGTCGCGCCTCGGGCTTGAGGATCCGGTGGCGGATCGGCTGGTCGCGGGGCGTTGCCGGGCCGGGTTTGAGGTAGTTGTTCAGGATTGTGTAATAGCTCTGGTCATCGCCGCCATCGACCGTTCGGTGGCGCCAGTTGAACAGCACGTTGTTGACAAAGGTGAAATCGCCATACATCCCGACGCTGGGGTTGCGTCCGGCGTTGCAGGCGAACAGGTTGTGATGGAACGTGCTGTTCAGGCCCCCGATCGTGCTTCCGAAAGCGTGGTTGTAGGTGTCGAGCGCCTCGCTGACGATCGAGTTCTGGATCGTGATGTTCACCGTCGGCAGCTTGCGCTCCTTGCTCCCGTCGGGCGGCCGATACATGTGCCGGTACATCGACATGTTCTCGTCCAGCCCCCAGCTCGCCGACACATGGTCGATCATCACGTTCCCGATCGGGTTGCCGCCGATCGAGTCGTTCCGGTCCCCCACCCAGGTCGCTCCCCGCCGAAATCGCATGTGCCGGATCACGATGTCGTGCGTCTCGAGCTCGACCGTGTCGCCCGCGATGCACACCCCATCGCCTGGCGCGGTGTTGCCCGCAAGGGTGATGTAAGGCGCGCGGACTCGGATGCGCTCCCGCAGTTGAATGACGCCCGCCACGTTGAAAACCACGATGCGCGGTCCGCCTGTCTCGAGCGCCTCTCGAAAACTTCCTGGCCCGCGGTCGTTCAGGTTGGCCACTACGAGCACTTGGCCGCCGCGCCCGCCCAAGCTGTACATCCCGCCGCCCTGGGCGCCGGGGAAGGCCGGAATGGGGGCCTGCGGCAAGTCACTTGGCTTTGCCGCCCAGGGGATGTAGGGCTTGCCCTTGGCCTCCATCTCCCGGATCAGGGGCAGCGCCCGCGCCCAGGCTTCGTCCGACCGCCGGTCCGCCGCCGCCATTTTCGCCTGAGCCTCTGCCGCCACCGAGGACGGAACCGACGGATACTGCGCCCGGGAGGAGCCTGATCCCCCCCAACCAACCGCCCACGCCAAGGCCAGCACACACCGCCCGAACGGGAGAGAGGGGAGATCCATACGGAACCGGATCCAACGGGTCTTGCGAGCCATAGGAACAGCTTCAGGGGTTCGAGAGGGGCGGCAGCGATCGCGTCGCTCGCGGGGACCATGGCGCCGCCTGTGGTGAGGGTTCATCCGCTGGCATACTGAGCCGATTGGCCTGCCAAGTCAAAGAGATCGAGAGGGCCGGGCCGGGAGACGCGATAAAAGCCTTGCTTGAACGGCCCAGTTTTTTAAGCTGATAGCTTCCGAGTGTGCCGCCGAGTCCGTGGAAGGCTGGAGGCGGAATCGAGAACAGAGCAAGACCAGAAAGGATGATGAGCTATGTCGAAGCGACCATTGAATGTGGGGTTGGTGGGCGGGGGGCGGGGGGCGTTTATCGTGCACCCGCATCAGCGGGCCATTCATTTTGACGGGACGCGCCGGGTGGTGGCGGGGGCGCTGTTTCCGGATCCCAAGATTGCGCTCGAGGAAGCGGCCCAGTGGCCGTATCCGATCAAGGGGTATGGGTCCTACGATGAGATGATCGGGGCGCAGGCTCAACTGCCTGCCGAGCAGCGGCTGGATTACATCCTGATCGTGACGCCGAATTTCGTCCATTTCGATCCGGCGATGAAGGCCTTGAACGCGGGGATCCCGGTCTTCTGCGAGAAGCCGCTGACGGTCAGCCTCGCCGAGGCCAACACGCTGGTGAAGACGGTTCGGGAGAAGAAGATCCCCTTTGGGTTGGCGCACACCTACCTGGGGCATTGGACGACCCGGTTTTCGCGGTATCTGGTCCGGAGCGGGCTGCTGGGCGAGGTGCGATGGGTGGATGCGTATTATCTGCAGGGCTGGCTGGCGACGAAGACGGAGGACACGGGCAACCAGCAGGCGGTGTGGCGGGTGGACCCGAAGAAGGCGGGCGGCTCGGGCTGCGGGGGCGACATTGGCACGCACGCGCTGATGCAGCTTCGATATGTGACCGGGCTTGAAGTGACCGAGGTGTCGGCGAACCTCGAGATCTATGTGAAAGGCCGTCCGATTGACGATCATTTCACCGCCTACTGCCACCTGAGCAACGGCGGGCGGGCGCTGGTGCGGGCATCGCAGGTATCGATCGGCCACCTGAACGACCTTGGCCTCGAGGTGTGCGGCACCAAGGGGACCCTGCGGTGGCGCCAGGAGGATCCCGAGGTGGTCACCATCTCCCTGCTGGGCCAGCCGGACCGGGTCTATTACCGGGGCGCGGTCACCCCAGGGGACGGCTTCCTGCCCAAGGACATCCCTGCGGCGCTGATGGCCGAGCCGACGATTCCGTCCGGCCATGGGGAGGCGTTTCACGACGCGTTCGCCCGGCTGCATCGTTGTTTCGAGGATGACGTTCGGAAGTATCAGGCGGGCCAGCCGTTCGAGTGCGATGGCAGCCGGTACGCCACGGTGGTGGACGGGCAGGTGGGCATGGCCTTTCTGGACACGTGCATCCAGAGCAGCAAGGATAAGGGGGCGTGGAAGGCCATGCCCTCGCTGCCGTGAGGCTGTCGCGGCGAGAACGGGCCTGCGCGGGCGAAGCGCAGGCCGGCCGAGCGGCGCGCGGGAGATGGAAGCGGCCGCGGCTCGCCCCGCGCGGGCGGGCCGCGGCTCCGGAGCTTGCAGCCGAGACATTATGCGGATCAGCCTGTTGAAGTCGAAGATACACCGGGCCCAGGTGACGGGATCGAGCCTCCATTACGAGGGGAGCCTGACGATCGCGATCGACCTGATGGAGAAAGTGGGATTGCGGCGCTACGAGCGCGTCCTCTGCAGCAATCTGGCCAACGGCGAGCGGTTTGAGACCTATGCCATCGCGGGGCCGGCCGGCAGCGGCGCCATTGTCCTGAACGGCGCCACGGCGCACCTGGGCAAAGAGGGGGATCGTCTGACCATCATGAGCTACGCGTGGGTGGACGTTGCCGAGGCGGACGATTGGCGGCCCCGGGTGGTGGTTCTGGGCGAGAACAACCGGGTGATCGCCGTTCGAAACGGCGTGGCGGAGGAAGAGTGAGGCCGAGGCGGCCGCAAGCGGCGGCTGCGCCGGCTCGCGCTCGAAGTGCGGGTGCAATCGAACCAGCCTATGACATGGACAGCCCAGGAGATCGCCGCGAAGTTGGGCGGCGCGGTGGACGGCGATGGCTCCGTGATCATCACCGGCATAGCGCCTGCCCATGTGGCGCGCGAGGGGGAGCTGACCTTTGCCGAAAACGAAGCCTACTTCAGCCGGGCGGAGCAGAGCGCGGCGGCGGCGATTCTGGCCGACGGCCAGTGGATTTCGGGGCGCAAGCCGGTGATCCGGGTGGCGAACGCCCGTTTGGCCTTTGCCCAGGTGCTCGGGCTGTTCCATCCCGAGCCGCCCACGGCGCCGGGGCGTCATCCGACGGCCTGGGTGGATGAATCGGCACGGATCGATCCAACGGCGTGGATCGGGCCGTATTGCGTGGTGGGGGGCGAGGTCGCGATCGGGCCTCGATCCGTCCTGCACGGCGCCAACCACGTGGCCGATGGATGCCAGATCGGGGCGGATGTCCATCTCTATCCTCACGTCGTGTTGTATGGCCGGACGCAGATTGGCCATCGGGTTCGAGTGCATGGCGGCACGGTGATTGGCGCCGATGGATTCGGGTATGTGACCGATCAGGGAATCCACCGCAAGGTGCCCCAGGTGGGCACGGTCCTGATCCAGGACGACGTCGAGATTGGCGCCAATGTCACGATCGACCGGGGCACATTGGGACCCACGGTCATTGGGAAGGGGACCAAGATCGACAACCTGGTCCAGATCGGACATAACGTGGTCGTTGGCGAGCACTGCCTGGTGGTAGCCCAGGTTGGGATCGCGGGCAGCACGCGTTTGGGGAACTCCGTCACCCTGGCTGGCCAGGTCGGTGTTGCCGGCCATCTCAGGATCGGGGACCGCGTGGTGGTGGCGGCCCAGTCGGGTGTGATGCACCACATCCCGGACGGCGAGAAATGGCTGGGCGCGCCGGCTTGTCCCGATCGCCAGATGAAGCGCCAGTTCATCGCCATCCAGCAGCTGCCGGATTTGCTGCGCCGGTTTCGCGAGCTGGAGCGCCGGATCGAGTCCATCGAGCCGCAGCGGCGTCCGAGTCAAAATGATGGTTGACTTGAAACTCGGGTTTGGTAACTTTCCCGGTCTTTGGTTTTGTCTGGATGAAAACACACATTCCGAAAGTGGATTTGGAAAAGCGTCCCTGGCACGTGATTGACGCGAACGGGGCGGTCCTGGGGCGATTGGCGGTGCAGATTGCCAACGTGCTGCGAGGCCGGAATCGGCCGGTCTACACCCCCCATCTTGACGCGGGCGATTTCGTCGTGGTGGTCAACGCGGAGAAGGTTCGTCTGACGGGCAAGAAAGAGGAGCAGAAGACCTACATGAGCTACTCCGGATGGAGAGGCGGAGAGCGGCGCGCCACGGTCGCCCAGTGGCGCAAGAGCCACCCGGAGCGGCTGATCATGCACGCCGTGGCAGGGATGATTCCCAAGAACCGGCTGGGGCGGCAGATGCTCACGAAGCTGAAGGTGTACCGGGGCGCCGAACATCCCCATGCGGCGCAGAAGCCCGCCGTTCTGGCCCCCGCGCAGTGAAAGGCCCGATTCTCGCAGAACTGGATTGACCTATGGCAGAAACCACTTCAACGGAAGTCGTCGGCACCGGCCGGCGCAAGACCGCCGTGGCCCGCGTTCGCCTGCTGGCCGGGACCGGGAAGATCGTCATCAACGGGCGGTCGCTCGAGAGCTACTTCCCCATCGAAGGGCTGCGAGGGATCGTGATGCAGCCGCTGGTCCGAACCGAATCGGCATCCCGATTCGACGTCCGCGTGAGCGTGAGCGGCGGGGGGCCTGCCGGCCAGGCGGGCGCAGTGCGGCATGGGATCGCGCGAGCATTGCAGACGGCCGAACCCGCTCTGCGGCCGGCCCTCAAGTCCGAGGGGTTCCTCACCCGCGATTCCCGGATGAAGGAGCGGAAGAAGTACGGGCAGCCGGGCGCCCGCAAGCGCTATCAGTTCAGCAAGCGCTAGTCGCGGCGCGTTGCCAGTGGCGATCGGTGCGGCGGCGGCCGGCCGTCGAGGCCCGCTTTCCCGGACGGGCGCTCTGTTGCAGAATCCGGTTGGCTGCCCTGTCCAGGGGCGGTGATGGGGGGAAGCCAGCATCCAGGAAAGGCCCGTGATGCGCAGCGGCCGGGTTTTCAACATCCAGAAATACTCGATCCACGATGGGCCCGGGATCCGCACGACAGTTTTTCTCAAGGGCTGTCCGCTGTCCTGCGCCTGGTGCCACAATCCGGAGGGCATCGCACCAGAGCGGGAGATCATCGTGGCGGACCATCGCTGTGCCGGGTGTGGCGAGTGCAGAACGGCTTGTCCGCTGGGGGGATCGCAGGCAGGCGAAGGCCCTCTGCCTGTCCGCCGCGACGGATGCACTCTGTGCGGAGCCTGTGTGAATGCCTGCCCCAGTGGCGCCAGGCAGATGATCGGGCGGGTCATGACGGTTCCGGAGGTGATGGAGGAGATCCTCGAGGACCGGATCTTTTACGAAGAGTCCGGAGGCGGGGCGACGATATCCGGGGGGGAGCCGCTGATGCAGCCGGATTTTCTCGAGGCGCTGCTGGCGGCCTGCCGGGCAGAGGGAATTCACACGGCGATCGACACGGCCGGCTGCGGCAGTCCGGAACGGCTTCGGGCCGCCGCGGAGCTGGCGGATCTGGTGCTGTATGATCTGAAGGCTTTGGATGAAGAGCGGCACCGCCAGCTCACTGGCGCCTCGAATCGATCCATTCTGGAGAACCTGCAGATGCTGGATCGCGTCCATGGCAACATCTGGATTCGGGTGCCGGTGGTGCCTGGTTTCAACGCGGATCTGGATCTGTGGAGGGGGCTTGCCGCCTTCGCGGCGACTCTGCGGCACGTGACGCGGGTCGATCTGCTGCCTTTTCACCCTGCCGGCGCCCACAAGTATGCCCGGCTTGGGAGGGCGAACCTGGTCGGCGGGATCGAGCCGCCGACGGCGGAGACCATGGCGGCTGCGGTCCGGATTTTTGCAGAGAGGGGCCTGCCGGTGAAGACTTCCGGCAAAGCCCGCGAGCTCGTCGAGAGCCGCAAGCCAAGCGCCCAAGAAGGCGCGGGCTGCGGTTGTCCCGAAGATCGGTAGGGCGCGCACTTCGCTGCGCGCCGGGCCAATCGCTTGCAGCCAGCCAGCCGCCCCTCCGTCAAAACCCCGAGCGGAAAACGCCGACGAACCCCAAGAACTTGCTTGTGCGCGGAGCCGGCGGTTATAAAGTGAGATCCTAAATAGAGCCTGTCCCGAAGGCGGAAAGGCCCCAGATTGTTCAGTAAGACCCAAGATGTTGCGGCGCCAGAGCGAGCCATTTTGGGCGAATCGAGTCAAATCGTGCCCCTATGATGGTCTGGGCGA
>Ga0116153_10000172_pt1 | contig 100114 bp, 65 predicted proteins | sample AD_UKC028_MetaG_FD_89896 | JGI IMG/M metagenome (GOLD analysis project Ga0116153, IMG submission 89896) | Active sludge microbial communities of municipal wastewater-treating anaerobic digesters from USA - AD_UKC028_MetaG | ecosystem: Engineered > Bioreactor > Anaerobic > Digestate | place...
CCGTCCTTAAACTGGCTTATACCGTTAATAGAGCACACAGACTTGAACGATAGAGTTCGCAGAGGAAATTATTCATCAAGAATCTTAAGTGCCGAAGAAATTAGATTTATAGAGGAAATATAGACACATGCCCCGAAGATCCTCGTCGTACTCCTGGCCCATTCTCCTTTTCCTGATGCTGGTGTGGGGGAGTTCCTTCATCCTGATGAAACGCGGGCTGGAGGTCTTTTCGAGTGAGGAGGTCGGTGCGCTGAGGATCGTGATTACCTTCCTTGCACTGTTTCCCGTTGCAGTCAGGCGGATTTCACAGGTAAAAGGGAAAATGTGGCTGATCCTGGCAGCTGCTGCCGTGATGGGCAGCGGACTTCCCCCCTTTTTGTTTGCAAAGGCACAGACGGGCATTGACAGCCAGCTGGCCGGGATTCTGAATTCATTGACTCCGCTGTTCACCATGCTGATCGGATTATCCTTCTTTCACATCAAAGCAAAGTGGTTCAATATCCTGGGAGTTTTTATCGGGCTGGGCGGAGCGATTGGATTGCTGCATATCAGCGGGGATAAGGAATTTTCGTTCAACTTCCGCTATGCCATTTACATCATACTTGCCACGCTTTGTTATGCCGTCAACGTCAATATCATTAAAGCCTACCTGAAAGAGCTGGAAGCCATTACCATTACGGCCTTTTCATTTTTCATCCTGGGGCTACCGGTGTCTGTCTTCCTGTTTTTTTTCACAGACTTTCCCGGGCAGCTGATCCATGATCCCAGGATCTGGGAAGGGCTGGGCTACATGGCCATTCTTGCGTTGGCGGGAACAGCTCTGGCGCTGATCCTCTTCAATAGGCTGATCAAGATATCCACCCCGCTTGCGGCTTCTTCGGTGACGTATCTCATTCCCATTGTGGCGATCCTCTGGGGCGTGATTGACGGTGAGGGCTTCCGGGCCAGTTACATTTTCTGGATCCTGCTCATCCTGGGTGGGGTTGTGTTGGTGAACCGGAAATAGGGACCGCGAACTGCAGTAACCAACCTCAATGTAAAATAATATCCTTCTGCAAATTTGTAATTCCGAATTTTTTACTAATTTTGCTGCTCCATTTTTTTGAGGTACTACTAATTAGTTTACAAATGTTTGCAATCGTTGATATAGCAGGACAACAGTTCAGGGTTGAACAGGGTCAGGAAGTGTTCGTCCACCGTCTACAAGGTGAAGAAGGCGCTCAGGTAACGTTTGATGATGTGTTACTGATCGATACTGACGGAAAGGTCAGCGTGGGGATGCCAATGGTCGAGGGAGCCTTCGTTTCCGCAAAGATCCTTTCCCACATGAAAGGCGATAAGGTGTTGATCTTTAAAAAGAAAAGAAGAAAAGGCTACCAGAAACTGACCGGTCACCGTGATCTGCTTACGCGCATCCTGATCGAAAATATCTCGCTGACTGGTGGTAAGATCAGGGAACTAAAGGAAAAGAAGGCTGAAAAAAAAGAAGAAGCTGATATCCTGGTGAGCCCTGTGCTTGAAACGATCGCTGAAAGCCCGGTTGCAGAACAGGAAGTCCAGGAAGAGGTTAGACCGAAGACCCGCAAACGCGCTGTGAAAAAAGAACCAGAAGAAGGGACGGGGGAGTAGTTGGCAGTTGACAGTTGGCAGTAGGCAGTAGCCAGTAGGCAGTTAGTGAGAAATAATGTTGGGATTTGGATCCTGGGATTTATTTGGAATTTGGATCTTGGAATTTGGATTTTACCATATTTAGATATTAGAAACCATGGCACATAAAAAAGGAGCGGGTAGTTCACACAACGGTCGTGAATCCCAAAGTAAAAGACTGGGAGTGAAGGTGTATGGCGGGCAGTTTGCCCGGGCAGGAAACATTATCGTCAGGCAGAGGGGAACAAAACACAATCCCGGACTGAATGTCGATATCGGTAAAGATCATACGCTGTTTGCTCTTGTCGACGGCACCGTTGAATTCCGTAAAAGAAAAGACAACAGGTCATACGTTTCCGTGGTTCCTTCTGAAAAGCCCCAGGAATAGACACCATCGTTTCGTTGAAAATATGAAAAGAAAATCTCCTGGTGGATCATCAGGGGATTTTTTTTTGGAAATGGTTACTTTTGTTGCATTGTTCGTGTGGAATGGCTGGTCGGCGGTGGGCGGTCGGCGGTCGGCGGTGGGCGGTCGGCGGTCGGCGGTCGGCGGTCAGCGGTCAGCGGTCAGCAGTCAACAGTCAACAGCTTGTCCTGATGAGTGGAGCGAAATCAGGATCAACAGTAAAACCTGTAAACAATTTGACAATTTAACAATTTGACAATTTGACAATTTAACAAGAAATTAAAATAAATCATTTCGAATATTTTTATTATGTTAGAAATCAGCTATATCCGCGATCATAAACAGGACGTTCTCCATCGTCTAGGTATCAAGAATTTCAAGGCGATCCACCTGGTGGATGAGGTCCTCCAGGCAGATGCGGAGCGCCGGAAGATCCAGAAGTCGCTCGACGATATCCTTGCCGAATCCAACCAGGCTGCCCGTGAGATCGGTATCCTGTATAAAAGCGGCCGGGTGGATGAAGCCGGTGAATTGAAAGCGAAAACCGCCGAATGGAAGATCCAGTCCAAAGAGCTGGGCGAAAAGCTCTCAGAGACCGAACAGAGGCTGAACGACCTGCTGGTACAGCTTCCCAATCTCCCCCACCCATCGGTGCCAAAAGGATTTTCAGCCGAGCACAACGAAAATGTCTACCAGGAAGGAACTTTTCCTCAGCTGCATCCCGGGGCGATGCCCCACTGGGACCTGATCAGGAAATATGATATCATTGATTTTGAGCTGGGTAACAAGGTGACAGGCGCGGGATTTCCCTTTTACAAGGGCAAAGGAGCCAAGCTGCAGCGTGCGCTGATCGCCTTCTTCCTGGATAGTGCCGTCAAAGCGGGATACCTTGAAGTTCAGCCTCCCCTGATGGTGAACGCTGACTCGGGATACGGAACTGGTCAGCTTCCGGATAAGGATGGACAGATGTATGTCGTCACCGAGGAGAACTTCTACCTGATCCCCACAGCGGAGGTACCCATCACCAATATATACCGCAATGTCATCCTGACGGCCGATGACCTGCCGGTCAAAAATGTAGCCTATTCCAGCTGCTTCAGGCGCGAGGCAGGATCCTGGGGCAAGGATGTCAGGGGCCTGAACCGGCTTCACCAGTTCGACAAGGTCGAGATCGTGCAAATCGTTCATCCGGAGCGTTCGTACGAAGCGCTCGAGGAAATGCGTACTCACGTGGCAGGGCTCCTCCAAGCCCTGAAGCTTCCCTTTCGGATCATGAAGCTGTGCGGTGGCGATATGAGCTTTACCAGCGCACTGACCTACGATTTTGAGGTCTACTCTGCCGCTCAGGAACGATGGCTGGAGGTCAGCTCCGTCTCCAACTTCGAATCATTCCAGTCGAACCGTATGAAGCTGCGCTTCAAGGACCAGGACGGGAAAACCAGGCTGGCACATACACTAAACGGCAGCGCCCTGGCGTTACCCAGGGTGGTGGCAGCACTGCTGGAAAATAACCAGACGCCGGAGGGAATTGACATCCCTGAGGTGCTGGTGGGGTACGCGGGATTTGATATGATTTGAGAGGAGAAAGGAGAGAGGAGAGAGGAGAGATTTGTGTTCATTAATCATTTGTTAGGACGAGACAGTGTATGTTGATGCATAGAAAATCGAATACAATAATTATTCTTTTAATCGTGGGAATGATGTTTCTGCTGGAAGCAGCCATTGCGCAGCAGCCGGACACAACCCGCATCGTCAGCAGAAAACCGCCCGGTGTGAGGCCCGGAAGCGCCGGCAATGAATCCCAGCTGGCGGCAGAATATTATAACAAACAGCAGTTTGACAAAGCAGCCATCTTATACGAGAAGCTATACAAGGAAAATCCCTCCTATGTCAATTATACCTATTATTATTTCAGCCTGATCCAGCTCAACAGGTTCGATGATGCGGAAAAACTGGTCAAAAAACAGATAAAGGAATACCCCGACAAAACAAGGTACCTGGTCGATCTGGGCTACATCTACCAGATATCGGATGAGACGTCGAAGGCTAAAAAAGAGTATGAGACTGCCATATCCAGACTGGTACCTGACCGAAATGCCATCATGGAACTTGCAGGTGCTTTTCAGTCGCGCAGGGAAATTGAATATGCCATACGAACCTATTACAGGGGCAGGGAACTGCTTGGATATTCCGAATCTTTTAACCTGGAGATAGGTTCGATCTATGAGGTGGAGGGCAGATACGAAGAGATGTTCAACGAGTACCTGAATTTGATCGGAGAAGACCCTTCCATGATCCAGATCGTGCAGAACAGGATCCAGAATTCCCTCTCTGAGGATCCCGACGGTACAAAAAGCGATCTTTTCAGGGTCGCACTCCTGAAACGGATCCAGGAATTTCCCGACATGGTCTTTTACTCCGAGATGCTGATATGGTACGCTGTGCAGCAGAAAGACTTCAAAACGGCCCTGATTCAGGCTAAAGCACTCGACAGAAGGTTCGGTGAAGAGGGCGGGCGTGTCTATGAGATCGGAATGCTGAGTGCGTCCAACGAGGATTATGATGCCGCTTATGATGCGTTCAGCTATGTGATCAAAAAGGGAGAATCTGCGGAATTGTATCTATCCGGCAGGATTGAGCTGCTGAATGTGCTTTTCATGAAAAACACGGCACAGTACATGCCCGATCCGCAGACCCTGACAGATCTGGAGCAGCAGTTCGGCCAGCTCCTGGGTGAACTTGGTTATAACAACGAAACGCTTTCACTGATGAGGAATCTGGCTCATCTGCAAGCCTTTTACCTGAACAGGGAGCAGGATGCCATCGCACTGCTGGAAGAGGCAAGACAGATCAGGACCCTCACCCCTCAGGAACGCGCCGGGATCAAAATGGAACTGGCGGATATCCTCCTCTTCAGCGGAGAGCCCTGGGAAGCCACCCTGCTGTACTCCCAGGTAGAAAAAGAATTCAAACATGAGCCTGTCGGGCACGAGGCAAAATTCCGTAACGCACGACTTTCCTATTACATCGGCGAGTTCCAGTGGGCAAAGGCCCAGCTCGATATCCTGAAGGCGGCTACCTCAAAGCTCATCGCCAACGATGCCATGGAGCTGTCGCTCCTGATCCTGGATAATATGGATCCTGACAGTACCTACACCGTGCTTGGCAGGTATGCCAGAGCCGACTTCTATGTGTTTCAGAATCATGATGAAATGGCGATGTCGTTGCTTGATTCCCTCCAGCGGTCGTACCCCGGCCATCCCCTGGCAGATGAAATCCTCTTCAAAAAAGCTCAGATCGCAATGAAAGAAGGTAAATTTCCGGAGGCTGACACCCTGCTTAAAGAAGTGACAGGCCTTTATCCCTGGGATATCCTGGCCGACAATGCCCTGATGATGCGAGCCAGGCTGCACGAAGAACGGCTCGGTGATCCGTCGACCGCCATGGAACTCTATCAGCGGCTCATGACCGATTACCCCGGGAGCCTGTTCGTGGTGGAAGCCCGCAAACGGTTCCGGGAGTTGAGGGGGGATGTGGTGAATTAGTCAGCGGTCAGCAGTCAGCAGTCAGCAGTTGGCAAATAAAAGTACACGAAAATTGGCAATCGACAATTGACAATTGGCAATCATTATGAGCGTCAGGCCGAAAAAGCATCTGGGTCAGCACTTTCTGGTCGACGAGAACATCGCCCGCAAGATCGTAGGCAGCCTTTCGCACGGCATCAATAATGTGCTGGAAGTGGGTCCCGGAAGGGGTGTACTGACCAGGTACCTTGTCCCTCTTTTTCCTTCCCTGCAGATCGTGGAAATAGATGATGAGTCCGTCCGGTACCTGAAAGAGACCTTCCCGCAGATCAGCGAAAAGATCATTCATGGTGATTTTCTTAAAACAAACCTGAGCGGATTATTTCCGGAACGCTTTTCCATCATTGGCAATTTTCCCTACAACATATCTTCGCAGATCCTTTTTCATATTATTGATCACCGGGATCAGGTGACTGAAGTGGTAGGCATGTTCCAGAAGGAGGTGGCAGAGCGGATAGCGTCGCCCCCGGGTTCAAAGAAGTACGGGATCCTCAGCGTCCTGACTGGTGCCTTTTATGACATTGAGTATCTGTTCTCTGTCAGCGAAACGGTCTTTTATCCTCATCCGAACGTAAAATCCGCAGTGATCCGCATGACCAGGAATAAAACGGTACGGATGGAATGCGATGAGGCATTCTTTTTCAAGGTAGTGAAAACAGCGTTCAATCAGCGAAGAAAAACGCTGCGAAATGCGCTGAGGAGTCTTTCCAATGAAAAGGTAGTTTCGGATCCTGTTTTCTCCCTCCGCGCAGAACAGCTCAGCATTCAGGATTTCATCCGCCTGACAAATCTTTTGGAAACGGCATTTTATTAACTTTGCCGGCAAACTGAAACCGATGAAGAAGCCAGGACATCAGCAGTCGGGAAGACCTGGACCGGAATTGAAACCCTTACTGAATTCCAGCATTAAAAACCAGTGGATCTATGGACTGATCATCATCCTTTTCACGCTGGTACTTTACGGTAATACGGTCAGGAATAAGTACGCCGTAGATGACCACCTGGTGACCTTCCCCAACGAACAGATCGCGCAGGGGATCAAAGCGATCCCGGAGATCCTGACCACACGGTACGCCAAGGAAGAACAACTGACGTACGGATATCGCCCCCTGGTGAAGATCACCTACGCCATTGAGTACGAAATCTGGGGATTCAAGCCAGGACGCTCCCACGCCATCAATGCACTGATCTATGCGTTCACCGGGCTGCTCCTTTTCCGGCTGCTCAGAAAGCTTTTAAAAGACTACCATCCGTTGTTTGCGTTCCTCGTCACGCTGTTATTCATCGCACATCCTATTCACACCGAGGTGGTTGCCAGTTTGAAGAACAGGGATGAGCTGCTGGGATTCTTTTTCAACGTGGTGACAATGATCCTGCTCTTTCGTTTTGTGGAGACCCGAAAGATCCGTTATATCCTTTTATGCGCGCTGACGTTCGTTCTTGTCCTGTCATCCAAACCCACGGCTGCGATATTCTTCATAATCTATCCGCTGGCCCTTTATTTTTTCACCGATGTAAAAGCCAGGCCACTGGTGTATTCTGCGATTGCTTTTTTCGGACTGGTCCTGCTCTTTCTGGTATTTACCAGGTTTGTCCTTCCGGAGAACGTAAGACCGGTGCAGTATTATGAAAATCCGCTCTTTTTTGAGACTAACCTCTGGCTGAGAGCAGGCACCGGATTTTATATATTGCTGTATTATCTGCGTCTGCTTCTGTTCCCTCATCCGCTCCGGTTCTACTACGGGTACGATATGATCCCTGTGGTGAACCTGGCCAACGGGTGGGTGATCCTGAGCATTCTGATCCACGTCGCAATGCTGGCATACGCCATCTATAAATTCAGGAAAAAACACATTCTTTCGTTCGCCATCTTTTATTACCTGCTGATGATGGCCATGTATTCCAATTTTGTTTTACCCTCACCCGGGATCATTGCTGAACGGTACCTTTATGTTTCTTCCCTGGCTTTCAGTCTGGTAGTGGTCTATTTCATTTTCAAGCTCTACCGAACTTCCCCGTTCCGATTCAATCCTTCAAAAGGTTCACTTGCAGGCATTCTTATCACATGCATGATCCTTCTGGTGCCCTACTCGGTTTGGACTGTTAACCGGAATAAGGATTGGAAGAACTATATGACACTCTATGAGAAAGATCTTCCCCGGCTGGGGCAGTCGGTCAAGGCGAATGTATTGTATGCCAGCCTTTTGACCAGCGAGGTCTCTGAAACGATGGATATGGAAAAGCAGGCAAGATGGATTGGTCTCATCAAAAAGCACTACGACCAGGCGCTGAAGATCTACCCTGATAATTTTGAAGTGCTGAACAATTACGGTTCGTTTTATGCCTATACGCTTGGAGAACTGCCCACTGCCATTCCCTACTTTAATAAAGCCATTCAGCTGGAACCCCGACGCCCGGAGCCTTATTATAATCTTGGGTACACCTACAAAATTCTTGGGGATACTGCCAGGGCGATCAGCAACTACCGGATGGCCAACCAGCTGATGCCCTCCAGTGTCGCCATCAAATCAGATCTGGCCAACCTTTACTATGCTTCTGATTCACTGGTACAGGCCATTCAGCTGAACAGGGAAGTGATTGAAATAGATACCGGCACAGCGATCCCCTATATTAACCTAGGCAATTACATGGCCGGTCTTGGTGATACCGCCCGGGCCATACCCTACTGGGAAAAAGCCGTTTCCATACAGCCTGAATACCGCCTTTGTATGAAGATCAGCTGGTATTATCTTCAGCAGATGGACTCCGTAAGGACCTGGCAGTATTATAACATGGCGCAGAAGGTTAAACCAAGGATGACACGGGACGAAGAAAAACGATAAGGGATGGTGAACCGGAGAGATGGCATAAAAACTCTTTCAGATTTGCTTCAGGCTGCTGCAAATGAGTATCCTGAACACGGTATTGGGATTGTTCAGCCGGATGAGCGGGTACATTTTATTACCTATCCAGAACTTCTTTCCAAAGCACGATTCTTATCAAATGGCCTGAAGGAAGCAGGATTCATTCCCGGTGAAAAGGTCATTCTCCTGCTGAACAGGAATGAAGATGTGATCCATTTCTTCTGGGCCTGTGTCCTGGGGGGGCTCGTCCCGACCATTCTGCAGCCACCGGTTTCCTTCACGGAGCTCAATCCTCCTGCAATAAAAGTTGAAAATGTGAACCGGGTGCTTGGCAGTCCGCGGATGATCGTTTCTGCGGAGCTGGCCAGGGATTTCAGGTCCGAAATGATCAACCGGCAACAACTGATCACAACAGAACTAATTGAAAGTAAATCGTCAGCCGGAAGGGATCCTGTTCCCGGCAGGGAAACAGACATTACATTCATCCAGTTTTCAAGCGGAAGTACCGGAGATCCGAAGGGTATCCTGCTTACCCACAAAAACATCATGACCAACCTTCAAGCGATCAGCAAAGGTCTGGATTTCACAATCCACGATACCACCGTCAACTGGATGCCGCTCTATCATGATATGGGGCTGGTGGGTTATCATCTGGCCCCTATGTTCGGTAAATATAATCAATACCTGATCGATACGGTTGATTTCGTGAAGCGTCCTGCCCTGTGGCTAGATATTATGGACAGGGTCCGCTGTACGATCACAGGTTGCCCGAATTTTGGACAGGCTTTGCTGCTGAGGTATTTAAAGAACAAAGGGCCCGGTTCATGGGATCTGTGTTCTATAAAAGCCGTCACCAATGGCGCCGAGCCCATCAGTATCAAGGTGATGAACGAATTCATCGAGAAAATGAGTCCTTATGGATTTAAAAGGGAGTCCATGATGCCGGTTTACGGGATGGCAGAAGCTACGCTGGCCATCACTTTCTCCCCGTTGCGCAAGGGTCCCCTGGTCACAGCGTTCGACTGGAGTCTCATGCAAACGGAGGGCAGGGTTGCCATGGCAGGAACCGGGTCTGCGGATGCCATTGAACTGGTGAGCGTCGGTCACGCGCTCGATGATGTCAGGATCAGGATCGTCGGCGCCAAGGGAAAACCATTGGAAGAATCCCTTGTCGGTCAGATCGAGATTGCAGGGGATGGCATCACATCCGGATATTACGGAAATGAAACCGGATACCAACAGCCATTTCATGGCCAGTGGTTAGTGACAGGCGACAACGGATTCTTTTACCAAAACAACCTGTACATAACCGGGCGCACCAAAGATATTATCTTTATTCGTGGACAGAACCTGTATGCGCATGACCTGGAGAACCTGGCCATTCAGTACCACGATATTCCCTACGGTAAGATCATCCTTTCCGGTGTATTTGATGAAAGAAAAGGCCGCGATATGATTCTTCTTTTTCTCTCCGGATCATTGAATTCTGAAACGATGGATACTTTCCAGAAACTGAAGACTTTTTTCCGCTCCACTCACGGGATCACCATCGATAAATTCATCCCCATCCGTTCTAACCAGATTCCCAGGACCAGCAGCGGCAAGATCCAGCGTTATAAACTGATTGAAAGTTATCAGAACGGGGAGTTTGATGAAGTGATCGCTGAGGTGGCGAAGCTGATGAAGGAATAGTGCACACCTCCTCGTTCCCCCTCCCTAACCGGAGAAAGGGCGCCGGGGGGACAAATGGAACCCTTTCGTACCCACCCCCTCGCTCCCCCTCCCTTCGAAAAGGGAGGGGGAGGTATACCTTCCGCTCTCCCCCCTCCCTGCCCGCAGGGAGGGGGTTGGGGGGTGGGTAAAACAAACGTAATTTGCATAAAAATAAACTTTCTGTTATGAAATACAACGAAATAAGGGATTTTGCGAGAAAACTCAGGAAAAATCCAACTCCATCCGAACAAAAGCTCTGGGAAGAGATCCGATTCAGAAAACTTAATGGAAGAAAATTCCTACGCCAGCATCCCATCATCTTCGAATCGAAAAATAACGAACACTTCTTTTATATCCCCGACTTTTACTGCGCTGAGGAAAAGCTCGTCATTGAACTGGATGGTCCAATACATATGAATCAACAGGATCATGATAAACAACGAGATTTGATCCTGAAAGAAAAAGGACTTAAAATACTTAGAATAAAAAATCACGAAATCAAGGAAATGGAAAAGGTCGTGGAAAAAATAAGAAGTACGTTTAAATAGTACTCACTCACTCATTCCCCCTTTCTCCCCCTCCCTGCCAGCAGGGAGGGGGATGGGGGTGGGTACAAATGAATCCGCAGGGAGGGGGTCGGGGGCAGGTAAAAGAAAATCAGCCTCACAACCAGAAAAATCCTACCTTTGCACTCCTAAAACATCATCCTATGACCGTCAGTGAATTTATCGAGAAGATTGAAGCTGAATTTGAGGACCTGGAACCCGGTAAATTAAAGCCTGCCAGCAATTTCCGCGAAGTATTCGAGTGGAACTCCATCAATGCCCTCATCCTGATCGCGCTTGTCAAGACCGAATATGATGTGGTGATCAATGCGGAAGATATTGCCAGGTCGAAGACGGTCAATGATCTGTTCAGTATCATACAACAAAGAATTTCCTAAAAAAATCCCAAATCCCAACTTCCAAATTCCAAACAAATCACAATACCCAAATCCCAAAGCTCATTTCGGAGGAGGCTTGGAATTTGATGGTTGGAATTTGGAAGTTGGAATTTGAGATTTACTGCCTCAGTCTGCTGGCTCGCTCAGCCAGTTCGAGTATGGTTATTTTCTCGAAAAAAAGGTACGGTGGGAAATTGATCCCGTATTTCTGCAGAAAAGCATTCTGAAGCTGCACCGCCTTCATCGAGTTCAGGCCATATGCCGTGATGGGTCTGGAGGAATCGATCTGTTCGATGGGCACTTTCAGTTGGCTGTGGATCCAGGCAAGGAGCCACGCCTGAAGGGAGACCAGATCCGACGACGGAGCAGCAGCTTCCCTTTCCCGTGTCGTTGCTTTGAGAACAGACTCACCCACCACGTCCAGCTCATTGCGGAGAAAGGCTTCTTTGCACGCCCTGCGCTGGATCTTGCCGCTGGAGGTCTTCAGGATGCTGGCGGTGCGGAGCAGCTGCACTGCATACACCTCCTGTTCAATTTCCTCCCCCACCTGCTGGCGGATGGAGTCACAAATCCCGGTGACATCCAGGTCGCGGATAAAGGTCCGTTCCACCTCAGCCACGATCACCAGCTTCTCTTCCCCGTCCCGGTCGATGGAGAAGGCTGCGCTTGCGTTGAGTCGGAGGGCGGGGTGGCTCTTTTCAGCCAGGTACTCGATATCCTGGGGGTAATAATTCCTTCCATGCAGTATGATAAGATCCTTCAGCCTGCCGGTGACGTAAAGCTCGCCCTGGTAAAAGAAACCCAGATCGCCGGTCCGCAGGAAAGGACCTTCCCCGGTATCTTGTGTGAAGGCCTGAAAGGTCTCTGCAGTTTCCTTTGGTCTGTTCCAGTAACCCTTGGCTATAATTGATCCTGAAATCCATATTTCTCCAATTTCTGAAGATTCACAATGTGTCAGTGTCTCAGGATCAGCAATGATAATATTGGTATCGATCCAGGGTTTTCCAACAGATACCTGGTAACTGGATCCCGGGGCATCCTCCTGTGCAATTTCAACCCTGCCCTCTTCAAGCGCCTGCTTGTTGATGAACAGGTACCGCGGACTTTCGTTAACATTGCCTCCTGATACGATCAATGTGGCCTCTGCCAGTCCATATCCGGGATAAAAATTCTCAGGCTGAAAGCCATAGGTTTTGAACCGTTCGCAAAATTTCTCCATAGTGCTCTTTCGTACCGGTTCAGCCGCATTTAAAACGGATTTGACACTTGTCAGGTCAAGGTCAAGGCAATCTTCTTCTGAAATTTTTGACACACAAAGATCAAAAGCAAAATTAGGTGCGCTTCCCATCACTCCGCGGTAATCCGAAAAAGCCCTTAGCCACCGGATGGGTTTTTGAATAAACGAAACCGGCGACATCAGAATACCTGTAAAACCGCTATAAACAGGTTGAATTATGCCTACGACAAGCCCCATATCATGAAAAACGGGTAACCAGTGGACTGCATCTGTTTCATCGGTAAATTCAAAACATTGACGCAGAAACTCAAGATTTCGCATGAAATTCCCATGGCTGACCATGACACCTTTCGGACTGGCAGTCGACCCTGAAGTGTATTGCAGCAACGCCAGATCATCCGGTTTGATCATATACGTGAAATCCATGCTGACGGTAGACTCTCTGTCGACAGATATCCACAGCAGTGATCTGAGTTCCTCCACATCCCGAAAGTTCTTCTCAAAGGATTCGCAGATATCGCTGACCGTAATGCATACCTTCGGATTGCAATCATTGACGATTGAAATGATCCTGCTGAAGGAACGATTTTTACGCGGCGGATAGGCAGGGACAGCGTAGATTCCTGCGTAAAAACACCCGAACAGGGTTTTAACAAACTCCAGCCCCGGAGGGAAAAGCAACAGGGCCCGTTCACCCGGCTGTATTCCACGGCTCTTTATGGAGTGTGCGACCTTCCAGGCCTGCTCGTACAGCTGCCTGTAAGTGATCTTTTCCTCCTCCGTTTCACCATCTTTTAAAAAAATAAACGCAACCTTATCCGGCGTTTTCTGCGCCCTCAGTGTGAGAATATCGCAAAGGGTATATTGACAGGTATCTTCTTCTGTGATCGTTCCAAGTAAAAAATTTTCCAGTCCCATAGAAATATCCTTTGGTTTGCCCCGTGCAAAATTAGGAAATCATCAGTTGGATTGGGAAAAAGGGTTAAATTTGCACACATGGCCCTCTTCACCATCCCCAACATCCGAATCGCAGGCATGTCAGCAGCGGTGCCGGTCAAGGAGGTTTCCAACCTTGACTACCGGTGGATCTCCGTAAAAGAGCGCCAGCAGGTAGTGAAGACGATCGGTGTGGAAAAAAGACGCATTGCGGATAAAGGACAGACCACGGCTGATCTGTGTTTTGCAGCTGCAGACCGGTTGCTGAACGACCTGCATTGGGACCGGAATGAGATCCAGACGATCATTTTTGTCTCCCAGTCCATGGACTATATCATCCCTGCCACCGCTCCCATTTTGCAGAACCGGTTGTCATTACCCAAAACCTGCCTTGCTTTCGATATTAATTTAGGTTGCTCGGGGTATGTGTATGGATTATCGGTCATCGGAAGTCTGATGAGCCAATCCGGAATTGGAAACGCTTTGCTGTTAGCCGGGGATCTTTCCAATGTGACCTCCTCCTACCGTGATAAAAGTACCTATCCGTTGTTTGGAGATGCTGGTACGGCCACTGCATTGAAATTCAGTGAATCAGCAGCGCCAATGATCTTTAATCTTCAAACGGATGGATCAGGTTATCAAGCTATTATGATTCAGGATGGCGGCGTGCGCAATTGGGTAAGCAAGAAATCATTCACATACCGGAAATACGGTCAGGGCATTTACCGGAATAACCTGCAAATTGCACTGAATGGGATCGAGGTGTTCAACTTTTCCCTTCGTGAGGTGGTCCCAAACATCAGGGCCACCCTTGAATATGCCGGGAAAACCCTGAATGACTTCGACTACCTGGTTTTCCACCAGGCCAACCGGCTGATCAACGAAACCATCCGTAAGATGCTGAAGGTTGAAAAAGAAAAGGTTCCCTACTCCATCCATAAGTACGGGAACACCAGCAGCGCCTCCGTACCCCTGACCATTGTTTCCGAATTGCAGGAACACATCCGGAATGAGCATGTCAGATTCCTTCTTTCCGCATTCGGCATTGGATTATCCTGGGGCACGGTGTTGCTTGAAACGGATGGGATCGTGTGTCCGGGGGTGCTGGAGGTAGGCTTATGAACGTCTTCGACCTCACCGGAAAAAAGATCCTCGTTACCGGCGCCTCCTCCGGTCTTGGACGGCAATGTGCCATAACAGCCAGCCAGTACGGGGCAACGCTGGTCATCACCGGACGGAATCAGGAAAGACTGCTGGAAACATTTGGACAATTATCCGGTGAAGGCCATCGGTGGTTGCTGGCGGATCTCACCCGTGAAACGGAAATCTCACAACTGGTCGATTTGCTTGAGCCGGTCAACGGAGTTGTTTACAGCGTGGGCATTTCCGATCTTTCACCCGCACGGTTCATTGCCGCGTCAGATATTTCCAGAACCTTTGACGTCAGTTTTAAGGCGTCTGTCCTGCTTACCAGCAATCTGCTGAAAAGAAAAAAACTTGTAAGCAATTCCTGCTCACTTGTATTTATCTCAACCATCTCCACACGATATCCGTTTGTGGGCGGAGCCATGTACATCAGTGCCAAAGCAGCGCTGGAAGCCTATGCACGCGTACTGGCCCTTGAAATGGCATCCAAAGGGATACGGTCCAACAGCATCTGCCCGGCTTTTGTAAAGACCCCCATGCTTGACAGTACTGCCGAGAATTATTCCCGGGAAGCGGTCAAAAAGATCGAGGAAAGACAACCCCTGGGACTGGGCGAACCTGAAGACGTGGCCAATGCTGTGGTTTTTTTCCTGTCGGATGCTTCGCGCTGGATCACGGCGACAAATCTTATCCTCGGGGGAGGATAAGGATATCTGATTGATGATGAACTGATATCTGATTTTTAATTTATTTTTGATTTTTGAAATTTGCTATTTGATATTTGATTTTAAGAAATGCCCTCTCCCGATTATTCAGTGATCATACCGGTCTTCAACAGCGAAGACACCCTTAATGAACTTACCGAAAGGCTTTTAACGGTTTTTAAGGATCTGGGAAAATCGTGTGAGGTACTATTTATCGACGACGGCTCTCAGGATGACAGCTGGAAAAAGCTGACGGAAATAAAAAAAAGCTTCCCCGCGGTGGTGACCATCATCCGGCTGGCCAGAAATTCCGGGCAGCACAATGCCACATTTTGCGGGATGGTCAGGGCCAAAGGAAGCTTTCTAATCACCATCGACGACGATCTTCAGATCCCGCCGGAAGAGATAGAGAAACTGATCCGGCAATACGATGAATCCCACCCGGATATCGTTTATGGCATTTATCCTGACAAGAAGCACAATGCCCTCCGGAATGTTTCCAGCACTTCCTTCCGGCAGTCCTCCAGGATATTTCACGACGGACCCGGCAAAGGATCTTCTTTCCGCCTGATCACGCGGGAACTGGCCGATCATATCGTTGATCATTACCAGAGCTTTGTCTTCCTGGATGAACTGATCAACTGGTATACGGCCGATATCGCCTATGTGGATATCCAGCACGTGGAACGGAAAAATAAACGATCAGGATACACCCCCCGCAAACTGGTTCGGTTCATTTCCAATATTATTCTGTACTACTCCAACATTCCATTAAAGATGATGGTGTACACCGGTCTGGTCGTGTCGGGTTTCTCCTTTTTCATAGGCATTCTTTACATAATAAAGAAGATATTTTTTAATGTTTCCGTGCCCGGATACACTTCCACCATCGTGGTCATCGCCTTCTCCACGGGTATCATCGTCTTCAGCCTGGGAGTGATCGGCGAATACCTCAGCCGTATCTATTTCTCCCAAAGCAAAAAGCCGCCGTACACGATCAAGAAAATCCTTTAACATGGAGCTTTCAAAATACGGGATCAAACTCCACCGCCTGAGGGAAGAGGATATCGAACTGGTACGCACCTGGAGGAACTCTCCCCTGATCCGTGAGTATATGGAATTCCGGGAGGAGATCACACCCGGGATGCAGAAAGTGTGGTTCCAATCGGTGAATAATACCGAAAATTTTTATTTTATCATTGAATATCAGCAACAAAAGATCGGATTGATCAATTCGAGTCATGTGGATTGGACCACGATAAGCTCTGAGGGCGGGATCTTTCTCTGGGACGAAGCGTATTACGAAACGTTTGTTCCAGTGTGGGCTTCTTTGTGCCTTCTTGAAACTTCGTTTTACATCCTGGGGGCCAGCCGTTCTGTGATCAAGACCCTTAGAAATAATGAACGGGCAAAAAAACTCAACCTCCATCTGGGATATGAACTCCTGCCAGGACAGGAAGATGCGTATAATCAGCTTTACCAGCTGACACGCGAAAGCTTCACCCGCAAGGCTCACCGGTTAATCAGGGCTGCATCGCTCATCACGGGTGATGCCTCCTTTCAGCATACCCTGTTCTTTGATCAGGAAGACATCCGGTCGGGTCTGGCGGATTTCATCGACAGTAAGATAGATAAGAGCCAGGTGGCCCAATCCTCTGAAACCGGTGAAGGCCGGCTTTATACATTCAGGTCTACAGGGGCTTGACCGCGCGCCTGTTGAATTTCCAGTATATTTTCAGAAAGATCCCAAGGAAGCGGTTCAGGCGGTTGCGCATTCTGTAAGGCATGGAATCGCCCAAAAGAAGCAGGCGATACATGATCCAACCATAGATGAGCACCGGCATGATCCAGAGAAAGAGAAGGGGATCGAACCGGGTAAATTGCCTTGCATAACCCGCTTTCCCTGCTGCTCTTCCTGCCACCAGATCGGCCATGCGAACCTCCCGCGTGCTCATCTCCGTTTTCCAAAGTTGGGTGCGACCTGTTGAAATGGGATTGAAAAGGCTCTGATGTACCTGGCGGATCTCATCCAGCCCTGAGTATGCATCCTCCACCTGTGATTTCTTGCGGTAAAATGACAGAACCTCCGGATCGTAGGAAATGCCAAGAAAATGGCACACCTCCCTGAAATGATGCTCGGGATCTGCCACCAGGTCTTCATATCTGACCGAATGAATAAGGCCCGGAACCTGTTTTTTCAGTTCCCACATCCGTTTCAGAGCAAATTTCCACCGGTAAACGACCAGGGGAACGATGGGGACCTCAAAGTTCACCCTGACCAGCGAAAGGTAATTATCCCTGTAATCCCTCGTGATATGAATGATCTTCGCTTCAGGAAAGAGTTGATGGAGTCGATGTACATACAGTGAATAACCCGGATTCTTATCCCCTATCCATACGATCTCTTTCTTTTCGAAAACAGAAGTATACGCCGTGCATACCTGCCTGACCATCTCCTGAAAGGTGGATGTCCCTTCCTTCTCCATCAGCTTCTGACAAAGTTGATCCTTTGGGATCAGCCACTTGTCGAAGTACCGCTGCCGGTACACATCATCGCAGAATTCGCTGACGATGGATGAATCCCAGTGGGTCACGTTCCGGTACTTCCTGTAAAGATTGATGATGAACGGGCTTTCCGGAGGAACCAGTACCTGTGGGTGTGCTTCGAAAAGAAACCGGAGCAACGTCGTGCCTGACCTGGGTCGCCCGATGATGAAGAAAAAGGATGGGGATTCCACCTGCTGGCGTGCTACCGGAGTATCCATTTCCTGAATTCTTTGATAAATGAAAAATCATCTTTTTTAAATTCAACGATCCTGCGGACTGGCGTGTGTGTAACCTTTGAATAGACAACGATAAAGGCCAGGGTGCCCAGTGTATAGCTCACGTTGGTGGCCCATACGGCTCCCAGCGCTCCATAGGGCGTTATCCACCAGAGATTCAGAAGGATGTTGATGATCAGGGCTGGCAGAAACGCATAGATGGCAAAGTGGGGCTTTCCGGCTCCAGCCAGACGGCTGCTCATGATCCTGAAGATGCTGATGAACAGGATCCCCGGAAGAATGTACTGGATGATCCGGACACTGGATTCAAATTCTTCACCCCATACCAGCGGAAGCAGCCAGGGCGACAAAACAGCGAGGATGGCCGAAGCGATCAGCCCGGCGAGGAATGAAACCCGGACCAGCTTCCCGGTGGTTTGACTGATCAGCTCCTGATCCGCGGCATTGGCGGTTCGGCTCATCAGAACAATCCCGATCGCCAGCGGAAGCTGCCAGAGCTTCTCAGCTATCGAAACACCCAGGGAGTAAAATCCTACCTGATCCAGGGTTGACATCTTCTGAAGCAAGAGAACATCGATCCGGTAATTGAGCTGAATGATGACAAATGAGAGGGCAAAAAGCAAACCCATCGATAACAGGTCGCGGATAATGACAGCTTTGTACTGAAAACGAAACCCGATCTCCTTCCCAATCCTGAGCCATGCCCAGAGGGTGATCAGAAAATTGGCTGCCAGCAGCGAAAGCAAGGCGCCAGCAACCTTCCATTCCAGTATCCAGACAAACACTGCCACTGCCACCAGGTGGATCAGTTCAGAGAACCAGTTGATGAAATTTGCCTTACCGATCTGTTCCTTACCGATGAAGATCCCCCCAAAATATGCCATGGCCAGCCGAAACGGGATCGACAGCATGACAAGCAAAACATAAAGACCTGAAAATGACTCATCATCCAGTACCAGAAAGCCAATTCCCGTGATCAGGATCCCAAGCACAGAGGTCATGGCCAGGATCATCAGTATGCTGCCAACGATCTCTTCCTGTACAAACTTTTTCCGGCCAAGGTGATAGATGGCAGATCCCCTGATGCCAAGCTGGGTGAAACTCACCACGACCAGGGGGATCACAAGGATGGCCGAATAGATCCCAAATCCCTCGGGGCCCAGGTTCCTGGAAAGGATCACACTGGCCAGCAATCCTGCGGCAATGGTAAAGACATTGCTGGCGAATACCCCCGTGACATCCTTCAGGAAACTGCGTTGTGCCATGCTGCAAAATTAAATATTTTGATGAAGGTCGGCCGGATATGATTCATAAGGATAAAATGCGTTAATTTGCCAGGTGACAATCAGATCCATATGTTATTCAATTCCATTGAATACCTGGTCTTTCTTCCTTTAGTAATTGTCATCTATTTCATCATCCCGGTCAAATGGAGATGGTTGTTCCTGCTGGTTGCCAGTTATTTTTTCTATATGTGCAACAGGATCGAATACGGGATCCTGATCCTGTTCACCACCCTGGTCGACTATTTCGTTGCGCTGAAGATCGAACAGTCGTCTTCACGTAAACGAAAAAAAGGGTACCTGGCCATCAGCCTTATTGCCAACCTGGGCATGCTGGCAGGATTCAAGTACCTGAATTTCTTCGGCGAAAGCGTCAATCTTCTGCTTGATGCATTCCATATGCAGGGTAACCTGCCTGCATTCAGAATTCTGCTCCCCGTCGGTATCTCTTTCTTTGTATTCAAATCGCTTAGCTATACCATTGATGTCTACCGCGGGATCAGGACTCCTGAAAAGCACCTGGGATACTATGCCCTCTATGTTTCCTTTTTCCCCCAGCTGATCGCCGGCCCAATTGACCGGTCATCGGGTCTTTTGCAGCAATTTCATCACCCACGGGATTTTAATACCGACAGGCTGATCAGTGGATTGAAACTAATACTGTGGGGCTTCTTTAAGAAAGTTATCATTGCCGACCGGCTGGGTCTGTATGTGGATGAAATATTTGCACATCCTGAGGCCTATACGGGACTGTCGGTGATCCTGGCCACGGTGCTCTTCGCTTTCCAGCTTTATTGCGATTTTGCAGGATATACCGACATTGCCAGAGGCTCTGCACGCATCCTGGGCTTCGACCTGATGATCAACTTCAACCGTCCCATGGTGGCCAGGTCGCTCCGCGATTTCTGGAACCGCTGGCACATTTCCCTTACGACCTGGTTCCGTGACTATGTCCTGTATTCACTGCCTTATATCAAGAATAAACAGGTCAGTTATGCCCGGCTCTATGTCAACCTCGTCATCACCTATCTTCTTATGGGGCTCTGGCACGGCGCTGCATGGAACTTTGTGATCTTCGGAGCATTGAACGGGATGTTTCTCGTCCTGGAAACCATCACGGAAAAACAGCGTGAATGGTTTTTTAATTGGAGCCGGCTCAATCGTGTACATTTTTTAAACAATTTCCTGAGCAACATCTTTACGCTTTCACTTATCATTTTCACGCTGATCTTTTTCAGGGCCGACAGTCTTGGCAACAGCCTGCTCATCATTTCCAATTCATTCGATTTCAGTAACCTGTATCCATCGTTATGGAAAATTCTTCATGATAATGAACTGCTTTTCGGCATACTTGTACTCGTGAACATGATGGTCGCGGAACATGTCCATGAAAAGCAGGATCTGGTAAAGATCATCGCTTCAAAGCACATCGTCGTGCGATGGGCTGTTTATATCGGATTCATATTTTTTATCATCCTTTTCTGGGTACTTCAGAAACAGGAATTCATCTACTTTCAATTCTGAGCTGAAATGAACCGGAAAACGATCCTACGATTCATTCTCTTCCTCTGCCTGGTGGTGATCATCAATTTTATCCTTGACAGTGCGTTCAAAGCATTTTCAGTACACAACGATATCAATGAGGTAATGGATCAGCAATTCATTGATTATCAAGGAACCATGAAATACCTGACACTGGGAAACTCACATAACTGCATCAACACGTACATCCTGGACAGCAGCTTTAACTATGGCTCTCCCAGCGAGAACTTCATCCAGTCGTATTACAAGCTGAAATATGTTCTGGAGAATACAGGTCAGAGGCCCCGGAACCTGATCCTGCAGGCAGATGTATCTTCTTTCGGTCCGAAAATAGCCAACCGCTTCGAATACAATTCCTACTGGATCCGTTACATCGATTATTTCGAGCTTGCCAGGATCAAAGGGAACAGGGATGTCCTGAGCAAATGGGTGGAAGGGAAGTTCATTTCGTATGCGGGCAATTACAAGGACATTCAGCTTTCGATCTTTTACCGGATAAAGGTCAAAACACTGGAAATATACAATGGGTACCGTCCTCACCGCGATTACCGCAATTTTGCCAATGATCCCAACCGGCAGAGAACGGCCTGGAACAAGGCAAAATTGATCCTCTCACCTGAGACCTGCCTGGATTCATCGATCGCCATCTATTTTGAAAAGATCCTCCAGCTATGCCAGGAAAATCAAATCGGGGTGATGCTGATCCGAATCCCGATGTCAAAAGAATTCTATGAAGAAGAATGCCGGCTCGTTCCGGTAGATGACTTATATGCCTCTGTGGAAGCGATTGCCTGCCGTTATTCAGTTTACGACCGCACGCTTGATTACCATGACCTGTTCTTTGATCATCCCGAATACTTTTTTGATCCTGATCACCTCAATATCAAAGGAGCCGATCTGTTCACCGAAAGGCTGGTAAAGGATCTCGGTGAGAAAAATTCAATGGCCCTTACTGAACAATCCGCCAAACTTTCCGGCGATCCATAAAGGGCCCCGGCTGAGAAGCTTTTCCCGGATCCGGTAGGGAAACCGGTCGACAATGTACGTCATCAGGTAAATACACCGTGCATAACAAACTCCGGGCAGGACCAGCAAACCGATCCAGGGACTGAAGCCCCTGTACTTCCTTGTATACCCCGCTATTTCCGCATACCTCCCTGCTACCAGGTCGGCCATCCTGACCTGACGCTGGCTCAGGGATTTTTCCCACCGGCCTATCCTGCTGGTATTCACTGGATTGAATAAGCTTTTATGATGTTTTTCGAGAACATCAACCGGGTATTTCCTTTCTGCTTCTTCCTTTTTTTTGTAGAAATCAAAGACATCCGCTACGTAGGGTATCTCAAGGAATTTACAAAGTTTTCCGAGCTGAAGCTCAGGATCGGTCACCAGGTCCTCATAACGGATGAAGTAAAAGGATCCGGGGAATCGTTCACTGGCTTTCAGCGCTTTTTTATAAAAATACCTCCATTTGCAGACCACCAGCGAAACGATGGGAAGTTCAAAATCCACGTTCCTGACCGATTCATAATTATCACGGTAGTCGCGGAGGATGTAAACGAAGCGGGCATCCGGAAAAAGCCTTTTCAGACGATGGGTATAGATCGTATACCCATGATTTTTGTCGCCGATAAGCCGGATCTCCTCTTTAGGATAGAAGGAGATGTAGTTCAGGTACACTGTTGTACAGATTCGCGCGTAGGATGTACTGCCGGCACAGGCCATGAGGTCAGCCATCAGCCTGCTGAGATCCATGTTCCAGGCGCTGAACTGCCATTGCATCTGAAGATCCTGAAAGAACTCACGGAGAAGGTCCCCGGTCCAGTAGGTGATCTTTCCATAGCGCGGATACAGATTCAGGATGAACTGGCATTCCCAGGGTATCTGCACGTTGGGGTGCGCGTCAAACAATGCCCTGAGCAGCGTGGTCCCCGTGCGCGGCCTGCCCAGAATGAAAAAGAAAGGTATGTCCGAAGGATGTGTCACAGCTTCGTTTACGTCGGGCAAATATACCCAATTGAACTCATATTCAACAATTCTTCTTATTTTCGCAGAACCATCCTTATTGAAGGAACACCATGGAGGTATTATTCAATAGACCTTACCTCACCGGCCGTGAGGCGCATCACCTGGCCCGTGTGGCGCTGTCGGGAAAGCTGTCGGGAAACGGCCAGTATACGCAGATGTGCCAGGATTTCTTCCGTCAGCGGTTCGGCTTCCGAAAAACCCTGCTGACCACATCCTGCACGGATGCGCTCGAGATGGCCGCTATCCTGTGTAATGTTCAGCCAGGTGACGAAGTGATCATGCCTTCCTTTACCTTTGTTTCCACGGCGAATGCATTCCTTCTCAGGGGAGCCCGGATACGCTTTGCCGACACGTATTCTGACTATCCCAACATCGATCCGGAAGCGGTCAGGGAACTGATCAACCAAAAGACCCGGGTTATCCTGGTGGTCCATTATGCCGGGGTGGCATGCGACATGGATACGATCGTGGCCCTGGCCAGGCAGCACAACCTCTGTGTGGTGGAAGACGCCGCCCATGCTGTGGATAGCTTCTTCAGGGACAGACCCCTGGGCAGCATTGGGCATTTTGGTACTTTTTCATTCCATGAGACCAAGAACATCATCAGCGGGGAGGGAGGCATGCTGGCGGTGAATGATGAACGGTTTGCCGCAAGGGCAGAGATCATCTGGGAAAAAGGCACCGACCGGGCCGCCTTTTCCAGAGGGGATGTCAGCAAATATGGCTGGAAGGACATCGGTTCATCGTTTCTGCCGTCAGAGCTCACCGCCGCGGTACTCTATTCCCAGCTGGAAAAATTCGATGAGATCCAGCTGAAAAGAAAACTGGTGTGGCAAACCTATTACGAAAAACTCAAGCCTCTGGAAGAGATGAACCTGCTGACCCTGCCTCATCTCCCGGAGTGGGCCTCCGTGAACGGGAACATGTTCTTCCTCAGGGTCAGGGAGCCTGAAGAACGGAATGAGCTGCTTTCCTTCTTAAAAAAGGAAGGGGTCAATGCTGTTTTTCACTACCTGCCACTTCACTCCAGCGATTTTTTCAGGCCCCTGCATGATGGAAGGATTCTTCGACACACAGATCATTTCGCCGGTTGTATCCTCCGCTTACCTTTCTACAATGAAATGACCGAAAATGAGATCAACTATGTTGCGGATGCAATGGAACGATATTTCGTAAATAAATGATTTCTACTACTACAATACTTTAACCCCTGCGGGGTTATGGAATGTCTTTTTATTTCTCCTCTCTCCTCTCTCATTTCCACACCGGCACCCTCCCCGGTGTCCACGGTGCTCCCACGCGCACCAGTTCATCTTCCAGTTCCCGGATATCCTTTTCGGCCACATTGCGGATCATCTCCAGTACCGGGGGAAACTCTTCCAGAAGGATGGCATAATTGTCTTTCATTGATTTGGTAACGCTTGTGGAGCGCCACTGCCCCCATACGATGGAACCCATCCGCTGGTTCAGGGGGACGGGCCCGGGCAGGTTCTCCTCGTCGCTCGGCTTGTCGGTCTTTCCGGTAAACATGAGTCTGCAGGTCTCCAGTTTGCTGTCAGCCATCTGAGCCCTGGCAAGAAAATCCTCCGGGATCCCGGGGGTGATGTGTCCGGCCTGTTTGATGGATTCCAGACGACCTTGCAGTTCATCGATAGAACGCTGGGCACCCTGCATGGTACCGTTAAGGGTGGCTACATCCTTCCGGAATGCCGCCAGCTCTTCCCTGTCTTTTACTGGAAGCGCGGTGTTCTCCAGTACACTGGCCGTAAATGCTACCGGACCCGCCAATGCACGGTACTGGTCATCGCTGACCAGGCCAAGGCTCACATGATATTTCCCCGGGAGTGCCAGACTTGCATCTCCCCCTTTATCAAGGGGATCGAACTGGCCGGCCTGGACATTTACAGGCGATAAGCCCTGGTACCTCATGTTCCAGACCACCCGCTGGATGCCTTTCTTTGGAGTTTCATAGATATGACGAACGATATTGTTACCGGCATCTGTTACCGTAAATACCAGGTATGGTGGGATTTCTTCCCTTTCGGCGATCAGCTCGGCATCGGTAGGAATGGGTATCTTTTCGCCTTTTTTGAATAATTCCTCTTCCTTCTCCTTGCGCAATTCCTTTTTGGTTTTTGGGACATCCTTAAGATAATATGTAAAAACTGCACCGAATGGTTTATGGGGGGCGATAAATGGCGTGGATCCCGATTCGTTGCCCCCTCTCGACTGTATGTACATCAGGGCATCCTTAACAGGGAAAATAAAACCTTCCATATCCTTCATTTCCGGTTTGAACTCCCTCAGCGGAGAATAATCATCAAGAATATAGAATCCTCTCCCGAACGTGGCCAGCACCAGGTCGTTCTCCCTTTTCTGGATGACCATGTCCCTTACTGAGATCGTAGGTATACCTGACTTCAGCTGGATCCAGTTACCACCTCCGTTATACGTAAAGAAAACTCCAAACTCGGTACCACAGAAGAGAAGGTCGGGATTGACATGATCCTGCACGATCGTATGAACGGTTCCATTTTGCGGAAGATCCCCCGCGATAGAAGTCCATGTATGGCCTTTGTCGATGCTTTTCAGCAGGTAGGGTTTGAAGTCATCGCGCAGGATGTTGTCGAAGGAGGCAAAGACCACATTTTCATCAAATAATGAGGCCAGAAGATCACTGACATACGTATACTCAGGCACGCCGGGAAATGCTTCGATCCTGCGCCAGTTCTTCCCGTCTTCCGTGACCTGTATCAGTCCGTCATCCGTCCCGGCATAGATAAGGTTTTCCTTGACGGGTGATTCATCCAGTGAAATGATCGTTCCGTAGAGGGAGGTGGAGCGGTCTTTGGCGACAGCGTCGATGCTCCAGTATTTTCCCATGACCTGGAAGGTATTCCGGTCGATCTGGCGGGTAAGGTCTTCGCTGATCACCGTCCAGGAATCTCCCCGGTCGTCGCTGCGGAATACTTTGTTGGCACTGCAGTACAGACGGGTTGGGGAATGTGGACTGATCAACAGAGGTGTATTCCAGTTCCACTGGTAGGTATTTTCGCCTTTACGCGGTTCAGGCCGGATGGAGATGCTTTCCCCGCTTTTCCGGTCATACCTGACCATATTGCCGTACTGGGATTCAGCATAAATGATATCGGTGTTGACAGGGTCCACCGCGGTCCAGAATCCATCGCCTCCATTGGTGATGTACCATTCGGCGCTGCTCACACCATCTCTTGAGGTATTTCCCGAAGGCCCCCCCATGCTGCCGTTGTCCTGGGTGCCGCCATACACATGGTAAAAAGGGTACTGGTTGTCGACATTCAACCTGTAAAACTGGGTCACAGGCAGGTTCGACTTGAAAATATAGTTCATTCCGTCGTCGAACGTCTCATAAATGCCTCCGTCTCCTCCGATCATAAAATGACGGGTATCTTCAGGATCGATCCACAGGGCATGGTCATCCACATGCCTGTTGTTCAGTCCAATACGTTGCCAGGTCTTCCCTCCGTCATGGGTTACATGGGAAATGGTCTCAACCGAATAAACCTTGTCCACATCCTTCGGATCACAGTAGATCTCATTGTAATACTGTCCGGCTTCATGATGGTCGCTCATTTTTTCCCAGGTGGCACCGCGGTTCCTGGAACGATAGAATCCACCCTGGTCTTCTGCAGCTTCAATGATGGCATAGATCACATCCGGATTGACGGGAGATATGGCAAGGCCGATGCCTCCCATATCGGCCGACGGCAAACCGCTGGTCAGTTTATCCCATGTCTTGCCACCGTCGGTGGTCTTGTAGATGGCCGTCTCAGGCCCACCTCCGATCTTGGTGTACACATGGCGTCGCCGTTGTTCGGAAGAGGCGTACATGATATCCGGATCCCGCGGATCCATCACCATGTCATTGATCCCTGTGTTCTCGCTTACAGATAAAATCTTTTCCCACGTCTTCCCGCTATCCCTGGTCTGGAACAGGCCACGGTCGCCGCCCGGTCCCCAGACCGATCCTTCAGCTGCAACGTAAACAGTATTGGAGTTCCGGGGATGAATGATGATCTTTCCAATCTGGCGGGATTCTTTCAATCCCATGTGTTTCCAGCTTTTACCACCGTCGATGGATTTATAGACCCCGTCTCCATATCCCAGCGAACGCTGATGATTGTTCTCACCGGTCCCCGCCCAGATAATGCTGTGATTGGAAGGATCCATGGCCAGGCAACCGATCGCATACGCACCATAATTATCAAAGACCGGGTCGAATGTGGTGCCGTTGTTCACGGTCTTCCAGATATTACCGCTGCCCACAGCCACAAAATATTCGCTGTGATGATCCGGATTGACCGCGAAATCGGCAATCCTGCCCGAGGTGAAGGCCGGTCCGATCGAACGGAACTTCAATCCACCGAACAGTGAAGATTTAATGGTGTCATTCCCGGCATCTTTCTCCTTCTTCTGAGCAGATGCCACGAAACAGGAAAGAAATAAAACGACGATCACCAGCCCTGCAGGTGTACTGGCAACTTTTAACATTCTTTTGAACATAACGAAAAGATTTGGCAACATTTTTGTAATTGATATCCCGTTTTTTTTCCTGCGCAATTTACTTATTATCAGGATATCATAAAGAATCAGGATTCTAATTTAGAAATCATTTAAATAACCACACCATGAAAAAAACCATTTTACTCTCCATCGTATTCGTTCTGAGTTATTTCATGGTCTGGTCACAGGACCGGATTCCGGTAAAAGGACCTTCCTCAAGAGAAAAAGACGGATACACTGAGAAAGTGAGCCATACGGGAAGACTGACCTCACTGGTAGCAAAGTTCAGCGCCGATGTCCGGTACGGAGTAAAGCCCCTTGTTGTGCATTTCACCGATGAATCCGAAGGGAATCCGGTCGCATGGGTATGGAATTTCGGAGACGGGACCACCAGCACTGAGCAAAATCCCTCCCATGAATACGTCACGGAAGGAAATTACACTGTCAGCCTGAATGTATCCGACGGGACGAATACCTTCACCCTTGAAAAAGAGAATTACATCACCGTGCTGTCGGAACTGCCCACCTGTGATACATTGGATTATCCTTTTGCTGGAACGTATACCTATTATATTGATACTGCGGGCGTGAACGGATATGTCTCCGGCAATAACAAATTCCAGGACAAGGCGAAAGCCAATTATTTCTCTGATTACCCTGAAAAAGTGGAGATCCAGGGTCTGCTGCTGGAGTTTGCAGTAGTGTCCAGTACATCTGGCAGCAACCCCCAGGTGACCTTTGCCGTCTGGGATAATAGCGGTCCCCAGGGTTCTCCGGGAGTCATTAAAATAACAGCTTCGCTGCCTCTCTCCCAGGTTGTTGAGGATGTGAGCAACAATACGTTCACCTACGTGCAATTTGATGATCCGTTATACATCACAGCACCTTTTTATGCCGGTGTGATCCTTCCCATTACGGTTGGAGATACGGTGGCCCTCTGGACTGATACCGACGGAGATGCAGCACCCGGGATTGGGTGGGAGCAGTGGTCGGATGGTCAATGGCTCCCCTACTCCGATCCCACCAATGGCTGGAACCTGAAGATATCCAATGCCATCTTCCCCATTGTCTGCGCTTCTTCCCAGGGTATGGAGAGTCTGCTGCGAGCTGAGAACATTCTGATCTACCCGAATCCCGCAACGGACCAGGTTACGGTAAAATTTGACAGGACCGGACTCTCACCGGTGAAGATCAGCCTGTACAACATCATGGGCGGACTGATGAACACAACCACCAGTCATCTTTCTCCTTCCTCCGTCACCATCCCACTGGACGGGTATACCAGGGGTTTGTACTTTATCATCATTGAAGCAGGAAATCAGAAGATCACGCGGAAGATCCATGTAATTTGATCTTTCCTCTTTGATTTTTGATCTTTATTGCCTTTTCTCCTGAATTTCACTATATTTGCCCTCTGCTTGTTATAGATCAATACCTTATGCATCGATTTTTACAGACCATTCTTGTTCCGGTGGATTTTTCAGATCTGGCCGTGGATGTCATCCAGATGGCCACGAACCTGGCCACTGCCTTCAACAGCACCATACGGCTGGTCCATGTCATTGCCCGCCAGTATCCCTATTATGTGGGACTGGAAATGGGTTCCGAAGTTCTGCAGGACATTCAGACAGAAGACATGGACAAGCTGGAGAATGATCTCAAGGCCATGGAGCTGTTCATTAAGCAGAAAGGCATCAAGGTCACTTCGGGACTTCTGGAGGGAAAAAAAGTGAGTGCGATCATTGAAGAGAGCAACCGTATCCAGGCTGATCTGATTGTTATCGGATCTGAAACACTTGGACTTTTTTCACGGACATTTCTGGGGAGCGTAAGCGAGGGTGTACTTCGTAAAGCCAGTTGCCCGGTGCTTATCGTCCAGGAACGGGATAGCCAGGCCTGAAAACTGCCTGCATCAGCTCACCCGTCATTGTAGGGATTCATCAACCTATCACAGGCGCCCGCTTAAAGGGCACTGACCGGTCAAACAGGTAGCGGTAGGTATGATGCGTCTTGGATATCTTGCCTCCGATCTGTTCCACTACATGGATCATTCTGAGATTGAAGTCACCTATCCAGTTCATTTCGATCTCATCATACGGAAAGGCCGGTTTAAAGGCCATCCGCGTGAAAGCCACCACCAGCGCGGCTTCCACACCCTTTCCCTGATGCTCGGGAACCACACCAAACAACACCCCCAGCAGTTTCCTGCACACCTTTGCTTTCTTATAATAGAGAAACCTCAGTTTATTGAAAAGGTGCAGTTTTCCCTTCATGAACTTGAAGATCTGATTGAGTTCGGGCAGCATGAAGAAGAATGCCACCGGTTCATTCTTATAATAAGCGAACCATAAAAGATCAGGATCGAGAACGGGTTTCAGCTTGCTGAACAGGGATTTTGCCTGAGCGGGTGACATCTGTGCCACGCCTGAGTGCTTGCCCCAGCTTTTGTTGTAGACCTGCCTGAAATCTTCGATCGCCAGCTGCATCTTCGATTTCTCAAGGGCCCGGAAGGAATAATCCGGATTTTGCAGCACTTTGTCCGATTTATTTTTAACCACCTCTTTCAAATCGGTTTTCACCATCCGGTGAAACGTGAATTGCTTAAAGTAGAGCTGGAAACCATAATTCTCGAACAAATCCCGGTAATAGCCAAAATTATAGGGTGCGCAATAATTGGGTTCCGAAAATCCGTCAACCAGCAATCCCCACCACTCATACCGTTCCCCGAAATTGATGGGGCCGTCCATGGCTTCCATGCCCTGTGACATGAGCCACTCCCTGCACTGTTCGAACAGGACAGTGGCGGCTTCCTGGTCATGGATGCATTCAAAGAATCCCATCCCGCCCGTGGGCTGATCATTTTTAGCGGCTGTTTTACGATCGATAAAGGCGGCTACGCGGCCAATGGTTCTGCCTTTCTCATCCCGGAGTATCCATCTTGTGCACACTCCCTGCCGGAACAACTTGTTCTGCCGGGGATCAAACACCCTTTCGACATCCCTGTCGAGGGGTCGTATATAATTCCTGTCTTTCCGGTACAGTCTGACAGGCAGCATTAGGAATTCCTTTCTGGTTTTCCTGTCTTTCACTTCCATGAGTGTAAATTTATTACCCATTTGACTCCTTTCGTCTTGCTTGAGGTCTGACTCGTAGTCTATCTTCGCATAATTCCGAGAATGGACTCCCTGTCAGGGGTGATGACCCCCTTTTCGGTGATCAGGCCCGTGATCAGTCCTGATGGTGTTATATCAAAGGCAGGATTCCAGGCTTCCGCTCCGGGGGCACTCACCCTTACCTCCGTTATGGCACCGGTTTCTGCGTGTAATCCTTTCACAAAAAGGACTTCCTGGGGATCCCGTTCCTCGATGGTGATCGCACTTCCCCGGGCAGATGTGACATCGAACGTGGATGTGGGGGCTGCCACATAAAAGGGGATCCGGAATTCCCGGGCTGCCAGGGCCAGTCCCAGGGTACCTATTTTATTGGCCACATCGCCATTGAGGGCGACGCGATCTGCTCCGACGATGACCAGGTCAGTTTCTCCGCGTGACATCAGATGGGCAGCTGCGTTATCGGCAATGAGGGTACAGGGTACGTTTTCCTGTTGCAGTTCCCAGGCTGTCAGGCGGGCACCCTGGTTCCGGGGGCGTGTTTCATCCACCCAGACATGGATCTTTTTTCCGGAGCGGTGGGCCATGTACACCGGGGCGAGGGCGCTGCCATAATCCACAAAACCAAGCCAGCCTGCGTTACAGTGGGTCTGGATGCGGTATCCGTCATGGATAAGATGCTGTCCCGTTTCGCCGATCATTCTGCCGTCGCTGGCATTTTTGTCGGCTAACTCCTGTGCGGCTGTCACTGCCGCACCGGGTGAGGTCAATCCTGCCTGATATACTTTTTCCACGGCAGCGAACAGGTCATAAGCCGTTGGACGGGATGCTTCAATGGTTTTCCGTGCATGGGATATGAACGCTGCATAGTTCGCTGCCGGCGCCTCCAGGCATGCCTGGGCCATGGCAAATCCGGCAGCCGCACCAATGGCACCGGCACCCCTGACAACCATCACACGGATCGCATCAACGGTCTGTATAAAGGCGGCAGACTCATAGAGTTGAAAATGATACGGGAGAAGAAGCTGATTGATCATGCAGACTTTTGATCCGATCATCCAGATGGTCCGATAATCCTGTCCCTTAACGCGCATTCAGGTCTTCAATTCGTTGATGGTGATCCAGGCCATAAGGCTCATTCCCGTTTCCAGGCACGTTTCGTCCACATTAAACGTTGACGTATGCAGGTTGGAGGTGATGCCTTTTGTTTCATTGCGAATGCCCAGCCTGTAAAGACAGGCGGGTAAGGCATGTGAAAAGTAGGCAAAGTCCTCCGAGGTCATCCGCATTTCAAGGTCGTTGACATTATCTTTGCCAAGAAGGATCTCCGCATAGGATTTCACCCTGGCTGTGAGTTCCTCGTCATTGACCAGAAACGGATAACCATGGGCGATCCTGACATGGCAGGTGCCACCCATGGATTCGGTGATGGAGGTGGCCAGCCGTGTGAGGTGTTCATGTACCTGTTCCCTCCACCGGTTGTCGAAGGTCCGGATGATCCCTTCCAGTTTCACTTCGTCGGGGATGACATTCACCCTGCCGTTGGCCACTACCCTTCCAACGGATACGACCGTTGGAAGCACCGGAGGCGCCAGCCGGCTGGTGATCTGCTGGAGGGCAAGGATCACGTGGGCTGAGATGACGATGGGATCAATGTTCAGATCCGGCGTGGCGGCATGGCCTCCCCTGCCCCGGATGGTGATATAGAACTCATCGGAGGATGCCATGTACTTCCCGGGTCGCATCCCGACCTTTCCGGCGTCCAGACCCGGGTAAACATGCATGCCGATGATGCGGTCCACATGCGGATTTTCCAGCACACCTTCCTCGATCATCTGTATGGCTCCGCCGGGGTAGGTCTCCTCTGAGGGTTGAAAAATAAGCTTGACCGTACCGCGAAAGAATGGCGAAAGATGCTGAAGGATCCTGGCCGTTCCCAGCAGTGAGGCCAGATGAACATCGTGTCCGCAGGCATGCATGACTCCCGGCACCTGTGAACAATAAGGGATCTGGTTCTCCTCCTGAATGGCCAGCGCGTCCATGTCGGCCCGCAGGGCAACCACCCTGTCCCCTTCTTTCCCCTTGATCAGACCAATAATCCCGGTTTTGGCAACATTCCGGGTGAATGGAATACCGTATTCCGACAGTTTTTGGGCAATGAATTCAGATGTGCCGTATTCATGGCAGGAAAGTTCAGGGTGCGCATGAAAATGACGGCGTATCGAAACGGTTTCCTGAAAAAAAGCAACAGCAAGTTCTTTGATCTTATCCTGCAGGTTTTCCATCACCAAAGCATTAATTCCCCGGCCATCCAAATATATAAAAATAAATGATCACCTCCCTCATCAAAAAAGATTGAATGACAACCCATGAACGTGTTAAGGATGTGCTCAGACAGAAACCGACTGGAGTGTATGCAGCTTTTTGTAAATGCCATTCCGCAGCAGCAACTCCTGATGGGTGCCCCGTTCCACGATCTGGCCCTTGTCCATGACGACGATCTCATCTGCCGACTGGATGGTTGACAAGCGGTGTGCGATGATGATGGATGTCCTGTTTTTCATCAGGTGCAGCAAAGCATCCTGTACCGCGCGTTCGGATTCGGTATCCAGTGAAGAGGTAGCTTCATCCATCAGCAGGATGGGAGGATTTTTCAAAACGGCACGGGCAATGCAGATCCGCTGTTTCTGTCCGCCGGAGAGTTTTCCTCCCAGGTCACCAATGCATGTATCATAGCCTTGTTCCATATGTACGATGAATTCATGGGCATTGGCCACCTGAGCTGCATGCTGTACTTCCTCGGGTGTAGCATCCGGTTTCCCCAGGGCAATATTGTTGAATACCGTATCATTGAAAAGGATGGATTCCTGCGTCACAATGCCCATCAGTGCCCTGAGATCCGAGATGATCAGATCCCTGATCGGGTATCCGTCGATCAGGATATCGCCTGAGGTGATATCATAAAACCGCGGCAAGAGGTTGATCAGGCTGGTCTTACCTGCCCCTGAAGGACCAACTACCGCTATGTTCCTTCCTTTGGGGATGACCAGCCGGATATTCTTCAGGACGTGCTTTTCTTCATCCGGCAGATCTTCATGGGCATAGGAGAAACCTACCTGGCGGAACTCGATCTGATGGTTGAAATCCTTAATGGGGATGGCATCCGGTTTTTCCACGATCACTTCTTCCGCCTGAAGTACCTGTTCGATCCGCTCCACCGAGGCAGCTCCTTTCTGGATATTGTAAAATGCGGTGCTGAACGCTTTGGCAGGCGGGATCACCTGAGAGAAGATACCCAGGTATGCAATGAACGTAGCAGCATCCAGGGGTGCGCCAGGTTTGAGGACGATCCTGCCACCGAACCACAGGACCATCACCAGGACGATGGCGCCCAGAAATTCACTTAACGGCGAGGCCAGGTCCCGTTTCCGGTACAAACGTATCATCAGGCGTGCATAAACAGCATTGTGGGCAAGGAAATGATCGTTCATCTTCCCTATGGCATTGAAGGCCTTGATGATCCTTAACCCGGAAATGGATTCCTCAATGATGGACAGAAGTTCTCCCATCTTCCGCTGGCCTTTTACGGAAGTCCGCTTCAGGCTCTTTCCCAGTTCACTGATGGCATAGGCACTCACCGGCAGCAACACCAGCACAAAACCGGTCAGCGAAGGACTGATGATGAACAGGGTCACAATATAGGATAACATGGCGATGGGCTCCCGGAAGATCATCTCCAGTGAACTCATGATCGACCATTCCACCTCCTGGACATCCGTGCCCATACGCGACATGATGTCTCCCTTGCGCTGCTCGGTATAATAGGCCAGGGGCAGGATCAGAATCCTGTGATACATCTCATTGCGGATGTCCCTGACCACACCGTTCCTGACAGGCGCCAGGTAGTACATGGCCAGGTACCGGAAAAGATTCCTGAGAAAATAAAGAATGACGATGAGGATGCAGATGTACAACAGCACCCTTGTTTCACCGTAGCTGCTGATCCAATGTCCGATATAGTAATAGAAATTATCCTTCCAGGTGCCCAGGTCCGAAAAGGAAAAGGGGGATGTGCTGACCGGGATTTCTGTTGTCCTGAACAGCATTTGCAGCACCGGGATAAACAGGGCAAAGGATGCCAGGGAGAACAGGACGGACAGGATGTTGAACAGGATATTCAGAAGGGCATAACCCCAGTATGGTCTGACGTATCTGAATATCTTCAGAAGCTTTTTCATCCCTGCAAAGATAGAAGGAATCAACGCAAGAACAGAGGATTTATTTCCAGTGCAGAATATTTCATACCTTTGCCGTATGGAAACAACACGGCAGCATAAAATCTCCCGGCTGATTCAAAAGGTGAGTGCAGAGTATTTCCGGCAGGAGAGCGTAAACTTGTTTAGCGGTGCCATGATCACCGTCACCAAGGTCTATGTCACAAAAGACATGGCCCTGGCGCGGATCTATCTCAGCTTGTTTGCCACAAAAGACAAACAACACATTCTTCTGCTGGTCAGGCAGCACACCAGGGATGTGAGAAAACACGTCGGGAATGTGCTGAGGAACCAGTTGCGCGTGATACCGGAACTCGAATTCTTTGAAGATGATTCACTGGATTATATCGACAATATTGACCGTTTGTTACACACCTGAGCAGACCTGTCCGATCCTTGAACCTCCCCTTTTACATAGCAAAGAGATACCTTGTTTCAAGGAAATCCCATCACATCATCAATATCATCTCAGGCATCTCGGTGGCCGGCATTACGATCGGGACCATGGCACTCATCATCATCCTGTCCGTTTTCAATGGATTCGAGAGTCTTGTCATCACCCTCTTCAACTCCTTTGATCCGGATCTGAAGATTGAAGCGGTAAGGGGCAAGACGTTCACCCTCAGGGATATTCCTGTGGCAGAGATCGAAAAAATACCGGGAGTTGTACGGTTCACCGAAGTGGTGGAAGAAAATGCCCTGCTGAAGTACAGGGACAAGCAGTACATCGCTTCGATCAAGGGTGTTTCACCGGATTTTGAGAAGTTGCATGTCCTTGACTCGATGCTCATTGATGGGGAGATGATCCTCAAAAGAGGAAAACAGCCGCAGGGGATCCTGGGCCTGGGGGTAGCCTATTACCTGGGGATACAGGTAAATGATCCCCTGAATCCCATCACGGTGTATGTCCCGAAGCGTACTAAAAAGACCCTGGGTAACCTTGAAGATGCATTCAACAGCGATATCCTGGCACCTGCCGGGGTGTTTTCGATCCAGCAGGATTTTGACGCCAAATATGTGATTGTTCCTATTGATTTTGCCCGTGGTCTGCTGGAGTATTCCGAAGAGGTCACTTCGGTGGAGATCGGTCTGACCCCCCAAACCAATGCCGACCTGGTCCAGAAGCAAATCGCCTCGCTCACGGGGGACACCTTCAATATAAAAAACCGGTTCCAGCAGCAGGAAACCCTCTATAAGGTCATGAAATCAGAGAAACTGGCCATATTTCTCATCCTGACCTTTATCCTGCTCATTGCCACGTTCAATATCATCGGATCCCTCTCCATGCTGATCATCGACAAGAAAAAAGACATCGCTGTCCTGCAGAGCCTGGGGGCCGGTCCCGGGCTGATCAAGCGGATCTTCATGGCCGAAGGACTGCTGATCTCTCTTTCGGGAGCCCTCCTGGGATTGATCCTTGGAGGTCTTATCTGCTGGCTCCAGCAGCAGTTTGGGATCGTTCCCCTGGAAGGTGGAAGCGAATCCTTTGTGATAGATGCATACCCGGTGGAGATGAGAGCCACCGATTTCCTGTTGGTCTTTCTTACCGTTTTTGGGATTGGAATTCTGGCTGCCTGGTATCCCGTCCGGCAGGTTTCGCGAAAGTACCTGCACCTGAAGCTCGCATAAAGATATTTTGTAATTTTGGCCCCTTCGTTCCGCTATGATAAATATTTTTATTTAAACTACTGATAATGAAATTGAGAAATACAAAACTGTTTTTTATCCCGGTAATTTTTCTCGCCGGGATCACCCAGCTCTTTGCCGATGGCATCACCCTGCGCAATCAGGGAAAAAATCAGCTGGAGGTGAAAACCAGTACTGCCACACAGCTGATTTTACTGAATTCTGTTTCTGATCTGGATGCATTCAAGGTGAAGACCGAATCAGGTATTTTCGTCCAGCTGAGCATCCCCGGCTATTCCTATACGGAAGAGATCGGCGAACCCCGTTTACCCGTGAGCCGGAAGCTTATCGAGATACCCTTCGGAGCCTCTCCCCAGGCAGAAGTGATCAGTTACACCATCGAGGAATACCTGCTATCGGATCTTGGAATCCAGTTTCCCATCCTTCCTGATCAGCCCCCCTATCCAAAATCTGCTGCAGCCCCGCCTCCCTTCGAATACCATCAGGCTGTTTATCAGCAGGATGTATTCCTGGGACCTGAGCGTGTAACGGTGGATGTGCTTGGAATCCTTCGGGGCATCCAGCTGGGAAGGGTGAACATTTGTCCTTTTGAATACAATCCTGTCAGTCAAACACTCCGTGTATATCACGATCTGGTGGTGGAGATCCGGTTTGAGCATGCAGATCTGACCAAAACGGAGCAGATGAGGACCCTGATGGATAATCCTTTCTTCAGAGGTACCGGCTCATCCCTTCTTAACCACAGGGCTGTCGCTTCGCGGGACACCATCACCCGGATGCCGGTTAAGTATGTCATTGTTTCCGATCCCATGTTTGAGTCGCAGCTGGAGCCTTTCATAACCTGGAAGACCAAAAGAGGATTTACGGTCATCGAAGCCTATACGAACGATCCCCTGGTGGGAAATACGACCGCGTCCATCAAAGCATATCTTCAGGGACTCTATGAAGCCGGCACGCCTGATGATCCTGCCCCGTCGTTCGTCCTTTTTGTCGGGGATGTGGCTCAGATACCTGCCTGGAGCCTGAGCGGGGAATCGGACCTGGAATACTGTGAGTATACCGGTGATCTTTTTCCGGAAATTTACTACGGCCGGTTTTCTGCCACCAACGCAGACCAGCTGCAGCCCCAGATCGATAAGACCCTGATGTATGAACAGTTTACCATGCCCGATCCTTCCTACCTGGGAGAGGTGGTCATGATCGGCGGCATGGACGGATCGTTCGGGCCTGACTGGGCAAACGGCCAGATCAATTATGGCACAGAGAACTATTTCAATGAGGCACATGGCATTTATTCCAATACTTACCTGTATCCGACATCCGGATCCAGTGCTGGTCAGATCATCCAGAACATAAGCGACGGGGTGGCCTACGCCAATTATACAGCCCACGGAAGCCCGAGCGGCTGGTACGATCCTTCATTCTCCACATCCGATATACCAGGATTGCAAAATGACGGCAAATACGGGCTCCTGGTCGGTAATGCCTGCTCAACCAGCGAGTATGCGAACAGTGAATGTTTTGCGGAAGCAATACTCCGTGCTGCCGGTAAAGGAGCGGTCGGTTACATCGGTGGCTCCAACGGCACCTACTGGGACGAAGATTATTACTGGGGTGTGGGAGTAGGTCCCATTTCCGGGGATCCTCCCAGCTATGAAGAAACAAGCCTGGGATCCTATGACCGGATGTTCCATGATCACGGTGAGCCCATCGAAGACTGGTACACCACTCAGGGCCAGATGATCTTTGCAGGCAACCTGGCCGTCACCGAAGGATCACCCAGCATGGCACAATATTACTGGGATATCTACAACCTGATGGGGGATCCTTCCCTGTCACCCTACCTGGGAGTACCCTCAGGCCTGATAGCCAGCTATGATCAGCTGATGCCCCTGGGCTCCACTTCCTTCACCATCACCACCGAGCCGAATGCCTGTGTGGCCATATCCAGCAATGGTGTCCTGTACGGCACTGCGGTGGCCAACGAGGAAGGTATGGCGGTGGTGGCACTGACGCCCATTACCGTTCCCGTTGTTGCCGATATTGTGGCGACCGCACAGAACCGCCAGCCTTTCATTGGAACCGTGGTGGTTGCCTCTCCGGAAGGCCCTTACGTGCTTATGAATGAATTTCAGATAAGCGATGCGATGGGAAACAATAATCAGATGGCTGATTACAGCGAGGATATCCAACTGAACCTCACATTGGAAAATGTCGGTCAGTCGGATGCCAGCAATCTCACTGCAACACTGCAAACGGATGATCCCTATGTCACCATCACCCAGGGAATGTACTCCTGGCCCGATATCCCCAGCGATTCTGCGTCCTTTCAGGAAGGAGTCTTTACGATCCACGTTCATGATTCCATCCCTGATAATCACAAGGTGTATTCTACACTGACTGTTTCAGATGGCACTGAATCCTGGACGACCCCCATCAGCTTCATGATCTTTGCCCCGAATCTCATCCTGGGTAATTATACCATTGAAGATGACACCTACGGAAATGGGAATGGCATCCTGGATGCCGGTGAGGTAGCCGACCTGTATTTTGCAGTGACCAACACGGGTCATTCTTCATCCGGATTAACCTTTGTCACGCTGGATTGTGAGGACAGCTTCATTTTCATAAACACTTCCTCGGCAGAACTTACGCCCATTTCTCCAGGCGAAACACAAAGCGCACATTTCCAGCTGACGGTAGATCCGGCCACAACCATTGGGCACGTAGCCAGTTTCGACGTCAGGGCTGAAAATGATCCTTATCTGGTTGAAAAAGGCTATAACCTGAAGATCGGCAAGATCAGCGAAGATTTTGAGACGGGTGATTTTACTGCCTTCGACTGGGTGCTGGGCGGCGAGGCCAACTGGCAGGTGCTGGAAAACGGGTATTCAGGTAGCTTTTGTGCACGGTCCGGTTCGATCACGCACTCCGAGCAGACGGTCCTGATGATCACGATCGATGTCCTTTCCAACGATTCGATCAAATTTTTCCGAAAGGTGTCATCGGAATCGGGGTACGATTTTCTGAAATTTTATATCGATGGATACATGAAGGCACAGTGGTCAGGCAATCTTGACTGGGAGCAGGTTGTTTTCCCTGTCCCGACCGGAACGCATACCTTCCGGTGGATCTACGCCAAGGATGCCTATTCCTCTTCCGGAAGTGACTGCGGTTGGATCGACCTTATTGATTTCCCCGCAATGGCCACGGAACCAGGTCCATTTGAGCTCTATGCCTATGCCAATCCGCAGGAGATCTGTGAAGGATCGTCGACCATGCTTTTTGCCATCCCCGGAGGAGGCACCGGCATTTACACCTATGCCTGGGAACCTGCCTCCCTGCTGAGCGATCCCTCCATTTTTAATCCTGTGGCCTTCCCGGCGACAGAAACAGTGTATACCGTAACGGTCACCGATGGTCAGGGCACCCTCTCTTCAGAGATCACGGTCAGCGTCAAACCACGTCCTGTTACACCTTCCATCACACAGATGGATGATCTGCTGGTATCCAGTGCTGCCGAAGGGAATCAGTGGTACCGCGAGGGTGTGCCCATCGCTGGCGCTACAGGGCAGTCCCTTCTTCCACCCAACACGGGTGAGTACTGGGTCAACGTAACTGGTGAAAATGGTTGTGAATCAGAACCATCCAATACAGTTTACTATATGTACACCGGCATCCGGGAAGCCGACGATTTTAATTCGTTGAACATCTATCCCAATCCTTTCACAGAAAAGGTAACGTTTTTATACAACCTTCCTGAACCATCCTCTGTCACGATGACCATTTTCAATGTGAAAGGTGAGACGGTCAGGGTACTTATCAACGGACAACGGGAAGAAAAGGGATTACACACGTATGATCTTTCTGCCTCTGGCCTCGAGCAGGGTATCTATTATTGCCGGTTCGAATCAGCAGGACATATTGAGGTCAGAAAAATTATTCTGACCAAATAATTGCTGATTCCGTAAATATATACTACTTTTAACCGCTTGTTTTCAACCGCTTCATGACCATGAGGAAGATATTGCTTTTCATTCCACTGATTATCTGGGGGATGAGCTACGCGCAAGGCCATGAATGGGTGGGTATTAAGTCTGCTCAACCCAATCCTGCCACCTCCCAGCTCATCGGTTCCACCCTTGACAAGTCAACCCTGCATTTTCGCCTCGACGGATTTTTTCTGGATGAAGTGATCACGCCCAAAGGTCCTGCCTGGATCATCAGCCTCGATGAAGCGACGCCTCTATTACAGGCCGGATCACCGGATCTGCCGAAACTGACTGCCTCGGTCATCATTCCTGACCTTGCCCGCATGGCTGTTAAAGTGACCCATTCTGAATATACCGATTACCCACATGTATTCATTGCCCCGTCCAAAGGCAACCTGACCCGCGACATCGACCCCTCTTCTGTTCCGTATGTCTTTGGCAAAGCCTATAACCGCAATGAATTCTTTCCCGCCACGTTAGCACAGCTGCAAACACCTTACATTCTCAGGGATTACCGGGGGCAAACCATCATGGTGCATCCCTTTCAGTACAATCCGGTTACGCATATCCTGAGGGTATACCATTCCATCACTGTTGAGATCAAGCGTGTGGATGATGCGGGGCTCAATCCTCTTTACAGGACGAAGGAAACCGACCATGTGGATGCGGAATTCAACCGGATCTACGAACGTCATTTCATGAATCTGCAGCAGGTCCGCTACACCCCGCTGGAGGAACAGGGGAACATGCTGGTGATCAGCTACGGCGATTTTATGGACGAGATGGAACCCTTTGTCGAATGGAAACGGATGACCGGTATCCCCATTGAAATGGTGGATGTGGCTACTATCGGAAATTCGGCACAGATAGCATCCTACGTGGCTGATTATTACAATACCTACGGGTTGACGTTCCTGCTTCTGGTGGGCGACGCAGAACAGGTTCCCACACGTGCTTACGGAGGTGTTTCTGCCTCCGACAACAGCTATGGATTTATCGCAGGGAATGATTCCTATGCCGAAGTTTTTGTCGGGAGATTTTCCGCTGAAACTCCTGAGCAGGTGGCAACTCAGGTGGAGCGCGTCATCAATTACGAAAAAAATCCGTTAACCGCCACTGACTGGTTCACCCGCCACGCAGGCATTGCATCCAGCCAGGGACCAGGAGATGACGATGAGCTTGATTATGAGCACATGAGAAATATACAGACCGACCTGTTGAATTACACCTACACTTACGTGGCCGAGTTGTTCGACGGAAGCCAGGGAAATCTTGATGCTCCGGGCAATCCAACACCTGCCATGGTTGCCGGCGAGCTCAATGCAGGAATCGGAATGATCGCATATACGGGCCATGGCAGCTCGATATCCTGGAGCACTTCCGGATTTTCAAGTTCCGATGTGAACCAGCTTACCAATACCGAAATGCTGCCCTTCATCTGGTCGGTTGCCTGTTACAATGGCACCTTTACCGGTTCCACCTGCTTTGCAGAAGCCTGGCTCAGAGCCACCGATACAGATGGAAATCCCACCGGAGCCATTGCGGCACTGATGTCGACCGTCAGCCAGTCATGGGATCCCCCCATGGACGCACAGGATGAAATGGTGGATATCATGGCGGAAAGCTATACGGATAATATAAAACGGACCTATGGCGGGATTTCTGTCAATGGCTGCATGAAGATGAACGACACCTATGGGGCCGACGGCTCGTATGAGACCAACGCGTGGATGTGCTTTGGCGATCCATCACTGGTGGTGCGGACCGCTTTTCCGCAGACCATGATGGTAGCACATAATCCTACGATCTTCATCGGCGCTACGCAATTTACGGTCACCAGCGATGCGGAAGGCGCCCAGGTGGGATTGACCATTGGCGACCAACTTCTGGGATCTGCCATCGTACAGGGCGGTTTTGCCATGATCGAATTTGATCCCCTGCTGGTACCGGATACAATGTACGTTGTCACCACAGCCTATAACTACCTTCCGGTCATCGGTCAGGTACAGATAGTCCCCGCCGAGGGACCTTATGTCATTTATCATACCTCTGAGATCGACGATTCCGAAGCCAATGGCAACGGCCGGCTGGATTATGGAGAAGAGGTCGGGCTGAATGTTGATCTCTCCAATGTGGGAAGTGAAGCAGCCAATGACCTTGCAGCAACACTCACATCTACAGATCCTTATGTCACCATCACTGACGACTCAGAGGTCTACGGGGTCATTCCTCCGGGCGGGACAAAAATGGTGAACAACGCATTCCGCTTCCAGGTCAGCAGCGATGTCCCGGATGGGCATATCATCCTGTTCAGCCTTCAGGTCAACGGAAATGAAAGGGAGTCCTGGACCAGCACCTTCACTGTCATCGCCCATGCTCCCCTGCTCTCGATGAGCACCTGGACGATCACCGATACCGATGGGAATGGTAACGGTAAGATGGACCCCGGTGAGACAGTCCAGCTCTTCGTACAGATCACAAACACAGGTACATCGGATGCGCTGAATGTGCAGGGAACGATCTCTTCATCAGACGCATTCATCGTGATCAGCCAATCGCAGGCAGAATATGGTGATATCATCGCAGGGGCAACTGGTGAAGCGGCATTTACTGTCAGCGCGGCCGAGGAGACCCCTGCAGGTCACTCTGCACTATTCTCATTCGATTTTTCAGCGGATCAGGGACTGACGGGAAGCGGAAGCTTTACCACCATCATCGGCCAGATCCCTGTACTGATCCTGGACCTGGATCCTAACCAGTCATCCGGGCCAATAATGAAACAGACCCTTGATGATCTTGGTATAAATTCAGAATATATCTCCAGCTTAACCACTAATCTGAACCTGAACCTCTATTCTTCTGTTTTTGTTTGTCTTGGAGTCTACTGGTACAATCATGTGTTGTCACAGGATGAAGGAACAAGGCTTGCCGGTTATCTGAACACGGGAGGTAAGCTCTATATGGAAGGATCCGATACATGGGCCTACAATGAAGCCACACCCGTCCACGATATGTTTTCGATCTATGGCTCTGCAGATGGCTCATCGGATCTGGGCATCATGTACGGACAAAGCGGAACCCCGGTGGAGGGTATGATATTTATGTATAGCGGCGAAAACAGCTATATTGACCATCTTGAGGCTCTTTCGCCGGCACAGCTGCTCTTCGTAAATCAGAATCCTGCTTACGGGTGTGCCGTTGCCTATGATGCCGGCACCTACCGGACGATTGGAACCTCCTTTGAATTCGGTGGTCTGGCCGACGGTGATGCACCATCCACAAAAGCAGACCTGATGACAGCCTACCTTACCTTCTTCGGCATCCAGCAAGCTTCACTGGGCTCAGCTTCAGGAACCGTCACGGAAGCAGGCACAGGCGATCCGATCATGGGTGCACAGGTGTCGGTGGGTACCCACACGGCTTATACCGATGAAAATGGAATATTCACAGGGAATTTTCCTGTAGGGGTATGGCCTATCTGTGCTGCCGCCACCGGACATGAAATGCTCTGCGAAACCATTACTATCTTTAAGGATTCAACCGTTGTCCATGATTTTATCCTCTCCTACCTTGCCCCTCCTGCCAACCTGCAGGCCGAACTGAATGAAAATACAGTCACCCTGACCTGGGAACTGTCAAGCGACAGGATTTTCAATCATTTTATTGTGTACAGGAGCAAGGATGACGGGGATTTTGACAAGATTGCCACACCCGTTGACCTGTTCTATGAGGATATCCTGACGCTATCAGGCATCTACGCGTATTATATCACAGCTGTCTATGGAGAGAACAGTGAAAGTGATGCAACCAACATGGCTACCGTCGAGTTTACCGCCACCGGTATCATCAATCCTGACCTGATCCCTCAGCAGACCAGGCTGGGATCCAACTATCCCAATCCCTTCACCGAATCAACAAACCTCAGGTACGACCTCAGCAGGGACGGGGATGTCTTCATTGAGATCTTCAAGGTATCAGGGGAAAAAGTACGGCTGCTTCTTCATGAAAATGCCATGGCCGGTCATTATGAGCTTGTATGGGATGGTAAAGATGATTTTGGACGGCCGGTTCCTTCCGGATTATATGTTTTCCAGCTGAAATCAGGCAGCTATATCCATTCCCGGAAAATGATCCTGATGAGGTAACGGGTCAGATCACGGTAGCTTCATAAACCTGAAGCACTTCCCTGGTGTCCACGTCATAAACGAAAGCAATCACACGGCATTTATAAGGATCCCAGGCAGCATCCATCACGTATTTGTACGTTTTTAACATCTCCGTATCTTCCTCAACAGCGATTTCCTTGGTGGAAATGCTTATTCCCCATGGAGTGTTGATGGCACCCCGAAGCAGATGATCGTGGTGATAATCCATGATATCAGGGGTAGTACCAATATCCGGATTGTTATTCTTCTGGGGGGCCACTATTTCATCTTCCGTGATCACCAGGCTCAGGTTCAGGTTCCTGAGGGTTTCCCTGAGGAACGTAACCTGCACATGGGAACATAGTTTTCGCTCAGTATCTGTATATTCATTGATGACCTGAACCACCAGCTCGGGCTCCCTGGCCAGCTGCTGATTGATCTTATCGCTCCATGCGCCCGGTGATAAAATATGGGCGGTGCTGTAACCCACCCTGTCGACCATCCCGTTTGGATTTCCCACTTTGGAGATACCGAACAGGTTATCCCATTCCGTACCCGCTTCTGTTCTGAAATCGGCTGCATAATCACCCGCCATGGGCCACGAAAAAAAGCCGGCATGCACGGCGATCACGACCAGTTTGTCGCCCAATGCATCTTTTAGGTCATGAGCCAGTTTGGCGGCCGTGGGGCAATTCACGCAGGTGTGGCCGGTATAGTCCTCCAACAGCACTCGTTTCACCGGATCGTGGATGTGTGGAAAATCGGGTACCGGGCATACGCTGGTATCGGCACCGCCCACCTCGATCAGGTAAGGTGCTTCCACCTCATCACAGGCGATCAGGAAGGAAAGTGCAATAAAGGTCAGAAAAAAGTATTGGATGGTTTTCATCTTTTATCTTATTAGAAGCTGCTGGTTATTGTCAACGTAAATCCGTTGGAGGCCGGTACGTTACGGCAGACACCTCCGACGCAGATGATCCCTTCCCTCTGCCGGGCGTACCGCAGCTCGATACGGCTGGATTCATGCATATACCCGAATCCGAGATTATAAAAATGGAATCGTTTATCCTTGTCCGGATTTCCATAATTATACTGGTCAAAAACAACGAAGAACCAGTGGGGAGATATGGTATACTCTAGCAGTCCCATTGCCCAGTCGCCCTTGTCCTGTTTACTCCACAAATGCTGCAGTTCCATGTGCAGGGCATGCTTGTCATTCAGCCGGTAGACCAGGTCAGCCACAGCTGTGTGTGCATACACGATGGGTTCGCCGGTGTGGCCTTCGATGACCTCGATATTGTAAACCTGATAGAGGTAAAAAAGGATTGCTTTGAAAGAAGGGCTGAACTTGCGTGTCAGTTCCACATTGAGTTCCTCATAGTATTTGGTGTCGCCTCTGCCGAACAGGGAAGCTTTATATCCATCTGTTCCCGGTGAGCCGATAGCTGTGGTGTCGTTCAGTGCTGTCCGTTGGATGTCGTCGGTCCGGGAATAAGCCAGCTTGACCGTGGTGCCATATTTCCCGCCGATCTTTGTCTTTTTGGGGATCGTGTACACCACCTGACCCAGGTATCCGAACTCGCCGTTGGGTTGTGTGGCATAGGGATAAATGGCAGCCAGCGAATATGCGTACTGATCCGTCAGGGGCGGCAGAAAATTGATATCCAGGGCGTTGCTGGTCTCTGTACGCTTCGATTTGAAGCTCATATTATCGATATACTTGCTGCTCAGGGTGATCCCAAATCCTTTGACCGAATAGCTGGCATTCAGCCAGATAGCCTGTCCATTCTTATAGATATAATGATTAATGGCGGATGGATCATTATATTTCATGGCATATTCCCCTGTCAGCGTGAATCCCCCGCGGATCAGGTTCAGCCTTCCTGCCCACGCCCCCACATCCAGCGGCAGATTCAGCATGTGGGATTCATCCACCATGATCTGCTCATCGGCCTGGTATTTGCTGACAAAGCTTCCGCCCAGAATAATCCGTGTACGCGCATCCGCCCATTTCCTGATCACATCATTGAAATTGATTTCACCATCAGCCCCCCGAACGATCCCGGGTCCTTTATCCCAGAAAAACCGCTGCTTACCGATCACACCCTTCACAATGATCCCCTGCACAGGTTCAATTTTAGCCCTGAAGCCGTCGATCGAGTTATCATACCCAAGGTTCCACTCCTCATAACTCCTCAGCACAAGTCCATTTCCGAACTGCTCGTAGAAATTGCCGGCAGTCAGGTCGAACATGCCTTTCTGGAACTGAACATACCGGTAGGGTATACCCTGCCCTTTGTACCTCGGATCATATCCGAGAATGGGATCAAGATAGCCTTCATAGCGGACACCGGCTGTGAAGGGACCATTCGTGTAGATCACGTTGAGGAACCCGTTCATCAGCATTTTCTCCTCCACATCCGGGGCACCAATGGCAGAATCAGCTTTATAGGTCTGTGCGTCCAGCTGAAAACTGCCGTGGACTTCACCCCCCAGAAAATTCTGGGATTTGGATAGCGTGGGGTTGATAAATAATGTGATAATGAAGAGAAGGACGAATCGGGAACGGTTATTCATGGTTATTCATGGTTATTCATGGTTACTGATCCTTCTGTTTACCGGAAATATCTTCGCCGGCTTTTACCTTGCGGACAAGGTCGATGAGTTCAAGTTCAGCACCCTCGGTGAACGAGGTATGCTGCCATACGATCTCTCCCTTTCCGTTGATCAGGAACGTGTGGGGAATAAGATTCACATTCATTGCTCTTTTAAAATCACCGTTCGGATCAAGATATACCTCATAGGACCATCCCTTCCCGTTGACGAAGGGCATCACCTTCGACGATGATCTTGAATCGTCGATGGAAATGGCAACCAGCTTCACGCCGGTCTCTTCCTGCCATTCATCATACACATCGCTGATGGTGGTGAGCTCACGAATGCATGGCTTGCACCACAACGCCCAGAAACTGATGATCATAGGATTGCCTTCATTGGTAAGGTCCGCCGTTGAGAAACTTTGCCCATCCATGGTTTTCACCGTCACCGGTGGAATGGTCCTATTTCCCCTGGTATCTCCCTGGGCCATACAGGTATAACCGGTCACTAAAAAAACAAGGACGATAAAAATGGTACTTTTCATGATATAACGCATTGATATATGAATATATACGAGTGGAATAAATTGTCGCAAAATTAAAGGATTTGTCATTAACGGTGCGGGTTGGTTCCAATTTAGGTTGATTCTAAAGAATGGTGGGAGAAGTTACCAATTCCCATGCCATTACAGCACCAAACAATAAAACCGATGAAAGGATCAGCTTCATTTTTGGGGAGGCCAGAGCAGCAGGGATGAAGTAGCTTCCGCGTATTCATTGTAACCGTACTTTCTCTCGTGCAATCGTTTTTCGATCATTGGAATGCTGATAAAGCGGAAAAGCAGCACCATCATTACCGGTCCGGCCAGGTACCACCAGTGAAACTGGCTGCACTCAAGGGAAAAGAAGAACAATCCGATCCAGAAAGTCACCTCGCCCAGGTAATTGGGATGACGTGAATACTTCCATAATCCGGATCGCAGAAATCTCCCGGGAATCCTATTGGCCATGGCAAACCTTCGCAGCTGCTCATCGGCAGCGGTTTCAAGGAGGATGGCATGCAGTGCGAGTATGCCGGCGATCACGTCGAAGATCCCGATGGGTCCCGGAGCAGAAGTAAGTGCGGCGTATACAGGCAGAAGCCCCGCGAATACCACGACCGTCGGGAAAAAGTGAATCCCCGCAAAGCTAATGAGCCAGTATGCCTTTCCGAACTGTTGCCGGAAACCTGCATAGCGCCAGTCCTCATCCCTGAATCCCTGCCACCTCCGCGCCCAGTTCCATGTCAGCCGCACAGCCCATATCACGACCAGGCTTATGATCAGGATCTGGCGCACAGGATTGGTCTGGACGGGAAGGGAACTGACGCTCCAGAAAATGACGACAGGAACGGGTGCCACACTCCAGTAGGGATCGTAAAAGCTGGAATTATTGAAAAGGACGCTTGCCGAAAAGATCACCACCGTGGCGGCAGCATCGAGCAATGCAGCGGATTGCAGCGGATTCAGATGTTTTACGAATGGATAAAGGAAATAGCATACAACAAATGCTGCGACGTATGAGATGAGGCAAACCATCAGCGCAAAATACCTGTTTTCCGTTGTTGTCCTGGTCATAAGCTTTCGATGTCTGGTTCAACATAGGTTTCCAGCAGTGTGGCTGAAGGAGCAGGGAGAATGCGGCCATCAGGTATTTCGGCAGGTATGAGGATGGCGTCACCGCCCGACAGCCGTATGCGGCCATCCCTGCAGACAAGTTCGGCACTGCCCCCCACACAGAGATATACCGTAAAGGAATCCCTATCCCCGTAATCCATGAATACAGGTTTTGTAACCTCGAGAAGATTTGTATTGAAGTAAGGACTGGAAACCAGTGGAACCGGCTGGTTCAATTGCTTCACATAATGGGTCCTGTACTGGTCATACACCTCAAAATCAATGGCATCCATGGCCTGCAACGTATGCAATTCCCGTGGCATCCCCTTTGGATCCAGCCTGTCCCAGTCGTAGATCCGGTAGGTGATATCAGAGGTCTGCTGGATCTCTGTCAGCAGGATACCTGGTCCCAGCGCATGCACCCTGCCTGCCGGGATATAAAATACGTCGCCCCGCATGACCTTTTCCTGGTTCAGTATCTCACCAAGAGTCCTGTTTTGAAGATGATGGACGAATTGTTGCCGGGTGACGGTTTTTTTAAAGCCGCTGATCAGTTCAGCATCCTTTTCTGCATCGATCACGTACCACATCTCCGTTTTACCTAAGCTTTGATGGCGCTCTGCAGCCAGTTCATCACCGGGATGAACCTGAATAGACAGATAATCACTGGTGTCGATCAACTTGAATAAAAGAGGAAATTGTTCACCGAACTTCTCAAACACATGCTCCCCCACCAGGTCATCCATGTAGATCCCGACGAGCTCATTCAGTTCATTATCGGCAAGAAAACCATTGCTTACTACAGTATTCTCCCCTTCTACTCCGGAAATGAGCCAGGCTTCCCCGCAGTTGGGAAGAGGGGAAAAATCCCTGCCAAGGACCGTCCGCATACGCTGTCCACCCCATATTTTGTCTTTGAAGATTGGATGAAAAGTCAGTGGATATAAACGATTCATGGATATGGGCTTTATTTCCCGGGCTTCAGTCGTCAAAAGTAAAAAAAAACAGGTTTCCCCCTTTATTTTCGAAAGGCTCCTCATGATCCTTTTTGTTACTTTTGTTTTCCAACCGTATGCAAGGCATATGAAAAACATAGGTGTCTTTTGTGGTTCGAGCATGGGCAGGCTGAGGGTCTACCGGGAAAAAGCCGCCGAGCTGGGAGAACAGCTCGCCCTGCGCAGGATATCGCTGGTATTTGGAGGAGCGAATATCGGACTGATGAAAATGGTAGCCGACAGTGTCCTGGGAAAAGGAGGAAAAGTAATCGGTGTGATGCCTCAGATCCTGGTTGAAAAGGAGATCCTCCATCAATCCATGAGCGAGGTCATCATCGTGGATTCGATGCACGAGCGGAAAGCGAAAATTGCTTCCCTGTCCGATGCATTCATTGCGTTGCCCGGTGGATTCGGAACCCTCGACGAATTGGCCGAGATCCTCTCCTGGAACCAGCTTGAGGTCATCTCCAAACCGCTGGCCCTTCTTAACATCCATGGCTATTTTGATCAGCTGATCGGTTACCTGGATCATTGCGTTGAAGAACGATTCCTGCGCAGCGAACACCGGAACAATATTCTGGTGGAAGATGACATCCGCTTGCTCCTCGACCGGTTGATGACATTTGAACCTGTCCAGGTCCACAGCAAATGGGTGGACGAGTTAAAATTAATGTAAACGAAACACATTTCAATGATCCTGAGATGATTATCATTGGAATCACCGGTACACTCGGATCAGGCAAGGGGACGATCGTTGACTACCTGGTCAGGAACTTTCATTTCGGACATTTTTCAGTAAGGGCTTATGTCACCGAAGAGATCCTTGCCCGCGGTCTCCCTGTCAGCAGAGACACGATGGTCGTGGTTGCCAACGATCTCAGAGCACGGCATTCCCCTTCCTATATCGTGGATGAACTCTACAGGCAGGCGCTGCAGGCAGGCAGGGACGCGATCATTGAAAGCATCCGGACCCCGGGTGAGGTGGATTCCCTGAAGCAGAAGGGAAACTTCTACCTCTTTGCCGTGGATGCGAACCCACTGTTGAGATATGAACGTATCCGGATGCGGAAAAGTGAGACGGATTGGATATCGTTTGACACTTTTCTGGAGGATGAACAGCGGGAATATTCTTCTGAGGACCCCAACAAACAGAATCTGAGGAGGTGCATCGAAATGGCTGATTTCCGTTTTGACAACAATGGCACCGTCGAACGTCTTTATCTCCAGGTACAGGAAACCATTGATCAAATCATGAACATATGACAGAAGATCCTCAGGAAAGGTATATCCGCCCGTCATGGGATGAATATTTCATGGAGGTGGCTCACACGATCGGCAGGAGGGCCACATGCGACCGCGGGCGGAGCGGATGCGTGATTGCGCGCGACCGTCAGCTCCTGGTAACGGGTTATGTGGGCTCACCGGTGGGCCTGCCCCATTGCGATGAGGTGGGTCATCTGATGAAAAAAATGATCCATGAGGACGGCTCTGTGAGCCAGCATTGCGTGCGAACCGTACACGCAGAACAGAATGCCATCTGTCAGGCAGCCAGACTGGGTATTTCGCTTCAGGGCGGCACCCTGTATTGCCGGATGACCCCATGCCGAACCTGCGCCATGCTTATCATCAACTGCGGTATCGTGCGTGTGGTATGCGAATACAAATACCACCAGGCGCAAGAAAGTGAAGAAATGTTCAGAACTGCAGGGATTGAGATCATCTATGTGAAGGATGAACTACTCCAGTACCGGGACCAGTAGTCCTTTGATGTCGATCAGACCGAATATCTGGGCTGAGGTCAGAAGAATGACCACAACGATCACCCATTTCACGAAATTGGCTCCCTTCTTCACTGCCAGCCTCGATCCGAGCAAACCTCCCATGACGTTGCCAATGCCGAGAATCAGTCCAATGGCATAGTCGACCTGCCCGTTGAGGATGAACACAATGAGGGCAAAGGGTGTAAAGATAAAATTCACCAGGACTTTCAGGGCGTTGGCCTTCACCAGTTCATATCCCGCGCTGAGAACCAGCCCTGCCAGAAGAAAATACCCCACTCCCATCTGAATGAATCCTCCATATACCCCGATCAGGAAGAAGATCACGATCTGCATCCAGCTCACCTTCCTGTTGATCAGCTCCTTCTTTTCGGTGATCCACCGCTCCGGTTTCCAGAGGATGAATACGACCATGAGGAGCATGATGACCGCGATGGAATATTCGATGGCTTTTTCATTGATATCGACTGCGATCCAGGCTCCGATGACGGAGCCGAGCACCGCAGGAATGGCCAACCAGCGCCCCTTTTTCCAGTCGAGCACTTTTTGCTGAGAAAAACTTCCCACAGCTGCAAAATTCTGCATCAGGATCCCGATACGGTTTGTACCGTTGGCGATATTGGCCGGCAGGCCAAGAAGCATGAGCACCGAAAGCGAGATGATGGATCCTCCGCCGGCAAGGGTATTAATGAATCCTACCATGGTTCCGGCGATCACCAGTATGATAACCTCTGTCAGTGTCATGGAGTCCATTGGTGGTTTCTTTTAATGGATCATCTGTCTGACACACCGTACAATGCCGCTTTTGTCGTATCCACATTCCGCCTGCAGCTCCTCGATGGTTCCCTGTTCAATAAAATGGTCGGGCACTCCGAGTCGGGTCACCGCAGCGGTGTACGAATGATCGGCCATGAATTCGAGCACGGCGCTTCCCAATCCCCCCACGATGGTGCCATCCTCCACCGTGATGATCTTTTTGAACCGACCGAACACCTGATGGAGCAGTTCCTCGTCAAGAGGTTTCACAAACCTCATATCCCAGTGAGCAGGGCGGATGGACTCCTTTGCAAGTTCACTGACCGCGCGGATGACCGTATTCCCGATGTGCCCAATGGAAAGGATAGCTATGTCGGATCCTTCACTGATGAGCTGTCCCTTTCCGATCTCCAGTTTTTCAAAAGGTGTCTTCCATTCCGGCATAACACCCCGGCTTCGCGGGTAACGAATGGCAAAAGGGCCTGCCTTATCCAGCTGGGCGGTATACATCATGTTCCTGAGCTCCTTCTCATTCAGGGGGGAAGCGATGACCATATTGGGAACCGATCTCAGGAAAGCCAGGTCAAAGGTGCCGTGGTGCGTTGGTCCGTCTTCGCCCACCAATCCGCCACGATCGAGGCAGAATACGACAGGCAGATTCTGCAGTGCCACATCGTGGATAAGCTGATCATAGCCGCGTTGCATAAAGGTCGAATAGATATTGCAGAAGGGGATCATTCCCTCGGCGGCAAGACCCGCCGAGAACGTGACGGCGTGCTGCTCGGCAATCCCGACGTCGAAGGCCCGGTGAGGCATCTTCTGCATCATGATATTCAGCGAGCAGCCAGTAGGCATGGCGGGTGTGATCCCCACAATACGCGGATTGGCCTCTGCCAGCTCAAGGATGGTCCGGCCGAAAACCGTCTGGTATTTCGGCGGCTTTTTCCCGGGGCAGGTTTCCTCTGTCTCCACCAGTTCTCCCGTTTTCTTATCAAAAGTGCCGGGTGCATGGTACTTCGTCTGCTCCTTTTCAGCCATATAAAAACCCTTGCCCTTTACCGTAATCACATGCAGCAGTTTCGGGCCTTTTATGTTCTTAAGATCACGCAGCAGCTTGGTGAGCCTGATCACATCATGGCCATCGACAGGGCCGAAATACCTGAAATTCAATGCTTCAAAGAAATTGGATCCTTTCAGGATGGTTGACTTGACCGCATTCCCGATCTGTTTGACGATGGCGCGGGAATTCTTCCCGTACTTGGTGCGTCCTCCCATCAGGATCCATACCTTATCCTTGAATTTATTGTATGCCCTTGATGTGACGATCTTCAGAAGGTACTGGCTGAGCGCTCCCACGCTTTGGTCAATAGCGATCCCATTATCGTTGAGGATCACCAGCATGTTGGCACCTGATACGCCGGCGTTATTCAGTGCCTCGATGGCCATTCCTCCTGTCATGGCTCCATCGCCGATGACGGCAATATGATGCCGGTGATTATTCTCGGACAGGCTTGATGCAACGGCCATTCCCAGCGCAGCGGAGATAGACGTGGAAGAGTGCCCGACTCCGAAGGAGTCATATTCGCTCTCAGACCTCCTTGGAAAACCACTGATACCCTTGAGCTTCCTGTTGAGGGAAAACAGATCCTTCCTGCCTGTCAGGATCTTGTGGGCATAGGCCTGGTGGCCAACGTCCCATATCAGCCGGTCATGCGGAGTGTCAAATACATAATGAATGGCAACGGCCAGTTCCACTGCACCCAGGCTGGCCCCGAGATGACCCGGATTACTGGCGGTCTGCTCGATGATGAACGTCCGTATCTCGGCGCAAAGCTGAGGCAGCTCTTCTTCCCTGAGGGTCTTCAGATCTGCAGGAAGTTTGATCCGCGAAAGGAGGTTATCAGGCAGAGATGACATGTATATTTAATAATTCAGTATTTAGGATTCAGTATGTTGTGGGTTTCAGAGAAATCCAAGTTCGAGTAAGCCTTCCTGGGAAATCATATCCCTTGACCATGGCGGGTCAAATACAATTCCGACCTCAACATCGGAGACACCTTCCACTAAACGCACCTTATCCCTTACTTCAACAGGCAGGGATTCGGCAACGGGGCAATTGGGGGCTGTCAGCGTCATTTTTATGATCACATCGTTCAACTCCCCGATCTGGATATCATAGACAAGCCCCAGGTCATAGATGTTCACCGGAATCTCCGGATCATAGATCCCTTTCAGTACCTGGATGACCTGCTGTTCAAGCAATATTTTTTCAGCACTGCTCACGGCTGATCCTTTCGTTGTCTATTTTTTGTGTGATAGGCCAGGGCATAAAGCTTTATCTGCTTGATCATGGAAACCAGTCCGTTTGCCCGCGTCGGGCTCAGGTGCTCCTTCAGACCGATCTGATCCACAAAACCAAGCCGGGCCTGAAGGATGTCTTCGGTCGACTGCCCGTCCAGTACCCGTATCAGCAGACTGATGATCCCTTTGGTGATCACCGCATCGCTGTCGGCCGTAAAATACAATTTATCATCCTCATGGTGCGCATACAGCCATACGCGCGACTGGCAACCGGAGATCAGATAACTGTCGGTCTTATATTTCGGATCGATCATGGGCAATGTCCTGCCTGTTTCGATCAGATAATTATACCTATCCAGCCAATCGTCGAACTGGCCGAACTCATTCACGATCTGTTCTTCAATTTCCTGTATCGACATCTTTCCTGATCATTATGCCATGTAACAACATCCATTACCGGAACATTTCGATCACCCTTTTCACCGCCCGGGTAAATGAATCCACCTCATCCCTTGTATTGTACAGTCCCAGCGAAATCCGTATGGTACCCGGGATACCGTAGATATCCATGATGGGCTGGGCACAGTGATGGCCGGTTCTGACGGCAAATCCGAGCTTGTCCAGCACGGCGCCTGCATCATAGGGATGAACATCTCCGATCAGGAAGGATATCACTCCTGCCCTGTGGGGGCTATCGCCCACCAGCCTGACTTCAGGAATCGTTCTTAACTGATCCAGGGTGTACCGCATGAGGCTCTCCTCATGGGAAGCGATCTGGTCGATTCCAAGCCGGTCCAGGTAGAGGAGGGTTTCCCTGAAACCAAGGATGTCGGCAACATTTGGAGTCCCCGCCTCAAATTTGAACGGCAGCTCGCCAAAGGTCGACTTTTCAAATGTAACAGTACGGATCATTTCTCCCCCGCTCTGATAGGGAGGCAACTTATTGAGCCATTCTTCCCGGCCGTAAAGAACGCCAACTCCCATTGGGCCGTACATCTTGTGAGCCGAAAAGCAGTAAAAATCGCAGTCCATTTCCGTAACATCCACCGGCAGATGAGGTACGGCCTGAGCCCCGTCCACCAAAACCGGTATACCGTGCTCATGGGCCAGTGCGATCATTTCCCTGACAGGGTTGATGGTTCCCAGTGCATTGGAAACATGAGTGATGGCCACCAGCCGGGTCTTATCATTAAGAAGATCCCGGTAAGCTTCCTGAATCAGCTCGCCATTGACATGAAAAGGAATGATACGAAGCGTTGCGCCTTTTTCAGCGCACATCAGCTGCCAGGGGAGGATGTTGGCATGGTGCTCCATAGCGCTGATCACGATTTCATCACCCGGTTTTACGAATTCTCTGCCAAAACTGCTGGCTACCAGGTTGATGGATTCGGTCGCTCCCTTTGTGAAAATGATCTCGTACCCATGCCTGGCATGAACATATTCACTGACCAGCTGACGGGTTTCTTCAAAAGCAAGGGTTGCCTGCTGGCTCAGGTAGTGAACACCACGGTGAATATTACTGTTGATCGTCGTGTAATAATCCCTTAACGCATCTATCACCGCCAGTGGTTTCTGGGTTGTGGCGGCATTATCCAGGTAGACCAGCGGCTTATGGTAGACCTGCTGGTGCAGGATGGGAAAATCGGCTCTTATCTGTTCAACATCAAAACTCAAGGTTGTCGGGCTATGGATGTCAGATTAAATCTTACTCATGTCTATATCGAAGGAAACGGTATTTTCCTTTGTCCTGCAATGGAGCACACACTGGTCGCAGATGGAGAGTTCCCCCCGAAGGCGTTTCTTGACCAGATCATCCATTCGTAAACGAAGGGGCTCTATGGTGATCTTATTGATCACTTCTGCTGCAAACGCATACATTAATAATAACCTTGCATTGTCGTACGAGATTCCCCTGGAACGTATATAGAACAGGGCTTCCTGGTCAAGCTGACCAACAGTGGCTCCGTGGCTGCATTTGACATCATCGGCATAGATCTCCAGAAAGGGTTTTGTGTTGACGGTCGCCTTGTCGGTCAGTAAAATATTTTTATTGCTCTGATATGCATTGGTTTTCTGTGCATTGCGGTGAACGTGGACATGCCCGTTAAAGACCGCCCTGGCATGGTCGTCGATAATGCCTTTGAAGAGCTGGTTGCTGGTGCCGTACGGCTTGAGATGGTTTACCTGTACCTGGTTGTCCACGTGCTGGTTCTTGTCGACCAGGTAGAGACCACAGATATCCGAGGTACAGTTTTCACCCTCCATGTCCACATAAATGTCATTGCGGATAAGACCTCCGTTCAGGACGGTCACATGCGTAGACAGCTGGCTGTTTGCCTCCTGATGGAACAGGGTAGTGCTGATCACTGAAGAGTTATCATTGATATTCTGCAACTTGTAGTGATCGATCACAGCACCTTCACCAAGAAGAATTTCCGTGATGGTATTGGTGAAACTTGGTTGTTGGTTGAGGGAATCGTCGCAATGGACCAGTTTGAGCCGGCTGTTCTTTCCCATGATGATCAGGTTTCGGTTCTGGAGCAGCAGGTTCCGGTCGTGGTCCACCATACTGACGATTTGAATGGTCTGATCTGCGCTGACGTGATCCGGGACATAAATAAAGATCCCATCCTGGGCAAAGGCGTTATTCAAAGCTTCCAGTCCATTGCGGGTTGCCTGCCCTATGCGGGCGAAGCTTTCCTCCACCAGAGTCGAAAAGTGTTTTATAGCCTGGGCCAGACTGCCGATCACGATCCCATCGGGTCTTGTGATCCATGACCCGTTTTCGGAGATGTACCATCCGTTGTAAAGGGAAACCAGGAACGTATCGAAATGCGGAATATTGCAGCGCAACAGGTTAGACACCTCAGTGTTCAGCGCAGGTGCAACGATATCCTGATCATAATCCAGTGAGAGCGTTCGTTTCAGGTCTGTATTTCGCCAGCGTTCGAGATGATCGCTGGGAAAGCCCTGCTCCATAAAGCGATGAAAAGCCTGCTCCCTTGCCTGCGCGATCAGGGGAGTATCGTTCCGGCCAATGATGTCCCGGTGCCGCTGAAACTGGTCGCTCAGCTGTTCCTTTAATGACATGGTTTTCACTATCTGTTCCATACCCGGAGCATCTTAATTTTTTAACCACTCATAACCTTTTTCCTCCAGTTCAAGGGCCAGTTCCTTACCGCCGGATTTCACGATTCTGCCTTTGTACAGTACATGGACAAAATCGGGGACAATGTATTCCAGTAAACGCTGATAGTGGGTGATGACGATGATGGCATTGTCTTTTGAACGCAACTTGTTCACACCGTTGGCCACCACTTTCAGCGCGTCGATATCCAGACCGGAATCGGTTTCATCCAGAATGGCCAGGGTGGGCTCGAGCATGGCCATCTGAAAGATCTCATTTTTCTTTTTTTCCCCACCTGAAAATCCCTCGTTCACCGAACGGTTGGTCAGTTTGGAGTCGATACCCACCAGTTTTTTGTTCTCTTCCATTTTAGCAAGGAACTCCGGCGCAGGTATGGGTTGAAGACCCCTGTATTTACGCTGTTCATTGATGGCAGTCCGGATAAAATTCGTCATGCTGACTCCGGGGATCTCCACAGGGTACTGAAAACCCAGGAAGATGCCTTCCGAGGCTCTTTCTTCGGGCGAGAGCTCCTTCAGGTCCCTTCCCCTGTAGGTGATGGAACCCCCGGTGATGGTATAGGCTTCGTTGCCTGCAATTGCCCAGGCAAGAGTGCTTTTGCCGGTACCGTTGGGTCCCATGATGGCATGGACTTCGCCGGCTTTCACCTCCAGGTTCAGCCCGCTGATGATCTTTTTATCCTGGATGGATACGTTAAGGTCTTTTATGATCAACATAAACAACTTATTTATCGTTTGATGAGCGGTCAGCCTACACTTCCCTCAAGGCTGATCGAGAGAAGTTTCTGGGCTTCCACCGCAAATTCCATGGGAAGATGCCTGAGCACTTCCTTTGCATACCCATTGACAATGAGCCCGATGGCATTTTCGGTACTGATCCCCCGCTGCTGGCAATAGAACAGCTGATCATCCGAGATCTTTGAGGTCGTGGCCTCATGTTCAACGATGGCGGATTTATTTTCCACATTGATATAGGGGAAGGTATGCGCACCGCATTGATCGCCCAGCAGCAAGGAATCGCACTGAGAGAAATTACGTGCATTCTGAGCGCGCTTGATGATCTTCACCAGCCCCCTGTAACTGTTATTGCTCCTGCCGGCGGATATACCCTTGGAGATGATCGTGCTCTTTGTATGGGAGCCGATATGGATCATCTTGGTTCCTGTGTCGGCCTGCTGATGATGATTGGTCACAGCTACCGAGTAGAATTCCCCGACGGAATGATCACCCAGCAGGATGACACTGGGGTATTTCCAGGTGACGGCGGATCCGGTTTCCACCTGTGTCCAGGAGATCCTGGAATGACTGCCCCTGCACATCCCCCGTTTTGTGACAAAGTTATAGATCCCGCCTCTACCCTCTTTATCGCCAGGATACCAGTTCTGTACAGTGGAATATTTCACTTCCGCATCTTTCAGGGCAATGATCTCCACCACAGCTGCATGAAGCTGGTTCTCATCGCGCATGGGCGCCGTGCAGCCTTCCATGTAACTGACATAACTCCCTTCATCCGCAATGATCAGCGTTCGTTCAAACTGTCCTGTCCTGGCAGCATTGATGCGGAAATAGGTGGACAACTCGATGGGACATCTCACACCTCTGGGTATGTAACAAAAGGATCCATCGCTGAAGACGGCAGTATTCAAGGCAGCAAAAAAATTGTCATTGGAGGGAACCACCGATCCCATATATTCCCTGACCAGATCAGGATGTTTCTGAACGGCTTCGCTGAAGGAGCAGAAAATGATTCCCAGCTTTTCGAGGGTCTCAGAAAATGTAGTTTTCACGGAAACGCTGTCAAATACAGCATCCACTGCCACACCTGTCAGCCTTTTCTGCTCTTCCAGCGAAATGCCAAGCTTCTCAAAGGTTTGTAACAGTTCCGGATCCACTTCATCCAGACGTTGAAGCTCCTGCTTCTTTTTGGGAGCGGCATAATAATGAATGTCCTGATAGTCGACGGGTTTATACCGGAGGTGGGCCCATCGGGGTTCTGACATTTTAAGCCATTCGCGGTAAGCGGTCAGCCTCATCTCCAGCAAAAATTCCGGCTCTTTCTTTTTGGAAGAAATAAAACGGATGATGTCTTCATTCAGACCCTTTGGGGCTGTTTCCATCTCAATATCCGTCACAAACCCGTATTTATACTCCCCCTGGGTAATATGATCAAGCAGGCTGTTCTCTTCGTTGTCCATTCCTGTTCCTGATTGTCAGTAAATTTTTAATTTGACCGGCAAAGTTACTAAAATTTGCGCTGCGTCGTGTAAAAGCTTCATTATTAAACAATGCAAATCCGGAAATGTTTAGTGAACCAGGGCCCGGACCAGGATCAGCCATTGGTTTATCCGTTATCTTTGCATGCAGTAATCATTGCTGTAGCCATCATGTTCGAGAAAAGAAACAAACGGACCGAGCTTTCCGAGCTGGGAGAATTCGGGCTGATCCGTCACCTGACAAGGGATATCCGCCTTAAGAACAGCAGTACCCTCAAAGGCGTGGGTGATGATGCGGCGGTATTGGATTATCAGGGCAGGAAGATCCTTGTCTCCACTGATCTGCTCATTGAAGGCGTCCATTTCGATCTGGCCTTCACTCCCCTGAAGCACCTGGGATACAAAGCGGCTGTGGTCAACTTTTCGGATATGGCAGCGATGAATGCCCTCCCTGAGCAGCTGACCCTGAGCATTGCCGTTTCCAACCGTTTCTCGCTGGAGGCCCTTGAAGAGATCTATTCCGGGATCTTCCTGGCCTGCGACCGGTACGGGGTGGACCTTATCGGCGGGGATACATCCTCCAGCATCACCGGTATGATGATGTCGCTGACCGTTCTGGGAGCCGCCGCAGAAGATGGCATCACTTTCAGGGATACGGCACGGAGCGGAAACCTTGTGTGCGTCAGCGGCGATCTCGGCGGAGCGTACATGGGACTACTGCTGCTGGAAAGAGAAAAGAAGGTCTTCCAGGCCGATCCTTCCATTCATCCCGACCTGGGAGGATATGATTACATCCTGCAGCGTCAGCTCAAACCGGAAGCCAGGGTCGACATCGTCAGGAAACTAAAGGAACTGCAGGTCAAACCCACTGCCATGATCGATATCTCCGACGGACTTGCCTCGGAGATCTTCCACATCTGTTACGGCTCCAAAACCGGCTGTTCCCTGTATGAAGACAAGCTGCCGGTCGATCCGGCCACCCTGCATGCGGCAAACGAAATGGGCATCGATCCTTCGGTATGTGCCCTCAACGGAGGTGAAGATTATGAACTGCTCTTCACCATCGATATGAAGGACTATGAGAAGATCAGGAACGATCCGGATATCACTGTCATTGGCCATATCACGGATATATCGGATGGGATGAACCTCATCTCCGGGTCAGGCAGCCTGGTTCCACTTCAGGCACAGGGGTGGGATGCCTTTTTTGAGAGGAGAGAGGAGAGAGGAGAGAGGAGAGAGGAGAAAGACAATTAGTGTTCCTTGCAGCTTGAAGCTTATAGCTATTAATTTGCAGCCTTGATGATGACAAAGGTTGATGATCATCTCGCACCACTGATCCGTACCATGCCTGACAAACCGGGGATCTACCAGTATTTTGACCGGGAGGGCAGGATCATCTACATTGGGAAGGCGAAGAACCTGAAAAAACGTGTATCCTCCTATTTCAACAAAGAAACATCACTGAGCGGCAAGGTTCGCACCCTGGTAAAGAACATAGCCGATATCCAGCATATGGTAGTGGACACGGAGCTGGATGCCATTCTCCTGGAAAACAACCTGATCAAGAAACACCAGCCCAGGTACAACGTACAGTGGAAGGACGACAAGACCTTTCCGTGGATCTGCATCAAAAATGAACGGTTCCCGAGGATCTTTCCCACCCGCAATGCAGTGCAGGACGGATCGCAGTATTTTGGACCCTACGGATCGGTCAGGATGATGAAAACACTGCTGGAGCTGATCAGGGCGCTGTACCCGTTGCGCAACTGCACCCTGAATCTGTCGGCGTCCAACATTGAGAGGAAGAAATTCAGGGTGTGTCTTGAGTACCATCTAGGGAACTGTCGGGGCCCATGCGAGGGCTTACAATCTGAGGATGACTACCAGTCCTCGGTAACTGCCATACGGGAGATCATCAAAGGGAACATTCACACGGTGATCGCTCAGCTGAAGGAGGTCATGAATGACTATGCAAACCGGCTTGAATTTGAAAAGGCTCACCTCGTAAAAGAGAAGATCGCTCTGCTGGAGCGTTATCAGAGCAAATCGCTGGTGGTGAATCCGGCTATCCGGCATGCAGACGTGTATTCTATCGTATCGGACGATCGTTATGGATATGTGAACTACATCAAGGTAGTGAATGGAGCCATCGTTCAGGCGCACACGATCGAGATACGCAAAAAGCTGGATGAACCCGATGAAGAATTGCTGGCCCTGGCCATCACCGATTTTCGTCAGCGCTTCAGCAGCACCGCCCCTGAAATGATCATTCCTTTAAAAATGGAGATGGAGTACCCGGATGTCATCTTCACGGTTCCCCAGCGCGGCGACAAGAAAAAACTCCTGGAGCTGTCGGAAAGGAACGCCAGGTATCTTCAGGCAGAGAAAGAGAAGCAGCGTGAGCTGGTCGACCCGGAACGCCATTCACGCAGGATCCTCACCACGTTGATGAATGATCTGCGGTTGAAAGAGATCCCCAACCGCATCGAATGTTTTGATAATTCCAACATCCAGGGCCATTTTCCGGTCGCTGCAATGGTGGTTTTCAAGGGTGGCCGGCCCGACAAGAGGGAATACCGACATTTTAATGTCAGAACGGTGGAAGGACCGGATGATTATGCATCCATGGAAGAGATCGTACACCGGCGGTACAAAAGGGTGCTGGAGGAAGAGGGAGAGCTTCCCCAGCTGATCATCATCGACGGAGGGAAGGGCCAGCTTAATGCTGCATTGAACAGCCTTGAAAAACTGGGATTGAAAAACCGCATCGCTGTCATCGGGATTGCCAAAAAGCTGGAGGAGATCTATTATCCCAACGATCCGCTCCCCTTGTACCTGAACAAAAAGTCGGAGAGCCTGAAACTGATCCAGCAGCTGCGCGACGAGGCCCACCGTTTTGGCATTACCCATCATCGTAAACGCAGGGAAAAAGGCACCCTTAAAACGGAGCTGACCCAGATCCCGGGGATTGGAAGCAAGCATTCACAGGGACTCCTCCGGCGGTTCCGTTCTGTGGAAGGTGTTCGCAAGGCCACTCTGGAAGAGATCCAGAATGCAATCGGCATGAAAAAGGGATCCGTGGTATTTGAGTACTTCAAAAATAAAAAGGCCTGACGGTTCTTGAGAAACTGCCAGGCCCTGTGGATCACATCCAGGGGATTGATCAGCCCTGGAGTGTAAACTTGATGGGCATTGTGAACTGCACCCGGACAGGTTTGCCACGCTGCTTTCCCGGATTCCATTTAGGCATCTTCTGAATGACACGGATCGCTTCTTCATCACATCCGCCGCCAATGCCCCTTAAAACGCGAACACCGCTGACCGATCCTGAAGGTTCGACCACGAAGGTCATATACACCGTTCCCTGGATGCCGCTTTCACGTGCCATTTGCGGGTATTCGATGTTTTCCTGCAGAAACCGGATCCTGGCTTCTTCACCACCCGGAAAGGAAGGAGATTCTTCCACAACGGTAAATATCTCCGCTTCTTCGATCGATTCTTCTGAAACATCCATGGCAGAAGGCGGAGGCGCCACGTATTCCTCCATCTGAGTATTTTCGTCGGATTCGGCATCAATCACAATGTCGTCATCAATGTTGACGTCATTGTCGACAATTTCAAGAATGGTGGTTTGAGGAGGAGGGGTCGGGGCTGGTGGTTTAACCTGATCCTGCTCGGTCTGGATTATGACCTCTTCAATCACTTCCACATTGTCCCGTACCGTCAGTTCCAGTTTCTGACGTTCGTATTGCTTCCATTCAAAAGCGAGAAGAACAATGGCCAGAACAACAATCAATCCGATCTGTGTAAAAAGCGATCGTTTGGTTTCGAGGTCAGCTTTTTCGGTTTTACGCGGGTCCATAACAGTAGATTTATTATCGTTTAACGTTCAGCCTGCCAAGATACATCAATTTCGGATGAGGAACAATTTTTTATTTATAAATCGGAAATGCATCAAATAGCATGCCTGATGAAGTATTTCAATCCATAAAATCAGCTTCAGACCTCAGTCAACTTCCGATACTCTTCGGCGTTCAGAAGTTCATCCACTTCAGCGGGGTCCGCAATCTTAACTTTGACAACCCAGCCTTCTCCGTAAGGATCTTTATTGACCATTTCGGGCTGATCTGACAGAATTCCATTGAACTCCAGGATTTCACCGGATACCGGCATAAGAATATCCGAAACGGTTTTTACAGCTTCAATGGTGCCAATGACTTCTCCCTTTGACAGTGACTCTCCCACTGTTTCCACTTCCAGAAAAACGACATCTCCCAGTTCACTCTGGGCAAAATCGGTCACGCCCACATACCCGTACCCATTTTCAACTCTCAGCCACTCATGGTCCTCAGTAAATTTTAGATTATCAGGAACTTTCATATAGTTTTATTGGTATTATCGGTTTGGATGTCAAAATTAGAAAAATAGTTGGTTGGTTGGTGGATGGGGGGAAAATAATTTTAATAGGCATAAGGCACAAGGCATAAGGCAGATGGGTATGGAGGGGGAAGGGTGGTTACTGGGCGAGGGTGAAGCGGAGGCTGATGCCGCCACGGGTGGTGGAATTCTTGAACTGGTTGGAAGTGTATGGATTATTGATGGTGGTCTCCAGGTACAGCCGGATGGCCAGTTGCTGGTTGATGTTATAATCAGCCGAGGAGTTGAGGGAAAAGATCTTCTGACCAGTAGAGACCAGGTTGTACACCTCATCGATGCGACGGAGGATGGTTTTGTTCGATTTGATGGAAAAATCAACCTTGAGGTTCAGGTCACTTTTCATCCTGGTTTTTTTCCCGCCGCCGCCCAGGGATGAGATCATGAACTCCACATCCATGATGCGGTAACCCAGCCCGACGACCACTTCATTGCTGGTGACTTCTGTCAGTTGGTTGTTCACAAAGCTCAGGGAGAGGTTCCTTGACTTGCGCATCTCGAACCTGGTCAGCAGGTTGTTCATCCAGGTAAAGTCGAGGGTGATCAGAGGGGAGAACTGTTCGTTGATCGTGATCTGTTCGATCCTGTACTCAGGGATATAATTGCCGGATGCATCGTATGTGGATGGATAACCCGGGAAGTCAGGATTTTCACTGTAATCAAGGTTGGTGACAAAAGAGGTGATGCTGTAGACTGACCGGTAAGTCGAGCTGATGCTTGCATTGCGTATGATCTTCCTGAGAGATTCAATCCTGTTCAATCCATTATAAGTGAATCTCCAGTTTGGATAAGGGATGACCGGGAAGGCATCCAGGAAGATATTGTCAGCAGAGATATCCGCATATGCAGCCAGGAAAGCCGGGGTCAGCACAGCAGGGGAAGAGGGGCCATAGCCTTTGGGGTATCCGGTAGAATCGACCACAGTGCCATTCCAGTTCGGATTTTCATCGGCCAGGCGGAAGGCGATATCCTTCCGGTTATCCAGAAATTGCTCAAAGACAGGGGATACATTATTCTTATCATCCTTCACAAAGGCTGTCTTCAGCATCCAGTACGACATGCTGAAGCTGCCGCGGTCGACCTGGGAAAAGGAGTTGAACATACCGAAGGTATCTGCTTTAAAGTACTCCTCATGACCAAACATCTGGGTCCAGTCACCGGTTACTTCCAGCCTGAAGTCCCTGAAGGGTTCCACATTGATCCTGTATGTCAGATCGGTGGATTTTTGGGTGGAATAGGGTAAGTTCAGCAGGGGACTGCTGGTGATCCACTGTTCATCCACTGACTTGTAGCGGATGTCCTTCTGGCTTCCGAACACAAAGCCAAAACCGGGGGCCATCGTTTTGAGGTTGACACCGAACAAATTGGGCTCAGGGATAAATCCCGGGAAGGTGGTGCCATTGTCCACACTATAGCTCACGTTGATGTCCTTTACACCGATGAGCAGCTTGACAAGTCCCTCCCCGATGATCTTTACATAATTGATGCGCGGTTTGGTCTTCGTCGTATCTGATTCATCGGTCTCTGTTTCCTCTTTTTTGCTGGGTTCAGCGGGTTTTTTCTGCTGGCGCTGAGGCTGCCGGGATGACTGATCGATCTTTTTAAGAAAGCCAACCTTACTGTAAAGTGAAGCCAGCCTGACGGTTGGATTAAGCTGAAGGATGGATGAGTTGGCAATGGAGTTTCCGAGGGTCGACTGCACCGATTTGGCAGTGGCTGTCCAGCGGTATGTACCGCTATAGCGCAGCATGAGGGTAATCCAGTCAAGGAGTGGCAGTTTGTTGATGGGTACGTTATAATTCACGTTATACATGTGGTTAAAAACACTGGTGGAACCGAATTTACCGATCTCGTCCCATACCTGTTGTTTATAGTCGTCCCAGTCAGGCGACTCCTTGTCGATCCTTCCGGAAGGTTCAAATATGAAGGCGTTTGTGGTGGATGAGTAATCGAAACGAAGCGACCGTGTCAGGTCGTATTTGAAATCAAAAGCCCGGATCCAGTCCCATTTCTTGATGTATGTCGGCTCAATGATGATCAGTGCCGAACTTTTGTTCCGCAGTTTCTTCTCACTGTACTGCCTGTCCATCTCCGTACGGTAGCTGAGTAACCTTGGTGACAGGTAAAGGTTAAAATCCCTGATCAGTGACAGGTATTTGGACTTGACACCCGAGAAGGGTGAAATATTTTTTGGTTCAAGGGAGAATGTATATCCGATGCCTCCCCGGTGACGCTTCAGCTGGTCATAGTCAATGTCAGGGCTGCGGTTGAAGATATCCTGGTATGAATACGTAAAGTTGAAATTTTCAATGTCCCAGAACTGGGCCTTATTTCCCATTCCAACCCTTTCTTTCCTGACGTTCACAAAATTGAGGTTTTTACGCTTGGTAAATGTCTGGGATCTTACCTTCAGCGAATCCTTTTCCTGGTTGCTCCGGTTCTTGATCTCTTCCTTGTACAGGATATCAGGGTCGAGTGGATTGTACTGAGGATTGGACGAAACCTGTGAATAGTCGAAATGCATTGGGATCCGGATACCTGTTTTTTCAGGGAAGAATTTCCCGACGTCAATATTGGTAGCAATATCCAGCTGGGTGGTGGTTTCCTTTTTCCGTTCATTGACTTTCTTTTCAATGCTTCCAAATCCCGGTGTGCTATGGAGTCCGCTGACCATCACGTTCCCCAGGTCGGCAAGATTGGCGCTCAGGCGTCCTGTGGCGGCCCATCCGGCCTTATCGTCAAAATCGGTCAGGCGAAGCTCATTGATCCATATTTCAGCACACTTGGGTAATCCATCGTCCTCGTCGGTAAGGTTCGTCCGCTTCGGATTGCGGATCCCGATCATCATAGCTTTTATATCGCTGATGCTGGGTGTTCCGAGCACGGTTATCTTCCGTTCGCCATCCCATGCCACGAATGGCTGGAGGGTGGAAAGCAGCTGGCCGTTGTCGATGGCTTCGTTCCGCTGCATCTTGGCGTCGACGAGCTTCTGGAGTTCAAGGTCAAGACGGTTCTCTTCGGGCCAGATGAGATCAGGATCGGTAGTATACCAGGGTGTGAATTTCAGCGGGATCTCATATTCGTAATAATTTTCCGTAAAATCAGCACCAAGGCGGATGAAGAGGGTAAGGTCACCGTCCTTCATGGTCTGATTGGGATCGGAATCTTCGGCATGGACGAACATCTTGAGCCGTTTGTACTGCCTGATATCAAAGGCGGTGGTCTTGTAGGCTGCCCTGGCGTCACCGTCAATGATGTTGCAGATATCCAGCACCATAGCCTGTTCGTTCAGCTGCTGAAGATTCGTGGTGGCAAGGTTTATTTCACGTTCGATACCGGGAGGGATCACATAAGGGATGGGATCCCTGTCGCCGTTCTCTTCATAGCTGACGGTGGAGATATCGAAGGAGGTCTGGTTCTGTATGTCGTCCGGAATATATTCACCGGGGTACAGCAGGTTGTATTTGTAGCGGCGCCATTCTCCCCTGACGAGTTCAAGGGTGGCAAAACGAAGAACGACATCTTCATCAAAATCCTTAAGGAGCATACGCATAAAGCGGATTGACTGGAAATCCTGGATATTGCCGATCACGCGTTCTGGGTTTGTCACCGGTATCTTGAACTGGTACCAGGTGATGTTGCCTTTTTTCCCGTTCTCCAGTTCGATGTTATACACATCGCGGCGGTCGGTAATGTAATTATTACCGACTTCCAGGGAACTGGAGTCGATATCCACCACATATTCGTAATACCGTTCTGTTTCGTTCAGTGTATTATCGTTGTTGATATCTTCCACGTTGGGCAGCTGGGTTGCAGAGGTTGGATAATCCTCCTGGTTCTGCTGGTCGCTCGGCGAGTTTCCATCCGGCTGGCTGAAGCGTTTGTACCGTTGAAGGATGCTTTCGTACGTTGCATCGTTGTCATAATCGCCTCCCCTGAAGTAATGGTAGTCATCGGCCGAAGGATCCTCGTAGCCATTTTCATAGGCTGCCGTATTGGTCGTATTGAACAGGTCGAGGATCCTGTTGAGGTAGCTGCCCTCAAAGAAGGTCCGCTCGTCCACAGTCCGAAGCCCATCGTATCCCACGTCCTGATAGGGACGGGATCCGGTCGTATTATCGAATGAATTGACCAGTGCCTGGAGGGATGGGACCCTGCCCCAGTTGGTAGTATCCACATTTTTCACCTCTTCATCGATAGGCAGCCCGTTTTCATAGCTTTTCCTGGAGTCTTTCAGCAGATCCTCAGAGATATCTCCCAGGTGAAAGATCAGCTTACCGCCTTTGCCACTGTTGAGAGATCCCTCGGCAAAGGGGTCCATGAGCCAGAACTCGATATATTCGACATTGGTGGACTCAAAGTCGGTTGTTTCGATCTTTCGCATGATGCCGCCCCAGCGTGAAGCCGGGTCCTTCAGGGTTCCGTCGCTGTTGATACCGGCAGAGTAACTGGTTGGCTCCACATCGTAATTGTAGGGTCCTCTCTGCGAGGGATAATAGGCCAGGTTGAAGACTGCCAGGTTCACCGGCTGGTTATTGGGCGGGTCTACGTTAGGAAACACCTCACGTTCAGGCACATACCTCACATAATGATTGGAGAGTTCATCCTTGGTAATGTTGGGTGGCCGGAGGGTTCCGGATTCCTGGTAGAAAAGGGGATCGATGATGTACCAGGCCAGCAGGGCTCTGTTGAAGCCATACTGAAGGTTGTTGTTGAGCGTACCTTCGGGGAACCTGAACGGATCCTGCGGTGTGCTGGCCATGAACCAGGTGATGTAGTTCTTCATGTCGATGGTTGACTTGGCTCCCTCAAAATCATCAATGTACGAGGTTCCTGACTGTCCGATGGCTTTGGAATGTCCGGGCAGGAACTGTGCGAATTCCCCTTCGAAGGCAACGCGGGAGGGCGCCTTGGTGGAGTAAAAGGGCAGTTTGTCGACCAGCGTGGTAAGAAATCCCCATTCTTTTTCATAATTCATATCCATTCCCCAGAGGGTGTTGGAGATGGGGTCATCTCCATAGTTGGTTTTCTGTGTGAGAGGCCGTTCCCGCAGGTTGAGGATGGTTCCCCCCAGGGTCAGGTTCTGGTTGACCAGGTAATCCACATGGGCTCCGACCATTCGCTGGGTCTGGATATTGAACATTTTGTTGCTCTCCATGGAGATATTGATGGGAGTCCCTGAATTGAGGATCCCCTCGTTGATGATCCTGACGCGTCCAAGGGTATAATCAACGGTGTAGTCGACGTTCTCGGTCAGGGGTATTCCTCCGGCGGTAACCACCACGGATCCCTGGGGAACATTCAAGGCGTTCAGGGAGATCTCGGAACCGGAAGAAGACTTGTACATCCCGTCGAGGCTGAACTTATTCTTTTCGGGATATTGCTGTGCGTTGTATTTTGTCAGCCTGTACAGAGAATCGTAGGCATATTTATCGGCCAGTTCAGTCTGATCGCCGAACTGACGGCGGAGGTAGCTACCGAAGGGCTCCAGCACGGTAAAAAAGATCCTTCCGTTGGAAGCCTGTATGGTTCCTCCTTTTGACGCTGCGTAGTCAATGAAATCGAAGACACCGTCGCCGGGAGGATTCAGGTTGGGATCGAGGTTATCCAGGTTCAGCACCTGGATCAGCGGGACACCTTTGATATTTTCCGGACCTTCCGTCAGATAGCCTGTCGGAACACTGTTTTCATTCCCGGAATAAAGGATGTTCAGTAAAAAATCACTGGTATTGACCTGGTAGGCGCCGATGGCGTAGACGTTTTTCATCATCAGATCCCACATGGGAAGCTTGGTGTTGACAGCAGTACTTTTAAGCATTTTCACCATCAGGCAGCCGGGTGGGCTGATACCCTGGTCGGAGAGCTCACCCACCTGGAAGACACTGTCGATTCCGATGACTGTGTACTGAAATGCGACGGCCAGCACCTGGTCGGCGTTAAGGGTAGTATTCAGTGAGATGAATCCCAGCTTGCTGTTGAAATTATACTCGTTGTTCCTCAGCTTGCGTGCACTTTCCACTTTTTCATAATCAACGCCGGAAATGAAACCTGCAGGGTGGAGGTTCAGGTAGTCACTCACCACATTGATATTTCTCACGGAATTGGAATCCAGCAGAGACAACAGGTTATTGGATGTATTGGACGGATATCCCCCCGGGTTGGTTCCCGGCACGATGGAGCTGTTGGCCGGAGAACTCTCGCCCAGGTCGGAAAATGCTATGATATTCCGGTTCTCTTCGACCGGTGCTCCAATATTGGTGATCCATACTTCGAGTTTCGTGATATTGATATCGGAGGTGATCACCGGGAGGCTGGCCAGCCCCTCCTCGTAGTGATCACGGAAGTACTGTGCGATAAAGAAATGCCTGTTCTCTTCATATTCATCCGCAGTGACGTTGTAGGCCGTGGTCTGGGCGCCGCCCTCCACCGTCACGCTGGTGGTTTCGCTCTTTTGTTCAGAATAGACTGCCGTCACGGTGGCACGCCCGAATTTAAGCTGGGTTTTCAGGCCAAAAAGGCTCTGGCTCCCGGTGATGAGCGTACTGTTGAGGGGAAGGGTGACATCGCCGGCTTCGATCAGCTGCAGGATCTCATCTTCCTTGCCTTCATAACGCAGTTTCAGCTTATTCTCAAAATCGAAGGAAGCTTCGGTGTTGTAGTTGGTATTGAATTCGATCTTATCGCCGATTTTTGCCACTACGTTCATCTGGATCTTTTCGTCAAAATCGAAATTTGTGGTGCGCCGCTGCCTAACGCTGAGCGCAGGATCCTCCCTCCGGTTGGAGAGCACCCCGAAGATCAGTTCGGCCGAACCCTGGGGCCTGATATCGATGGTATTGCTTCCAAAGATCCGGTCAAACGCCTCCCCTCCCAGGTGTATCTGGGGGATGAGTCCAGTCCGCTGTGTGGAGTGTGTGGCCATGGATCGTTCCTTCCAATAGTTTTCCAGGGACTGCCGCATATCAAACTCACGGTATTCGTCGTAACTCATGGGGACTGGCGTACGGTAATCCAGTTCCCCTATTTTCTTGCGGAGAAGATACTGGTTGTTATCGTAATCATATTCCACACTGGTAGAGACAGCGGAAGGGGTCTTCAGGTAGAGAGGATTGTTGTAGGAGGGTTCTACACCGGGATAACCGCTTTCATCATGAAACGGGTAGGGTAATCCTTCGCCGGTGGTGTCGCTGCGCAGTGTGCTGTCAGGGCGGATGACATACCAGGATGGGACCAGGGCTTTCGCATCCCCGGTAGGCATACTAATAAAACCAGTCAACAGAGCTAAAAGGGTGGCTGTATATTTCACGAACCTATCTAACCGCACGAAACGACGATATCAATTAATCAATTATTGAAAACACCGATCTTACAATAACTTGAGGGCCTGCCGGATCAATTCTTCGACCGACATGGCTCCGGGCTTTCCAAGATTGAGCCGGGGATCGTTCAAAATTTTATCCAACGTCTTGTCAGCCAATTTTTTATTAAAGCCCAGCATAGTTAATCCTGATAACGCAGCATCCTTGTTGGTATTGTACGTAAAATCCATTATTTCTTTCCCAGTGTCTACTCTGGAGAGCTTATCCTTCAGATCGACCACGATCCGTTGCGCCGTCTTGGATCCGATCCCTTTGACTGATTGAAGGAGATGGATATGATTACCGACGATGGCGTCGGTCAGTTCGGCGGTGGAAAGAGACGACAGGAGAAGGCGTGCCGTGTTGGCGCCGATACCTGAAACCGTTATCAGTTCGCGGAACAGGCGGCGTTCTTCCTGATCAAAGAATCCAAAGAGGAGAAGTGCATCTTCCCGCACTACGAGGTGGGTATAGAGCCTGCATTCAGCGGCATCCTTGATGCTCGAGTAGGTTTGAAGGGAAATATTTAAAAAATATCCGATACCATGGTTCTCCAGTACGGCATGCGCAGGAGAGGCCTCCATTACTTTTCCTTCGATAAAGGCATACATAGCTTGAGTTTCAGTCCTTTGGCGAAAACAGGGTGCAAAAATACAACTTTTACTTAAATAAAAATGAAGGGCTGATTGGGGGAACAACGGAAATGTTTGTAGTTTTGTGTTAATTTATTAACAACAAAATATATAATCTATGGATCCCAAAATTCGTAAAGATGCATTGTCGTATCATATGCTTGGAAGGCCAGGGAAGCTGGAGGTCATTCCGACGAAACCGTATTCGACTCAGCGTGATCTATCGCTGGCATATACTCCTGGTGTAGCTGAGCCCTGCCTGGAGATACAGAAAAATCCGGATGATATTTATAAATACACTGCCAAAGGCAACCTGGTGGCGGTTATTTCCAATGGTACGGCTGTGCTTGGATTGGGCGATATCGGAGCTGATTCGGGCAAACCCGTGATGGAAGGTAAAGGATTGCTATTTAAAGTTTTTGCAGATATCGATGTTTTTGATATTGAGGTCAACACGAAAGATATTGACAAACTTGTCGAGACCGTCATTTTAATAGCTCCGACTTTTGGCGGTATTAACCTGGAAGATATCAAAGCGCCAGAATGTTTTGAGATAGAGGACCGTATCAAGGAGGCCCTGGATATTCCTGTCATGCACGATGATCAGCATGGGACAGCCATTATAACCTCTGCCGGTTTGCTGAATGCGGTTGAACTTACCGGCCGGGATATTGCCGAACTGAAAATCGTAATTAACGGAGCCGGAGCTGCTGCTGTCTCCTGTACGAGGTTGTACATTAAGCTTGGGGTAAAGAAAGAGAATATCATCATGCTCGACAGCAAGGGAGTTTTAAATAAAGAACGCACAGATCTGAACAAGGTCAAGCAGCAGTTTGTTACCGATCGAAATGTGCATACTCTTGAAGAAGCGCTGGAGGGTGCAGACATGTTCCTGGGATTATCCGTGGCGGGTGTTCTTAAGAAAGAGTACCTGAAGAAAATGGCGAAGAATCCGATCGTTTTTGCCCTTGCCAATCCGGTACCGGAGATTCTGTACGATGAAGCCTGTGCCACACGTGATGACCTGATCATGGCCACAGGGAGGTCGGATTATCCCAACCAGGTAAACAATGTACTTGGATTTCCGTTCATTTTCAGGGGAGCCATGGATGTCCGTTCCACCAAGATCAACGACGAGATGAAGCTGGCTGCCGCCAGGGCATTGGCTGAGCTGGCCAAGGAACCAGTGCCGGAGGAGGTGAACATTGCCTACCATACACACAATTTAAGCTTCGGCAGGGATTACATCATTCCCAAAGCGCTGGATCCAAGGCTCATCATGCGGGTTGCGCCGGCTGTTGCGAAAGCGGCCATGGAAACCGGTGTGGCACGTAAGCCGATCACCAACTGGGACGCTTACACCGAGGAACTGGGCAAGCGGCTCGGGTTTGCAAATCCGGTGATCAGGCATATCAAGGGTAAGGCGAAAAAAGATGCCAAGCGGGTGGTCTTTGCTGAAGCAGAGAACTATAAGATGCTGAAGGCATGTGAGATCGTGGTGTCGGAAGAACTGGCCCATCCTGTCCTTTTGGGAGACCGCCAGGTCATCGAAAAGATCATCGAAGAATATGCCCTGGAACTGCATGATGTGGAGATCATCAATCCCAGGGGTCCCGAAGAAGCCGAACGGCTGGAACAGTTTGCCGAACATTATTATCAGAAGATGCAACGCAGGGGTGTGACACTTGATGTTGCCCGGGAAGTCATGCATCACCGTAACTTTTTTGCACCCATGCTGGTGGAGCATGGCTATGCGGACGCCATGATCTCAGGCCTCACACGGAATTATCCCGACACGCTGAATCCGGTGCTGGATATCATCGGGAAGAAAGAGGGTGCCAACCTGGTGTCGGGCATGTATATCATCAATGCCAAGGATCAGCCGTATTTCTTTGCTGACTGTACCGTTAACAAGAATCCGACACGTGAACAGCTGATCGAGATCACCCTGCAAACGGTCTATGCTGTGCGCCAGTTCAACATCACACCCAGGGTAGCCTTCGTCTCCTATTCGAATTTTGGTTCCAACGACGGCAGGATCCCGACCATGCAGAGAGAAGCCATTGAAATCCTCCACCGGGATTATCCCGACCTGATCGTGGATGGTGAGATGCAGGCCAACTATGCCCTCAACAACGAGATCCTGAAGGAGGACTTCCCATTCTCAACACTGATAGGCGGATCCGCCAATGTCCTGATATTCCCTTATCTGACTGCCGGCAACATTGCCTACAAACTGATGCAGGAAATCGGCAAGTTTGAAGTGATCGGACCGATCCTGAATGGGTTGAGAAAGTCTGTCCATATCCTTCAGATGGGTACGTCGGTTTCGGAGATTGTCAACATGGTTACGGTGGCGGTTACGGATGCTCAATGTGTGGAGAGACGGGAAAAAGGTCTGGAAAAATGTTATTGATCCTATGAATTTATGTATATTTGTTGATTCATTTGATCTGGTGGACGATACGTCCGTTTAACCGTACTTTCAAACCTTAATCTCTTATTTTATGGATAAAATCAGCATCATTGGTGCCGGCAATGTAGGTGCCACGGTAGCCAATGTGATTGCTCACAAGGATCTTGCCCGTGAGGTGGTCATGGTGGATATCAAAAAGGGAGTGGCAGAAGGGAAGGCGCTTGATATCTGGCAGACCTCTTCCATCAACAATTTCAACACACGGGTGATAGGTGTGACCAACGACTATATCCGGACAAAAGGTTCGGGGGTGGTGGTGATCACTTCCGGAATACCGCGAAAACCGGGGATGTCACGCGATGAACTCATCATGACGAATGCGGTCATTGTCAAGGAGGTAACACAGAAGGTCGTCAAATATTCTCCTGAAGCCATCATCATTGTCGTGTCGAATCCCCTTGACGTGATGACCTATTGCGCTTACAAGGCTGCCAACAAGCCTCCGCAAAGGGTGTTCGGGATGGCTGGCATCCTGGATACAGGGCGTTACAGGGCCTTTGTTGCGGAGGCATTGAATGTGTCGCCAAAGGACATTCTCTCCCTGTCGCTGGGCGGGCATGGAGATCACATGGTTCCGTTGCCCCGTTACACATCGGTGAACGGGATCCCCATTCAGCAGTTGCTTGATCGCGAAACCATTGACCGGATCGTGGACCGAACCCGCAAAGGTGGCGGAGAGGTGGTGGAATTGCTGGGGACATCGGCCTGGTACGCCCCCGGCGCTGCCGCAGCGCAGATGGTAGAGGCCATTGTGGACGACCAGAAAAGGATTTTCCCATGCTGTGCCTATCTGCAGGGAGAATACGGATTAAAGGATATTTACATGGGGGTCCCCGTAATGCTGGGTAAACACGGAGTGGACCGTGTCATTGAGATCGAGCTCAACAAGGAGGAGAAGGCACTGCTAATAGAATCGGCCAGCTCGGTCAAGCAGGTGATGGATGTGTTGGACGAGATGAAGTTATTTGAGGAAAATGAATCCTGATAACGACAAAAAGTACCAGGAACTCCTTCAAAAGGCTAAGTCCTATTGTGCCAGGGAGGAAAAATGCACCATGCAGGTGAAGCAGAAGCTCAGATTCTGGGGCGCAACACCTTCCCAGGCGGAAGACATCCTTCAGTATTTAAAGGATGAGAACTATATCAATGAACAACGATTTGCCAGGGAGTTTGCCCTGGGTAAGTTCCGGATCAACAAATGGGGTAAGGTCAAAATAGCCATCGAACTGATGCGTTTTCATATCCCGGAGGAGGCGATCCGGAACGGACTGAATGCGATCGAAATGGAAGATTACCTCGCTGTCCTGAAAAAGATCATTCATCAGCGCTTTTCATCTCTGAATGAAACAAATCCGGAGATCGCCAAAAAGAAATTGGCTACCTTTGCCATGGGGAAAGGATTTGAGTCGGAGCTGGTGTGGGAAGCGGTTGAGAGGAGAGAGGAGAAATAATTTAATTTAAAAGGGAACTGGAACGATGGTAACCATAGAACAGATCAAAGAGCTGGAAAAGAGGCTGGAAGCCCTGAGGAGGTATCTTTGACATTGATGTGCGGAAACAGCAGGTCGGGGAAGAAGAAAAGCTGACCCATGAACCCGGTTTCTGGGATGATCCCAAAAAAGCCGAAGGAGTTTTAAAATCCATCCGGGATAAAAAAGAATGGACGATTGCCTATGACAGAACCAGGGGTCACTTCGATGACCTGATGGTCATTTATGAATTCTTTGAAGCTGGTGAAAGCACAGAGGCAGAGATGGACGATCAGTATGCCATGTGTCTCAAAGCCATTGACGACATGGAATTCATGAAAATGCTGAGCGGGGAGGAAGACCGGCTCAGCGCCATTGTCTCCATCAATCCCGGGGCAGGGGGAACCGAAAGTCAGGACTGGGCACAGATGCTCATGCGGATGTACATCCGCTGGGGGGAGCGGCATAATTACAGGGTCAGGGAACTGGATTACCAGGAAGGCGATGTAGCCGGTCTGAAATCGGTTTCCCTTGAATTTGACGGGGAATTCGCCTATGGATACCTCAAGGGAGAGAATGGTGTCCACAGGCTCGTCAGGATCTCGCCCTTCGATGCCAACAGCCGCCGGCATACCTCTTTTGCCTCGGTCTACGCCTACCCTGTTGTGGATGACAACATTCAGATCGACATCAATCCTGCCGATATCACCTGGGACTTTTTCCGTTCAAGCGGTCCGGGAGGGCAAAATGTGAACAAGGTGGAAACCGCCGTCAGGCTCAGGCACAAGAGCGGCATCATCATCGAATGCCAGGAAACCCGCTCACAGCTTCAGAACAAGGACAAAGCCCTGCAAATGCTGCGGTCGCAGCTGTACGAGGTTGAACTGAGGAAGAAAAAAGAAGAACAGGCCAAAATCGAAGGATCCAAGAAGAAAATTGAATGGGGCTCACAGATCAGGAGCTACGTGATGCAGCCCTACAAACTGGTGAAGGATCTGCGGACCGGTTACGAAACAGGAAATGTGCAGGCAGTGATGGACGGGGAGATTGACGGGTTCATCAAGGCGTACCTGATGGAGTTCTGAGGCGGTTGGCAAGCCTTTCCTGATGAGCGAAGCGAAATCAGGATCAGCAGTCAGCAGTCAGCAGTCAGCAATGAACAATAGAACAATAGAACAATTTAACAATTTGACAATTTGACAATTTAACAATTTAACAATTTAACAATTGAATCAGGAATTATCATGAAGACAAGAACTGAAAAAGACACGATGGGAACTGTGGAGGTTCCTTCCGACAGGTACTGGGGTGCACAGACACAACGGTCAAAGGACAACTTTAAGATTGGAACGGGCACCATGCCCATTGAGATCATCAGGGCATTTGCCATCTTGAAAAAGGCAGCAGCCCTGGCCAATTTCGACCTCGGAGTGCTTCCGGCCGAGAAAAGGGACGTGATCTGCCAGGTGTGCGATGAGATCTATGAAGGCAAGCTGGATGATCATTTTCCTCTTGTCATCTGGCAAACCGGCTCAGGTACACAGTCGAACATGAACGTGAACGAGGTGGTCGCCAACAGAGCCCATGTCCTGAAAGGAGGTGTACTGGGTGAGGGGCAGCGATTCATCCATCCCAACGATGATGTGAACAAATCGCAGTCTTCCAATGACACGTTCCCGACCGCCATGCACATCGCCGGATATAAAATGGTTGTGGAAATTACCATTCCTGGTGTGGAGAAGTTGCGTGATATGCTTGCCAGAAAGTCGGAAGAATTCAGGAACATTGTCAAGACTGGCCGCACGCACCTGATGGATGCGACGCCGCTGACCCTCGGGCAGGAATTTTCGGGGTACGCTTCACAGCTGGACCATGGACTGAAAGCCCTGAAAAATACGTTGCCCCATCTCCAGGAGCTGGCCCTGGGCGGCACAGCCGTGGGAACCGGTATCAATACGCCAAAGGGATACGCTGAGGTTGTCGCCCGAAAGATCGCTGAACTATCGGGGCATCCGTTCATCACCGCACCCAATAAATTTGAGGCCCTGTCGGCCCACGATGCGATGGTGGAGACCTCCGGAGCACTGAAGACACTGGCCGTAAGCCTGATGCATATTGCCAACAATATACGGTTGCTTTCCTCCGGGCCGCGCTGCGGTTACAGCGAGATCATCCTTCCGGCCAACGAACCCGGCTCTTCGATCATGCCCGGAAAAGTAAATCCCACCCAGCCTGAGGCGCTGACAATGGTCTGTGCACAGGTGCTTGGAAATGACGTCGCCATCAACATCGGAGGCACACACGGGCACTTCCAGCTCAACGTGTTCAAACCCGTCATGATCGCCAACCTGCTGCAATCAGCGCGGCTGCTGGGCGATGCATGCGTATCCTTTACCGATCACTGCGTTGTGGACATCCAGCCCAACATGCCCTACATCCAAAAGAACCTCGAGAACTCACTGATGCTCGTCACTGCCCTGAATACACACATTGGATACGACAATTCAGCAAAGATCGCCAAGAAAGCCCACACCGAGAACAAGACCCTGCGCGAAGCCGCACTCGAACTCGGACTTGTGACCGAGGAGCAGTTCAACGAGTGGGTGGATCCCAGGAAGATGATATGAGAGAGGAGAGAGGAGAAAGAATTTTATGATGATCTCCTTTTTCTGTAGAGGAACCATAATAATATCAGGCCGGAGAGGGTCAGACCACGGCGAAGCCAGGTTGTTTGCTGATCGACGCTGAATGCAGGAGGATTTGACGGGATATTTTCGTCATACCGTGCCACGGGATTCAGGTAAAGCGTGGTACCATCGGGGTAAGCGACCTCCGTACGAATGTATGTATCTGAAGGTTGTATCACATAGACTGCGGCGGATGTGTTGGCCAGCCTGGTTCGAACGATCCCGCCCTGACCGATGAACCTGAATTCAGCCGCCGTCGAATCCACTTCCACAAACAGCGTATCTGCCTTCAGCCTGACTCCCTGAAGCTTCGGGAGACGCTCATGCCTCAGAGCCTTTTGTTCCATGGTTTCTCCCAGCGGGCGCGGAATGTCGGCACCGTAGCAGCTACCCCTTTTCATGGATTGGATAATTTCCCCGGAAATCATACCTGGTGAATGGATAAAGGTGCAGAATTGCCCGACTTCATCCGGATTGGAAACGTCATGTGCATCATCATTTGCAAGAATGGTGACATACCGGCCTGCTGAGAGTGCAGTATCCCAGTGTCCGACCGACCTGCGAAATCCATTCAGCACCTCTATTCCAGTGTAACCAGACAGCCACTTCATCTCCTCTGCCGGATAGTTTTTGGTAAAGTTGGGATGGGCAATGTAGACCAGTTCGCTGGATTCACGGAGCATATTCAGGATATGCTGCTTGTGATGAAGGTTCTGGAAGAGCGGATAGTCATTCCATATAACATTTCTGGCTCCAATCACCACATGGTGGTTCTTTTCAATCCCCCAGCCATGTTCGTACACGGGCAGATATCCCGGCTGAGCGGAGCCAAAGGTATTGATCTTCTGATAATCGGATATTGCGATGATATCATATCCAAGTTGTTTATATACGTCATAGATCAGTTCGTTTGAATTTTTCCGGCCATCCGTGATTCCGCCCCAGGCTTTTGACTGGACCTGGAAATTACCTTTTCGCCACACCATGGAATCGATATTCTGATAGGGATTGTAAAGATGCCTGCCTGAAAAGGGGGCTGGTTCTGCAAATTCAAAGACAGGGCAGGTCAGGTAGTGGAGGATCAGGAGCCCGATCAGGGTTATTAACAGATAGATAATGATTTTGCCAAGAAATAAGCTTATGTTGCGCATAGAATCTTTTGTTGAGAGGAGAAATGAGAGAGGAGAGAGGAGAGAGGAGAGATTCTTACTAATTATTTCTCCTCTCTCCTTTCTCCTTTCTCCTCTCTCATTTCCTATAACGGGATGTTCCCATGCTTTTTCGGGGGATTGGACTTGTTTTTATTCTGTGTCATTTCCAGGGCCTGGATGAGTTTGAACCGGGTTTGCCGGGGAAGGATGATCTCATCGATATAGCCGAGTTCAGCAGCTTTATAGGGGCTTGCGAAGGTTTTCTTGTAATCGTCGACAGCAGCAGCCTTTTCTTCATCGGAGAGGCGGTCACGGAAGATGATGTTCACGGCTCCTTCCGGTCCCATCACAGCAATCTCAGCCGAAGGGAACGCAAAGTTCACATCAGCCCCGATGTGCTTGCTTGACATAACGTCATAGGCTCCCCCATAAGCTTTCCGGGTGATGACGGTGATCTTGGGGACCGTGGCTTCGCAGAAGGCGTACAGCAATTTCGAACCGTGTTTGATGATGCCACCGAACTCCTGTGCTGTTCCCGGGAGGAAGCCAGGCACATCCACAAAAGTGATCAGGGGGATGTTGAATGCATCGCAGAACCTGACAAACCTCGCACCCTTGACGGAGGAGTTAATATCCAGGACGCCTGCCAGGTTCTCGGGCTGGTTGGCCACGATACCCACAGGGCGTCCTCCCAGCCGGGCAAATCCAATGATGATATTCTGGGCGTAATACGGCATGACCTCAAAAAAATGATAATCATCCACCACGGTCTTGATGATCTCCTTCATGTCGTAGGGCGTTTTGGCGTCGACAGGGATGAATTTCTGGAGGCGCTCATCCTCACGGTGTATATCGTCGGTGCATGGTTTCAGGGGAGGATCTTCAATGTTGTTGGAGGGCAGGAATGTCATCAGCTCGCGGATCATCATCATGCATTGTTCATCGTTCTCGGCCACAAAATGAGCCACACCGCTTTTGGTATTATGGGTCATGGCACCGCCCAGTTCATCCTTGGTCACCTCCTCATGGGTGACAGCTTTGATCACATCAGGGCCGGTGACGAACATGTAACTGGAATCCTTCACCATAAAAATGAAATCCGTCATGGCGGGAGAATAAACGGCTCCGCCGGCGCAGGGCCCCAGGACAGCGGAGATCTGGGGGATCACCCCGGATCCCATCACATTGAGATAGAAAATATCAGCATATCCCCCGAGGCTTTCCACTCCTTCCTGTATCCGGGCGCCGCCTGAATCGTTGAGACCTATCACCGGAGCTCCCATTTTCATGGCATGCTGTACAACCTTGACGATCTTATCGGCATTGGCACTGCTGAGTGTACCGCCAAAAACCGTAAAGTCCTGTGCAAAGACAAATACCAGCCGTCCGTCGATCTTTCCATAACCGGATACAACTCCATCCCCCAGTATCTTGTTCTTATCCATTCCAAAATCTGTGGCACGATGTGTAACAAATTTATCCATCTCCACAAAAGTGCCGGGATCCAGTAAATCATGGATCCTTTCTCTGGCCGTTTTTCGTCCAGCCTGGTGCTGTTTGTCGATCCGTTCTTTTCCCCCACCCTGTTCAGCGAGGATGTTCCGGATCTCGAGCTGTTTGTATTTTTCTTCGTGGGATGACATAAGGTTCGTTTTTAGGTTGCAGGTTGCAGGCTGCAGGTTACAGGTTTTAAATTAACCTGAAACCTGAAACTTGAAACCTGAAGCTATTCCAGCAGTATCAGCGTCTGGTTACCGTCTACCGTTGCCCCTTCCTTCACCAGGATATTTTTTACCACACCGTCCTTTTTTGCCTTGAATTCACTTTCCATCTTCATGGCCGAAACGATGATCAGGGTTTGGCCCTGTTTGACACGGAATCCCACTTTGACCGGTATGCTCACCACCTTACCGGGCATAGGTGAGAAGATACGGTTTCCTGCCTCACCAAACTGGCTTTTTTCCCTGCTTCGGAGGTATTTTGTCTCAGCGTCCACGATTTCGACTTCATAGGATCTCAGGTATGTGTTTACCGTATATTTCCTGCCTGCTCCGTTACGGATCAGCTCAAGATTATAGGAACGGTTGTTCAGCAGGATGGAGTAGATACCTTCTTCGACCATGACCAGGTCAAGCTCATAGATCTTATCATCCACTGCAATTTTTATCTGATTCCCTTCCTGATAGATAAGTTCGACGGTAGCAGAACGTTTACCAAGGTTCACTTCATAGGGCATAGATGAGGGTGGATTAAGGTCATTACAATCAGGTCAAAGTCTCTGAATTCCCTTACGCCGGCCGAAATCCTTCCATTTGCTGGAAGCTTTCACCGTCGGGGGATTCAGGCTTACCTTCTTCAGTTTTGTCATATAATCGATGAAGGCCGTGATGATGGCCACATCCTCGCATTGAAGGTCGCATCGCTCGGTTTCCAGCAATTCCTTCTTGTGATCTTCAATAAAGTGGGTCGTGTATTTTCCGTTCTTAAAATCGGTATTATCCATGATCCGTTCGAGGAACTTGATGGTGGTTTTGATGCCCGTGATCTTATAGGCCAGCAGTGCTCTGCGCATCCGCCGGATGGCTTCGTCACGGGTCGTTCCCCAAACGATCAGTTTGGATATCAGGGGATCATAATAGTGCGGTATCTCGTATCCTTCATACACATATCCATCGTGGCGTATGCCCAGGCCAAGAGGTTCTGTCATATGCCGGATCACACCCGGGCTGGGCATGAAATTATTATCCGGATCTTCGGCATAGATACGGCATTCGATGGCATGTCCGTTCTGTCGTATCTCATCCTGTTTGAGTGCAAGGGGTTCTCCGTTGGCTATCCTGATCTGTTCCTTCACCAGGTCGACGCTGACCACTCTTTCGGTGATCGGGTGTTCAACCTGAAGGCGTGTGTTCATTTCCAGGAAAAAGTAATGCAGGTCATCGTCGACAATAAATTCGATGGTGCCGGCACCCTGGTAGTTGACCGCTTTGGCTGCTGCGATGGCATGGAGGCCCATTTCTTCCCTGATCCGGGGATTCATGAGAGGGGATGGGGTTTCCTCCACCACTTTCTGATGACGGCGCTGGATGGAACATTCACGTTCAAAAAGGTGAATCGTATTGCCGAACGAGTCGGCCAGGATCTGGAATTCGATATGGTGTGGATTGTTGATATATTTCTCGAGGTAGATGGTATCGTCACCAAAGGCTGCCCTGGCCTCTGACTTTGCAGCGCGTACAGCCGCGATGAGGTCGTTTTCATAGTGTACCAGTCGCATTCCCTTTCCCCCGCCTCCTGCGGAAGCCTTTATCATGACCGGCAGCCCGAGCTGCCGGGCGATACGTTTGGCATCCTTTGCGTCCCTGATCTCTTCGGATGTTCCAGGAACAACAGGTACTCCGCTGGCGATCATTGTTTTCCGCGCTGTAAGCTTATCCCCCATGGTAGAGATGGATTCGGGGGAAGGGCCGATGAAGATGATCCCCTCTTTCCTGCACCGATCAGAGAAGTCAGCATTTTCCGATAAAAAACCATACCCCGGATGGATGGCATCGGCACCCGACCGATTTGCTGCGGCCATGATCCTGTCAATATTAAGGTAACTCTCTGAAGAAGGAGGCGGGCCGATGCAGTATGCTTCATCGGCATACCTGACATGCATTGATTTACGGTCGGCTTCTGAAAAAACAGCCACAGAACGAATATCCATCTCCCGGCAAGACCTCATCACCCTGACAGCAATCTCTCCCCGGTTGGCAACAAGTACTTTTTTTATCATAGATGATCTTTACACAAGCGAAGTGAGCAAAGATATAAAAAAAACCACGGACAATTCAAGTATGGTAAAAGTCCTTGATTATCCGTGGTTTTCATTGAAATCACCTCAATCTGCAAGGATAGGGTCAGTCACAATTCACCCTGTTTTCATCAATTTTTGCCACAAAGGCATCGGGATAGCCCTGGTTTTTCAGTTGATTTTTCAGCACAGCGGCTTCCTGCATGGTATTGAACTCACCTACCGTAAACCGGTACAACCCGTCTTTACCAAGACAGCGTTTCACATTCTGTACGTTTTGGAACATGGATTTGGGAATGCTTTTCCCGGCCGCGATCTGAACCGTATACATACCGGTGGTGGCAGGCTTCTGCACTGTTTCAGCGGCAGGCGGAGTCAGCGGTGCCGGTACTACGGGTTCTTTCGGTTTTTCTGTCGGCTCAATGGCAGGAGGAACGACCGGTTGGGGTGGTTTGACCTCCTGTACCGGAACCTGCACTGTTTTCGCATACTCTTCCCACACCCTTTCCTTACCTGCTTCATCGCCCGTGGCAAGGATCGATTTTACCGGGCATCCGTTAAAATAATCACCATCAAAATAATTCTTTTCATATACGGCACCTGCCACGAAATTGTCGAGTGATTCCAGTGCGGGAGAATCATCCTTCCAGGAGCCGGTGATCTTAAACTCGGTGCGGCGGTTCATCTGGTGTTCCTCTTCCGAGCATTTCACTCCGTCGTCGCACCGGTTCACCAGCTGGCTTTCGCCATAGCCCCTGGCAGTGATACGGGCGGGATCGACACCGTTGAAGACAATGTACCGTACGGCAGATTCTGCTCTTTTCTGCGACAGCTCCATGTTGTACTTATCGCTGGCACGGCAGTCGGTATGGGATCCCAGTTCGATGGTGATCGGATTTTCCTTCATGATCCTGACCAGCTCGTTCAGCGAGGGTTCCGCGTCGGGGCGGATATCCCATTTATCCAGGTCATAATAGATGTTCTCCACTTCGAAGACCTGCTGCAGTGAGTATTTGGTCAGCGCAAGATCCTCCACAAGCACGGATTCCGTTCCGCTTCTGGCTATCATGCAATCCGCCAGGTACCCTTCCTTCCTGGCTTTGATGACATATTCGATGCCTGGTTCTGTTTCTGTCTCATAACGCCCCTGTGCATCCGTCTTGAGGATGGTCACTTTACTGGTGGAAGTATTCAGCAGGAACACCGTTGCGTTGGGCAAAGGTTTGGCACATTTGGCAGGTATTTCGGCCAGTTCGGATCCCGAACCTGAAGAGTTGGCGCAGTTGGCGTAAAATTCCCTGTCAAACCGGCTTCTGGGGTAGGTCTCTCCTGCCATGAAACGGTCGAGGGGCTGGAAGAGGCTGGTAGGTTGCTGGGTGATCTCCAGTATCCGGAATTCCGTGCGGCGGTTCTGCTGGTGCTCGGCCTCGGTACATTTCACCCCGTCGCGGCAGCCGTTCACCAGCTGCGTCTCCCCGTATCCTTTGGCAATCATGCGGTCGGATAGGATGCCTTTGGAAGCAATGTATTTCACCGCCGATTCTGCCCTGCGCTGTGAAAGCTTGTCGTTGTATTCGTTGCTGGCCCTGCAGTCGGTATGTGAACCCAGCTCGATGGTGATCGGATTTTCCTTCATGATCATCACCAGCTTATCCAGTTCCGCTGCTGCGTCCGGGCGGATGTTCCACTTGTTGAGGTCATAGTAGATGTTTTCCAGTTTGAATACCTCGTTCACCTCAAACTTATCCAGCAACAACTCCCTGCCGCTCTGAGGGTGGTTGGCGGTGGTTATGGAGAAACAATCGCTCAGAAAGCCATCCTTCATCGCCTTCACCACATACCCTGTCCTGCCTTCCACATCGATCGTATACCTGCCCGAGGCATCAGTCTTTGCAATGAGGATCGTCTGGGTATTCTTATTAAGGGCGAAAACCGTTGCCCCGGCTATGGGCTGAAGGGTTTGCCGTTCTTTGACCAGTCCGGTCAGGTAAGCTTCAGAGGAGCATTCCACCACATAGCCTGCCAGGATGTTCGGCCTGGGAATGACCGGCTCGATCAGCGTAAACGAATAAATATCATCGCCACCCTTGCCTCCGGGGCGGTTGGAACTCAGATAACCTTTTTTACGGTCGGTTGATAAGGAGATTCCGAAATCATCATACGAAGAATTCAAGGGAGCTAAAAGATTGACTGGTTTTCCCCATCCTGTGCTGTCCATGTCGCTTTTGAACAGATCCAGTCCTCCGTAACCTAAATGGCCTGTGGAGGAAAAATACAGAACCGAGTCGAGCAGGTATGGGAACATTTCATCGCCCAGTGTATTGATGGTCCGTCCCATGTTGGTAGCTGCTCCCCACCCCTCCCCTTCTTTGCTGCACATGTAAAGATCGGTACCACCATAGCCCCCCGGCATATCAGAGACGAAAAATAATTGTTCTGCATCCGGTGAGAGGCAAGGGTGCCCTACTGAATACTGATCGTTATTCAGATAAAAAGATACGGGTTCCGTCCAGTTCCCTTCGGTCCACGTTGAAGAGAAAATCTTCAGGATATGCGTGTATATTTTTTCTTTATCTTTTCTCAGGTCTTTGATCTTATCGCTGAGGGTGCGTGTAAAATAGACAAGGTCTCCGTTTTCTGAAAAACTGGCCGGCCCGTCGTGATAGATCTGGTTGAGAACGCTTGAGAATGGGTGGATGGCTGAAGAATCCAGTTTTTGCCTGCGTGCAGAATCATTGAAGGTGACCATGTAGAGATCCAGGTAAGGATCCCCGGTCCAATCGTAAACCTCTCCGCTGCGCTGCCCGAACACCCGGTCGGAAGTGAATACGATGCCTTTGTCGAAAAATACTGGGCTGAAATCGGAATTGGCAGAGTTCAAAGCCTCGGCATTGGCAATGTCTCCCGAAGGCGGATAAGTACTCCAGACAGCCATCGAATCACAATAAGCTGCAAACAGTTTTCCACGGATATTCTCCGGTGCCAGGGAGTCATAGATCATGAACTGTTTACTGGCCATTTCATAATTGCCTAAGGTCCGAAGAACCTGGCCATAATAATAATGATTTACCGGATCGATGCCCGGGCTTCCAATGACCTGTGCATACACCTCTCCGGCTTTCTCCATATTGTTCATATGCATATGACACCTTGCCAGAAGCACCTGAGCACGTGACTTGTATTTATTGTCTTTGGCAATGACCTTTTCCAAAAGAGGCACTGCCCTGGCATACTGGAAGTATAATGAGGCATCGTCAGCCTTTTTCATTTTCTGTGGCTGTCCATGGGCTATGCCCTGTAACAATATGGTGCAGAGGACAATAGCAGTGACAATGATTCGTTTAGGTTTCATTATTGGATTGTTGTTCATTATACATGCAGTTATGTTTCTGAATGCTGTAGTTACGATTAGAAATACCTTGGTGTCAGCATTCGGTTCTGGAACAGTGGCAGGTCATATCCGACCATGACCTCATGCGATCCCTTGAAATAGTTCTGTAATTCATCCATGAAGGCATCATAAGAGTATCCTATCCGGAAACCTTTGCCCAGCAGCAGTTCCGTGACGAACACCACTGCCCGTTCGCTTCGGTAGGAGGCGCCTACCCACAGGGTCTCATACAGCAGTACACTGGCGTTCACATCCACCTGTAAAGGAGCATTCTTTACATATTTGATCAGCGTGGAAGGTTTCAGCACCACGTTCTCCCCGATGGGGATGGCAACCCCTGCCATGCCATAGAAATGGCGCAGCAGGGTGCCATATACCGATTCCCCCTGGAGTTCCTGGACCGAAAATTCCTGTTCGAGCAGGTGCTTTGTGGCGATCCCGGCGTAAAACTTATCGGTATAGTAATAGATACCGAAGTTCGCATCCGGGATCACCTTCTTTTTCATCTGTGCCATCAGGGTGGGGTCCGGATCCTGGAAATCCACCTTCAACCAGTCAATGTCAGAGTGCATGATGCCTGCCTGTAAGCCAAAGGACAACTTCCCTTTCTTACCAACGGGTATCTTATAGGAGTAGGTAGTGATCACACCTGAAGTCTGCTGAGGTCCCAGAATGTCGGTATAGCAGTACAGTCCCAGCCCGATCCGGTTGTTACGGAGGGGCGAATGCACCGAAAAACTCAGCGTTTTCGGTGCACCGTCAACCACCCACTGCTTTCGGCCCACAGCTGTAAAATTGACCACATCTGAGGTACCGGCATACGCCGGATTCAGCAACAACTGATTGAACATGTACTGGCTAAACAATGCATCCTGCTGTGCAAATGATGCAAGGCCCATCAACATGAATATCAGAAAAACAAGTTTTTTCATCTGAAATTGATATTTCTGGTTGTTAATTCTTAATCATTTTCATTGGAGTGGACAAAGATCCAGCCTGTATGGACTTTTTCCTGGCCGAGGTATTTAAGCTTGATCACGTAATAATACGTGCCATCCGGCAATATCTCACCATCTTCATTCGTACCGTCCCATAAGACATTGGTATTGTCATAGTTCTTCAGTTCTCTGACCACATCAAACCACCGATTGACGATGATCACTTCGTTTTCAGGATACTGGTCGATGCACTCGATGTACCAGGTGTCGTTGAAGCCGTCCCCGTTGGGTGTTATACCGTTATAGATATGGAAGCAGTCTTCCTCCTTGATAAAGATATAAACCGTGGCTTCATCACACAGGCTGGGTATACCGTCATCACAGATCCTGTAGCAAAGTGAATCTATACCTACAAATCCCGTGGATGGCGTATACGTGATGGTCCCGTCGCCATTGTAGACGAATGTTCCCCGATACGGGCCGCCACAGAACTCATAGGTGATGGGGTCGCCGTCCGGTTCCGAATCATTGATAGAGATATCAATGGTCACCGGCATATCCACATCCGTTGAATCATAATCATCCACAGCCACCGGAGGCCGGTTGGGGATGCTGGTAAACACGGTCATGAAATCTTCACCCTGGCACCCGGTATTCTTATCGATCACCGTCAGGATAAACTCCGTGGTATCGCTCAGGATCTTCGTGATCGGATTCTGTGAAGATGGGTTCTCCAGCAAGCCGGGAGGTGCCCACAGGTACGTATAGTTCCCTGAGCCACCGCTGGCAGTTCCATGCAGCTGTGTGCTGGTGGAGGCTTCGATTTGCTGATCGGCACCGGCATCGGCCACGGGAGCATGATGGATCGTCAGCAGCAGACCATCTGTTGCATCTCCGCATGAGCCTGCACCCTGGGCTGTCAGTGTCAGGGTGACCTTTCCTGCAGCCACATCCTCAGTACCGGGCGTATATACCGGACTAAGCAGTGTCGCATCGTCAAAGGTTCCGTCGCCGGTGGTTGTCCACAGGATTCCTATGTTGTCGCCGGTACTTGCATCCAGAACCTTGTAGGTCTCTCCCTGGCAGATGGATCCATCCGTTCCGGCATTGGCTGAAGGAACGGTCAGGATATCCAGCCGCATGGAGATGGCCTTGTCCTCACATTCTCCCAGTGCTTCGATCGACGCTGTCAGGATCACAAATCCGTTGTAGATATCGCCGCTGCTGGGTGTATAGGTCGGATGATCCGAAGACGGATCATCAAACTGACCTGTGCCGGAACTCGTCCAGGAGATGGATGTAAAGTTCTCAACGGTGATCTTCTCCAGCGTATAGATATCGCCCTGACAGATGGCGTCATCGGTCAGACCGAGCACCTGTATGGCAGGATGGATGGTAAGAACCATCGTATCCGTTACGGGTGGACATGGGTCGTAGGCGTATGCCGTCAAGATCAGGAGCACGTCACCTGTTTCACCCAACGCCGGCTCGTACCATGGTGTAAGCGTATTCGCATCGTGGAGTGTTCCAGCGCCCGTGGTCACCCATTCCACTTCGGTGACATGTTCGACGTAGACCAGGGAATCCACGAAATCGGTATTCTCACAGACCTCTTCATCCGGTCCGGCAAAAGCTCTTGCAGCGGGTACATAACCCAGCAGGATATCATCGGATACACTCCCGCACGGAGCCTCACCGGTGACGGTCAGGGTCAGTTTCACCATTCCGGTTTCACCCTCGGCCGGTACATAGGTGGGCGTCAGGGTAGTTTCTCCGGAAAGCGTACCCTGGCCATCTGCTGTCCAGAGCAACGCGCTGAAGTGGCTGGCGGCTGCATTGGCCGTAAAGGGGCTACCCTCGCACAGCGTCACATTTTCACCGGCCTCCACCGATGGTCCTGGGATGAACGTCAGTGTCATTTCATCCACGACATCCGGGCATGGGTCGATGCCGGCTGCTGTCAGCCTGAGATGGATCGTTCCCGTTTCTCCCGGATACGGAACATACGTGGGTGTCAGGGTCTGTGGATTCAGAATGGTACCCATACCGTCGTTCGTTGTCCAGGTCAGGGAAGAATAATTCCCGGCAGATGCAGAGGTAACGGTGAACTGGCTTCCTTCACAGATGAGGCCATCATCACCCGCGTCCACCGTGGCCGGTGTGGCCAGTGTCAGCACCATCTGATCAGAAACAGCCGGACACGGAGATCCTGCCGTGGCTGTCAGAGTCAGTATCACGCTGGTATTCATCGCATCCTGACTGCTTGGCGTATACGTAGCATGAAGCATGGCGGGATTATTGAACGTACCGGTTCCGGATGTGGTCCACAGTACACTCACCGCATTGATGGCACTTGAACCATCCAGGGTGTAGGGTGATGTACCGCACTGCTGGTCATCCGGTCCGGCATTGACGGTCGCCACCGGTGTGATGGTCAGTACCATCTGGTCTGTAATATCCGGACATATCCCATACTCGGCGTAGACAAGCATGGTGATCATGACGGTCCCTGTCTCACCGGGTAGCGGAATATATACAGGATGCAATGTGGTGGCACCTGTCAGCGATCCCGGACCATTGGATGTCCATAGTACACCCTCGTGGTTTTCTGCATAGGAATCCGTAATGGTATAGCTACCCCCCTGACAGATCACAGCATCTTCGCCGGCAAATGCCACCGGTTTCTGATAGATCGTCAGCGTCATCGAACTTATCGCATCATCACATCCAGGCAGTCCATAGGCATGGAGGGTCAGGGTGACCCAACCGGCGGCAATATCCGCACTGCCCGGAATGTAAGCCGGATGCAGGATGCCAGTGTTGCTGAACGTTCCGGATCCGGAGGAGGTCCACAGGAGAGATTCATAGTTCTCAGCGCTGGACTGGGAAAGGGTAAACACCTCATCCTCACAGACCTCGCCATCCGGACCTGCATCGGCTACAGGTGGCAACGATATGGTAAGCGTCATCACATCCACTGCGTCGGGGCAAGGATCAAATCCATAGGCCGTCAGCGCCAGCGTGACCACGCCGCTTTCATTCGAAGCAGGGACATAGGTTGGAGCCAGTGTTCCGGCATTCAGCAATTGACCCTGACCGTTGTGTATCCACAGTACCGACGTATAGTTGCTGGCAAACGCACCCTGTACCGTAAAGGCCTCTGCCTGGCAGGTAGCTCCGTCCGCACCCGCACTGGCTGTCGGTGCAGCATGGATCATAAGTTCCATTTCGTCGGCCACTGCCTGACAGGAACCATTTCCAAAGACCGTAAGCATTAACACGATCATACCTGTTTCACCTTCGGCCGGTGTATAGGTAGGAGTCAGCGAATAGATCCCCGTCAGCGTTCCAAGACCTGAGGTCGTCCATTCCACATAGTTGTAGTTGGATGCCTGGGCGCCTGACACCTGGTATGCAGTTCCTTCACAGGTTGCCCCGTCGGGACCCGCATTGGCAACCGGCATCGGAGTGACCTGCAGCAGCATGCTATCTGCTACAGCAGCACAGGAGCCGTTTCCAAAGGCTGTCAGTTTAAGTGTGACGGTTCCGGATTCGCCCGGAGCTGGCGTGTAGGTTGGATTCAGAGTGCCGGTATTGCTCAGCGTACCCGGTCCGTTTTCAGTCCAGAGCAGGAATGCAAAATGGGCTGCAGTCGCACCAGTGACCGTAAAGGCATTGGTGACACAGGTTTCCGCATCCGGACCGGCGAATACCGTCGGGGCCGGAGTGATCAACAGGATCAAAGCATCCGATGCGGGTCCGCAGGGAGCATTGCCATACGCGGTCAGCGTAAGCGTCACCTGGCCAAGGGCCATATCGGATGCACCCGGTGTATAGACTGGATGCAGAATATTGGCATCGTTGAAGGTACCTGTGCCACTGGTGGTCCATAGGAGGGCGGAGTAGTTAGCCGCCGTAGCGTCACTCAGGGCATAGGCAGTGGTGGCACATGTTTCACCATTTAATCCTGCATTCACATCAGGCGCCATCACGATGGCCAGAGCCAGCGCATCGGAGATAGGCTCACAGTCAGGGCTTCCCGATGGCTTGACGGTCAAAGTCAGCGTCACTGTACCTGCCAGGATATCCGCAGCACCAGGTGTGTAGACAGGATGGAGCACAGTGGCATTATTGAAAGTGCCATCTCCGGAAGTTGTCCAGAGCAGGCTGGCATAGTAAGTGGCTGTGGCGTCATTTACCGTGTAGGAAGATCCCTCACATACCACAGCGTCAGCGCCTGCGTAAACCGTCGCAGGATCACACGGAGGACAACCGGTGACGACCACCGTGATAATTGCCTGGTCGCAGTTAACTGAATTCAGCACTTCACATATCCGATAGGTAATGGTATAGGTTCCGTCGTTCACTCCCGGAAGGACGATAACTTCCCCGGTGGATACATTCAGGAATACATCAGGATTGCTGGACGGTGTGACCACAGAAATGACCACATTTGAAAGGGTTGCAGGATCGCTGTCCAACAGGTCGTTGCTGAGAACACTGGCGATGGCAGTACCCCCCTGGCATCCCACGACCGGAGTCGAGCTGGCATCGTCGTCATTGGCTATGATCTCGTTGAATACAGCGTCCACGATGACTTCGTTACTGTCGTCCGTGACCGGATCGCCATTGGGATCTGTCCCTGCAGCAGAAGCCACATTCATCACAGAGCCTGCTATCAGATCGCTTTGTGTGACCGTATGAGAAGCATTGAAGAGCCATACTTCACCCACATCCAGCAGATCGTCACCATCATCACCCGACGCATACGCAATACTTCCCGCATCTGCGTTCGAATCAGTGACGCTGATTCCCGTGATCGTTACATTCCCGGTGTTCCCGACGCTGATCGTGTAATGGATCATCTCTCCCACAACGGAATAGCTTTCATCCAGGGCCACTTTCAATACGGTAATCTCAGGATATTGCTCCAATGGAGTGATGGTTTCATCATCTTCTTCATAACTGTCGTCATCCGAATCATCGGTGACAGGAGGTCCATCGGGAGGAGTCGCAATTGCAAGGGCCTGGTTGGAAACTCCGCCGGCATCGACATCAGCCTGTGTTATGGTATACACGGCAGTGAAGGTCGTGTTGTCGACCTCACCCGGTGCCAGTGAGGCGACCGGTCCGCCCAGGATGATCACCATCGGATCGGTGATCATCACGTTTGTCAAGGTGACATTGCCTGTATTTTTGACCGAGAACGCATACGTGATCTTATCACCCGCGTTTGCCATGCCATCGGCATTCAGGTCAATAAAGGTCCCCACCTTGATAAGCGCCAGAGACGGATCCTGAATAGCAGTGATGGTTTCATCGTCTGTAGCAGGATCAAGCACACCGCCTTCCGGTGTACCCGTTGCAGTGGCCACATTGATAAAGCTACCTGCATCAAGATCGGCCTGGGTCACCACATGGGTCGCAGTATAGATCCAGGTTTCGCCTACTTCCAGATGGCCTGTCACTCCACCGTCACCCGACACATATACAGGTCCAGTGGATGCCAGAGGATCGGTAACGACGATATTTGTAATCGACACGTTACCTGTATTGGTAAGGACAAGGGTGTATGTCAGCACGTCGCCCACTGCATCATAGGTATTCGGAACCGTCGTGCTGGTTTTCACCAGCGTCCAGGACGGATCAGCAGGCAGAACCTGGGTATCGTCATCCGAGTCGGTGATCGGATTTCCATCCGGATCATCTGCTTCAACGGTTGCCAAGTTAGTAAATGTACCCGCATCCACATCCGCCTGAGTCAGCGTATAAACACCCGTGGCAGTCGCCGTGGCTCCTGGTTGAAGGATCCCGATCATGCCGCCTGTAATCATTACATTCGGATTGGCATCGGTCACAACTACGTCATAAAGGATTGTATTCCCCGTGTTGATCACAATGAATACATAGGTGACCTTATCACCCGCATTCACCTGATCGTTAGGTGGAACGACAGTCATATCCAATGTCCCCACTTTTGACATGGCAACAGAAGGTACCTGAGGCAGGATCTGTGTATCATCATCTGTATCCGTGATGGGATTACCATCCGGATCATCCCCTTCAACGGTCGCCACATTGGTAAAGGTACCTGCATCGATATCAGCCTGTGTCAGGGTGTACACACCCGTGGCGGTCGCGGTGGCACCCGGTGCCAGCGAGGCGATCACTCCACCCGTAATAATGACACCCGGATTGGCATCGGTAATGACAATATTGTACAGGGTTGTGTTCCCAGTATTGGTGACCGTGAACAGGTAATTGACCTGATCGCCTGCATTCACCTGATCATTAGGAGGTACGACCGTCATGTTCAGCGTACCTGACTTTGCCATCGTGATGGATGGCTCCTGTTCAAGCTCCTGAGTGTCATCGTCTGTATCCGTTATGGGATCGCCGTTAGGATCATCTCCCTCCACCGTTGCATAGTTGGTAAAGATACCTGCATCAATATCGGCCTGCGTCAGGGTGTACACACCCGTAGCGGTCGCGGTGGCACCCGGTGCCAGTGAGGCGATGACGCCACCGGTAATGATGACATTCGGATTTGCGTCAGTGATGACGATAGTGTACAGGGTAGTATTTCCCGTATTGGTCACCGTGAACAGGTAGGTCACCTTATCACCGGCGTTCACCTGATCAGAGGGCTGTACCACCGACATGTTCAGTGTACCCGATTTGATCATCGTGATGGAAGACTCCGGTTCGATTACCTGAGTATCATCATCAGTATCCGTGATCGGATCTCCATCTGGATCGTCAGCATCCACCGTGGCATAATTGGTAAAGGTACCTGCATCGATATCGTTCTGAGTAAGCGTATAGACGCCAGTGGCAGTGGCTATGGCACCAGGCATCAACGTACCGATAATGCCTCCGGTAATGATGACATTTGGGTTGGCATCGGTGATCACCACGTTGTACAACGGCAGGTTGCCCGTATTGGTGACGGTAAACAGGTAATTCACCTGGTCACCGGCATTCACCTGGTCTGAAGGCGGAACCACCGACATATTCAGTGTCCCCAGTTTGGACATGGCGATTTCAGGAATCTGCTCAATAACCTGTGTATCATCGTCGGTGTCTTCCACGGGATCTCCGCCTGGATCATCACCCTCCACCGATGCCACATTGGTGAACGTACCTGCATTGATATCTGCCTGGTTAAGCGTATACACACCTGTGGCAAAAGCTGTGGCACCTGGTCCCAGCGATGGGATCATACCTCCGGTGATCACGATGGCAGGATTGAAATCGGTGATCACGATATTGTACAAGGTCGTGTTGCCCGTATTGGTCACTGTAAACAGGTAATTGACCTTATCGCCTGCATCCACCTGGTCAGCGGGAGGTATAATGGTCATATCCACAGTACCCACCTTTGACAGGGAGATCGCCGGTTCCTGAGGCAGAACCTGTTCATCATCGTCAGAATCGGTCACAGGATCATCGTCGGGATCATAGCCATTGGACCATGCCACATTGGTGAACGAACCTGCATCCACGTCAGCCTGCGTCAGCGTATAAACGCCCGTTGCACCGGCTGAGGCGCCCGGCGGCAGCATGCCAATGAAGCCGCCTGTGATCACCACATTCGGATTGGCATCGGTGATCACGATGTTGTACAGGGTAGTGTTACCCGTATTGGTCACGGTAAAGATATAATTGACCTTATCACCTGCGTTGACCTGGTCGTTGGGTGAGACCACCGCCATATTCAGCATACCGGTCTTTGACAGTGTCAAAGCGGGATCCTGGGGGATCACCTGCTGGTCGTCATCGCTGTCTGCCACCGGATCGCCTTCTGGATCAACGCCGTTGACAAACGCAACATTGCTGAAGCCTCCCGCGTCGATATCGGCCTGTGTCAGGATATAAACACCGGCTACGATCCGTTGCTGGCCGGGATCCATCGTTCCGATGAAGCCTTCCAGGATGATCACATTGGGATTCGTATCCGTCACCTCAACATTGTAAAGTGTAGTCGTTCCGGTGTTGGTCACCCTGAACACATAATAGATTTTGTCGCCAGGATTGGCCTGATCGCCCGGAGCCACAACACCCAGATCCAGTGTACCCTGTTTTTCGAGGGTGATGGATCCACTCTGATCAAGGATCTGGATATCGTCGTCGGTATCCGTCACCGGATCTCCGTCAGGATCATCACCTTCAGCCATGGCAACATTCGTGAAGATGCCGGCGTCGACATCAGACTGCTTGAGGATATAAGTGCCTGTTGCTGTAGCTGTCTGGCCAGGTACAAGCGTTCCGATCTCTCCATCAGTGATCCAGACATCCGGATTGGCATCGGTGATCACGATGTTGTAAAGGGTCTGGTTACCTGTGTTGGTCACCGTGAAGACGTAATGGATCTCATCACCTGCATCCGCACGGTCCGCCGGAGGCACGATGGTCATATCCAGCGTACCCGTTTTGAGCAGTGTCATGGCAGGAAATTCGGTCCAGATCTGGGTATCATCATCGGTATCGGATACCGGATCACCCTGTGCGTTTTCACCATTTACCGTTGCCAGGTTCGTGAACGTGCCTGAATCGATATCCTCCTGGGTCAGGATATAATATCCTGAACGGACCACGGTTGCACCCGGTGCCATGGTTCCGATATTGGCACCGGTAATAATGACTGCAGGATTCGCATCGGAGATGACAACATTATAAATGTAGGCAACGCTGGTATTGGTGACCGTGAACGTGTAATTGATACGGTCGCCGGCATTGGCAAGGGAATTCGGAGGAACGATGGTCGTATTCAGCGTACCAACCTTATTCAGGACAATACTGAGGTCCTGATCCAGGATCTGGTTATCCCAGTCAGAATCCGAAACCGGGTCACCATCCGGATCGGTTCCCGTCACCGTAGCCACATTCATAAATTCACCTGCATCAATGTCAGCCTGTGTCAGGATGTGATATCCTGAGGCGATCAGGTGTTCGCCGGGTGCCAGGGAGGCGATGGTACCTCCAATGACTACCACTCCGGGGATGTCATCCGTAATGACAACATTGTAGACGGTTGTATTACCCGTATTGATGACGCCGAAGAAGTAGTCGATCTTATCACCGACGTTGACCTGATCATTGGGTGGAACGACGGTCATATTTACCGTGCCCACCTTCGATAGGGTAAGTTGTGCACCCTGACCAAGCAACTGGGTATCGTCATCTGTATCCGTCACCGGATCACCCTGTTCATCTTCTCCTTCGGCCATGGCCACGTTGGTGAATGTACCTGCGTCAATGTCAGTCTGAGTGATGGTGTAGACCCCCTCTGCTGTGGCGGTGGCACCTGGCAGCAGCGTTCCGATATTTCCTCCGGTTATTACCACATTCGGGTTGGCATCGGTGATCATGACATTGTAAAGGGTGATGTTCCCTGTATTGGTTACCACAAAAACGTAGTTGATCTCATCGCCTGCATCCACCCTTGTGTCAGGATCCACCACTGTCATGTCGATCTCTCCGACCTTCGACAGAAGAATTTCGGAAACCTGAGGCAGTGTCTGGGTATCGTCGTCGGTATCGGTCACCGGATCGCCCTGTGGATCATCGCCATCTGCCGTGGCCATGTTAGTAAACGAGCCCGCATTGATATCCTCCTGGGTGATCACATAAACACCTGTAGCTGTGGCAGTTGCACCCGGAGCTAATGTCCCGATGTTTCCACCTGTGATCACCACGTCCGGATTGGCGTCGGTCACGACAATGTTGTATAAGGTAACGTTGCCGGTGTTGGTCACCGTGAAGACATAGTTCACCTTATCACCAGCGTTCACCTGGTCAATGGGAAGTACAACTGTCATATCCAGGGTGCCGGTCTTTGATAAAGTGATATTCGGATTTTGGACAGCCGGTACATCCTCGTTGTCTGTCGCAGGTGGCAATACTCCACCTGCAGGCGTACCTATAGCTGTCGCTGTGTTCAGGTAGTGGCCTGCGTCGAGATCTGTCTGGGTTATGGTATGAGTAGCAATGTACAACCAGGTCTCCGTCGGTTCAAGGATACCATTCGTGTTCAGGTCGCCTGATGAATACGCCGGGCCGGTCGTTGCTCCGGGATCACTCACCATGATGCCGCTGATCGATACGTTGCCCGTATTAATCACCGTGATCGTATAGTGCAGCACATCCCCGACTGCATCGTAATTAGCTTCTGCAGCGACCTTGGTCACTGACCAGGAAGGTGTCTGTGTCAACGGTATCACTGTAGGATCATCCTCAGGGTTGCTGTCATCATCCGAGGTGTCCGTCACCGGTGGCCCTGACGGTGGTGTACCGCTGGCCAATGCCTGGTTGGTCACCCCGCCCGCGTTGATGTCAGCCTGTGTGATGGTATAGAGTCCCGTGATCGTCGTGCTGTTGGTGGCTCCCGGTGCCAGGGAGGCAATCGGTCCACCGCTGATCACGATGCCTGGAAGCGGATCGGTGACCGTCACATTCGTTAATGTCACATTGCCCGTGTTGGTTACGGCAAATGCATAGCTGATCTGGTCACCCGGATTGGTCACGCCCAGTGGCGCCAGGTCCACATACGTTCCTTTCTTTATCAGGGCGATCGAGGGGGTCTGGGTCAACGGTGTCACCGTCGGCTGGTTCTCAAGGTTGCTGTTGTCATCCGACAGATCCGTCACCGGTGGCCCTGACGGCGGTGTACCGCTGGCCAATGCCTGGTTGGTCACCCCGCCCGCGTTGATGTCAGCCTGCGTGATCGTATAGGTAGCCGTAAACGTGGTTGAGTTCACCTGTCCCGGTAAGAGCGTGATCGGACCGCCGGTCACGGTCAAAAGCGGATCGGTCACTGTCACATTCGTCAAGGTCACATTGCCCGTGTTGGTTACCGTGAACTTATAGCTGATCTTGTCACCCGGATTGGTCACGCCCAGCGGCGCCAGGTCCACAAACGTGCTGGTCTTGATCAGCGCGATCGAGGGGGTCTGGGTCAACGGCGTCTCTGTAGGATCATCCTCCAGATTGCTGTCGTCGTCCGAGGTGTCCGTCACCGTTCCGCCTGTTGGAGGCGTGCCACTGGCCAGTGCCTGGTTGGTCACACCGCCCGCGTTGATGTCTGAAAGCGTGATCGTATAAAGTCCCGTGATCGTGGTGCTGTTCACTTGTCCCGGTGCCAGCGAAGCGATCGGATTACCGCTGATCACGATGCCCGGCAGCGGATCGGTGACCGTTACGTTGGTCAGCGTCACATTGCCCGTATTGGTCACCTCAAACGCGTAGCTGATCTGGTCGCCCGGATTGGTCACACCCACCGGCGCATTGTCCACAAACGTGCTGGTCTTGATCAAAGCAATCGAGGGGGTCTGCGTTAGCGGCGTCTCCGTCGGATCGTCCTCCAGGTTGCTGTCGTCGTCCGAGGTGTCCGTCACCGTTCCACCTGTCGGGGTGGTGCCGCTGGCTAACGCCTGGTTGGTCACACCGCCTGCGTTAATGTCCGAAAGCGTGATCGTATATGTTGCCGTAAACGTCGTGGTGTTGACCTGTCCCGGTAAGAGTGTGATCGGACCGCCGGTCACTGTCAAAAGCGGATCGGTGACCGTCACATTCGTCAAGGTCACATTGCCCGTGTTGGTTACCGTGAACTTATAGCTGATCTGGTCGCCCGGATTGGTCACACCAACCGGCGCATTGTCCACAAACGTACTGGTCTTGATCAAAGCGATCGAAGGGGTCTGCGTCAGCGGCGTCACCGTCGGATCGTCCTCCAGGTTGCTGTCGTCGTCCGAGGTGTCCGTCACCGTTCCGCCTGTCGGGGTAGTGCCTGTTGCCAGTGCCTGGTTGGTC
>Ga0116153_10000173_pt1 | contig 99902 bp, 75 predicted proteins | sample AD_UKC028_MetaG_FD_89896 | JGI IMG/M metagenome (GOLD analysis project Ga0116153, IMG submission 89896) | Active sludge microbial communities of municipal wastewater-treating anaerobic digesters from USA - AD_UKC028_MetaG | ecosystem: Engineered > Bioreactor > Anaerobic > Digestate | place: USA...
TCTGCTGCACTGTCTGGCTTTCGCGGGACGATCAGATGAGAGTTCCACACATATCTTCCTTGCAGATCGTCGGCGCTTGACAGCAGCGTAAACGGCAGCTTTTTCAACGGGCTGCTAGGGGGACCTTATTTGCTGCATCAGTACCTGGTATAACAACAGCCAACCGTGTATCGTCGTTTATATCATTAATGGATACAACCACAACGGGACGGAGTTTAAAACCACCTATCTCCCTGCCAAACACTGGATCGAGACATACATAATAGATTTCGCCCCGGTTAATGTCTGTTCTGTCCATGAAGTTACTCCGAAGATTCGTCCGGGTCTCCAACCTTCTCTCGGTTGTATGTAGCCCATCCACTCACCTTCGGAGAGAATCCCACCGAAAACAGTCTGCCAGGTTCTTCGTTCTTCATAATTTCCCCTATATCGTGTGCCAGCACATTCAGAATCAAACCAAACCCAATGCCATTCCTAGTCACAAAATCAATTGCTCCACACATATCCTGAAGAAACTTGGTTTCTTCCTCTGACAAGTCTCTCTGCCTATGTTCCTCACTACGGGATACTCTTGTAGGATATGAGTGACAAAACTCACATAGGTCAATATTCTGGCGGAAGTTGGTGTAGTCTTCATCAACGGCACGTATTTCGATCCATTTGAAAATGCAGTCTGAAAGGACCTTCATTGCCTCATCAAAATCGCACTTTCTTTCGGATACGAGCTTGGCAACATCTTTCACCTGAGATAGAAAGATGACTTCGTCTTCGGCTAACTCCCCGCCGAATATACTGCGCAATCGGTCAATCTTCTTGTCCGTTTCCATGCTCATTAGGTTTTGCACCTGTACGGAGACACACAATCGCTCGCCCCAGCGCCACATGCCTGGGAAATTGCGGTTGAAACAGCAAGATTCTCTATCGCTTTGTGTAAAGTACTCAAACGGGAAGTCAAAGTCAATATCTGTTTGGAGGTGGCTGTAAATTTTCTGAAAGCAAGGCCTACTGTCAAGCGGACACGTTTCCCCCAAGTGAAGTGGTACACAGCGAACGATAATGGACGATCGGGTAATGCGTGTAGCATCTGCCGTCATCCCTTCTTCGGATGGCACGAGCATCCCGGATGGTTCGGCGAGAGGAGCCTGCTCTTCGGCCTGAGCGCGAGTTGCCCGTCCTTGACGAACTCCTCCCCGCGGACCGATAGATGCTCGATCATCCGCCCGCGCCACTTTCGCAATTCTCCGGCATAATCCGGAGCAGGCGCGGAATCCGAACCTGCTTCCGCATGCGCCAGATCATTGATCTCCCCCGGATCGCTCTTCAGATCGAACAACTGCTCCTCCCCGTCCCGCGCGTGGAAGATGTACTTCCATCGCCCGTCGGTGAGTGCGTTCCAGTGGTTCGCCGCGTCGTAGCAGATGTCGTGTTCGAGGTCAATGAACTCCCGCCAGCCTTCCGCCTTCCCGCGCGCCAGGTCCAGCATGCTTCGCCCATCCAGACTGTCCGGGATCGCCGCGCCGGCCGCGTCAAGGAACGTCGGCAGCACGTCGCGCAACTCGACCGGCGCGCGGCAGACCTGCCCCCGCCCCCCCGCGACAAGCCCCTCCGGCCAGCGCATCAGCATCGGTATCCGCGCCGACGCCTCGTATGCGTAGGACTTGCGCCACATGTGGTGGTCGCCGGTCATGTCCCCGTGATCCGCCGTCAACAGAATCAGCGTCTCCTCCAGCAGGCCGCGCTCCTCAAGCGTCTCGAGAATCCGCCCGATCTGTTCGTCAATGAAACTGACCGATCCGTAGTATCCCTGCCTTGACTTGCGGACCTGCTCCGGGCCGAGGTCGCCGTGCCAAATGTTCGGCCCGTCGTCGCTGCGCGGGGCGTGCCGCGCGGCCCACTTGCCGACGACGGCGGGGGGGAGGTCCGCGCTCTCGTACATGTCCCAGAAACGCTTCGGCGGATCGTAAGGGCTGTGCGGCCGCGCGAAGGAGACCTTCATGTAAAATGGTTCCGCCTGGTCGTAAGCCTTCAGGCGGTCAATGGCGGTCTGCGCCGTCCAATGCGTCGGGTGCAGGTTTTCGGGTAGGGCGTAGACGCCGGAACGGAATTCGTTGAAACCGATGCCGGTCGCGTCGGGGCTTAGGCCCGGCGCTTCTTTGGCGAACCACGCGCGGTAGTCGCTGACGAAGCCGGGCGTTTCCGCGCGGCCCGATTCGTCAAGGTAAAGCTCGTGCAGTCCGTGCATGTTGCGCTGCGGATGCCAGTGCATCTTGCCGATGCCGATCGTGTGATACCCCGCGTCGCGCAGTGCCCTGGGCTTCTCAAAGGCGTATCGTTCGCCGACGCGGGCGTAGCCGAGCATCCCGTGATTCCACGGCGATAGTCCGGTCAGCAGCCCCGCGCGGGCCGGAGTGCAGGTCGGCGTGCTGGAATACGCGCATGGGAAGCGTATTCCTTCGTATGCGATGCGGTCGAGATTGGGCGTTCGTATGGCGCGGTTGCCGTCCGCGCCGATGCAGTCCGGCCTGAACTGGTCAACCATCAGGAAAAGGATGTTCGGTCGTTCGCGCTGAGCCGCGCGCGCGCTGCCGGAGAGCGCCATCGCCGCCGCGCCTGCTCCGATCATGCAGAAGTTCCTTCTCGTGACGCTTCCCGTTTTATCTCTCCCGTCGGCCATTGCGAATCTCCTGAATGCGGTCGCGGCGGTGTTTGAGCGCGCCGCGTCATTTCGCATGCCTGCGCCGCCTGATGATTTCGTCCTGAAGCGCCGCGTCAAGCGTGACAAAGCGGGCGGAGAAGCCGCCGACGCGAACGATCAAGTTCGGGAAATCCTGCGGCCTGTTTCTCGCCTCGATCAGCTCGGCGACGTCCGTGGTATTACCCTGGAATATCTGGCCGCCCAGTGCCAGGAATCCCTTGATCACCGCGCCGACGGTCTCCCGCGTCGCCCACGCCGGATCCATGTCCCACATGCCCGTCGAGCCGCCGGTCACCCGCTCAAGCGAAAGCCCGGCGTGAGAACCGAGCGCAGCGGTGATGCCCTCGGTCATCGCGCAGTTCTGCGGCGTAAGCCCCTGCGCCAGCGGCTCCCCCGCGCGCCTTCCGTCCGCAGTCGCGCCTAGAGCCGCGCCGGCCCCCGGCGCCCAGACGAAAGAGAAAATCATCGGCTTCACGCGCCCGCCGAAGCGCGTCCTGTAATCCGCGTAAATGCCGCAGAGGGATTTCAGAACTCTGTCGGTCATCGCGTCTGCGTCGCGGTCCTGCTGCCCGAATTTCGGCAACGCCCTGAGCCGCAGCCGCAGGCTTTCCTGTCCCTGAAAATCACTTCGCATTGCGGACAGAAGTTCCTCGGCGGAGCAGAATCCGTCATCAAAAACCGCCCGTTTGACTGCGTAAAGAGCGTCTCCGGCGTTCTGAATCCCGAGAGGCGCGATGCCGTAATCGTTGTATCGCGCCCCGCCGTCGTTCATCTCGCGCCCTCGCGCGAAGCAGTCCTGCACCATGCTCGAGATCAGGTAGGCGGGGCGATTCGCCGCCATGCTTTCATTGTAGAAATCCAGACGCCTGAAAAGTATGCCCAACTCGCGCCGCAGTTCTTTTTCGAAGGCTGAAAACAGGTCCTCGAAGCTCCCGTATTTGGTAAGGGATTTCAGACTGACGCCGGACAGCCGCCTTCCCGTCCGCAGGCACTCCCCACCTGTCAGGACAAGCTCCGCGACCTTCGCGACGTTATGCACGGTCGAAAAGAGCATGTCGCTGTTGAGCCCCTGCGGGCTGATTTCCATGCAGCCGCCGCAGGCGTACATCGCGGCGTCCTCATAGGGCATGCCGCCGTTCTGCATCGCCGCCGTGATGCGCCGATCGTTCAGAATCTGCGCCCGGTTCTTTCCCTCGATCATGTACCGAGCCGCCAGTTCGACGTATTCCGGCGGCGGGTCGGCTGGAATCCTCATGTAGATTGAGGGATGCACCTGGTCCAGCGCAATGATGCGCTCCACCATCATATATGACAGTGGATTAACCGCCGAGGTTCCGTCCGGATTGCTCCCGCCGACTGAAATCGCCTCAACCCAGCCGTCCGCCTCGAGTATGCGCTCGTGTATGCGGATGAAGAGTTCGTCAATCAGTTCGCGGGCGTCTTCCAGGGAGCATGTTCCGGAAGCCAGATCGCGCTCCAGGTAGGGCCAGAGGAAGTAGTCCAGGCGCCCCGGCCCGTTCCCGCCGTATGGATTCTCCCGCATGACGACGAGGTGCTGGAAGTAGAAGCTCTGAATCGCTTCGTGAAAAGTGCGCGCCGGATAAGCCGGAACCCGGCGGCAGATTTCGAGCATCTCCGCCAATCGCGCGCGCTCCGAACCGTCCGCATCGGACAAAGCCTTCTCGATGGCCTCGACGTGACGATCGTTCCACCGCAGGACGGCCTCAAGCAAGATCGCCGCGCCGCGATGGAAATCCGCCGCCCTTTCATCTTTTGCGTTTTCCAGGGCGCGCCTGTGTTCGGACAGGAGTCCCGCCGCGCCTTTCTTCAGTATCCAGTCCCAGCGCCAGCTTATGTGTCCCGGGGCCGCACCGTCCCCGAAAAACGTTCCCATCTCGACCAGTTGCCGGTTTTCCGGCAATTCATTCTTTACGCGCTCCGCAGCCGGCCCCCAGTAATCGAACGGATTGGGCGACTTCACGCCCTCGCCCAGATGGTAGACCATGCCGACGAGTCGCTCGTCCGTGAACAAGTATACTGGAAGCTGGATCAGCGCCTCGGCCACGGACCTTGCCTGGCGTTCCCGAAGGGGAAGACCTGAGTAGGCGTCGTAACTTTCTGCGAGATTTTTATGGTAATTCGCATTGTCTGGAGGCTGGTTGGCGCCGCGGCGGCGCGAATGTTCAATCATCCGCCGGATGCGAGGCGACAGTTCCGTCGTTGCTATTCCATGCGCTGCGGGCATTAGAAACTTCACCTGTATGGCAGGGGGAAAAGCTTCACGGGACATTGTAACTTGAACCTGGCCGGCCAGAAAGCGTCGAGAGGGATGTAAATGTGGCAATCTCAACAATACTGTCATCGGGGTGTATATTCAGCGGCCATATGGATGGTCAGGAGGCAGGCTATAAGGGAGGATGGTGGGCCAGCCGAAGCATATCATAGCTCATTTTATGAGCGATGATCTCATTCTTCTGGGCCATTCGGTCCTGACGATGTGAGGTGGATAAAGCTTGGGCGGGTCGGGCATTGTTTATCATAACCGAACATTTGTGTTTGACGAGGCGCTGCCTTACCCGAAGATTATGCAAGTCCTCACAGGCGGGACGCCCGCTCAACGCTCACTGCGGGGACTTTCGGGGCGATAACTGGCCCGTGACCGACCCAGGGCAACGCATGGGTATCCGGTCAGTGAAGGGAGCGTTTATATGCCAGCCACTTATAGGGGCGGGTTTGAAACCCGCCCCTACGCTGCCACGCGCCCGTGACTGACGCCGTGCTTTTCAGGCGTTTTTCTCGGAAAAAACGGCATCCGCGCTCCTTACGCGCCCGTTACTGACCAATTACACGCATGGGAAAAAATCGCTTGACTCTCGAGTTGCACCATGCTTTAATGATGATGCTCCCCATTGGAGCCTCGGTTTCATCCATTTCTCTTTCGTTTTGTCAGGAGGACGCGCAATGAAAAGAATGCGCAAAGGTTTCACGTTGATCGAGTTGCTGGTTGTGATTGCAATCATTGCAATCCTGGCGGGCATGCTACTGCCCGCATTGGCGCGCGCTCGTGAAGAAGCGCGAAAAGCGAGCTGCAAGAGCAACCTCAAGCAGTTCGGAACGGCCGTCCAGATTTACGCGAATGACAACAAGGAGTCCGGCCCGCGTTTTTCGATGGTCATGTTCCAGGGCGTTTCAATACCCGATCCGGAGGCCGGCGCGACTCTGGCTGTCGGCGCGCCCGGTTCGACTCCGCTGGGCGAAGGGGACATTCTGATATCGCCCATGATGTCCATGAACCTGATGTTCGACGATTACATTTCCGCGACCGGCGTCTTCACCTGCCCCAGCGGAAACGACAACTGTGAAGATTTGCGCCCCTACCTTGAGGCTTTCCTGGACAGGAAGGACAGCACAGGCGCGGACACGGCAGCCGACCCGGTCACCGGATTGCCGATAGGCGACGACATCCCGGATTCCACCTGGATGTATGGCGTCGTGAACGTTCCGTCGCAGTTGATACCCGGCAACATGCTGAACTTCGATCTGTTTGAGGATGCCGGCGTTCCGCCTCCGGCCGACTACAGCACAAGCGCGTCGCGCGAGACGTCCTACGGATTCAGCGCCACGAAGGGCATAAAGGCCCTTCCGGGCGTTGCCATGATGGCTGACAAGCTGGAAACCACCTCGATTCTGGATGCCGACAAGATCAACTATCACTCCAATTCCGGCAACCACGACCACAGCGGTCAGAACGTTCTTTACTATGACGGGCACGTTGATTGGAACAGCAACAGCGCATGCGGCATGGACAATGACTACATCTACACATCGCTACGCAACAACGGCGGCGGCGATCTCTACCTCGAAACGCTGGCTTACATTGAGAACCATGCGCTCTACGCGAATACGGACAGCATCATCTCGACCAGGATCTTCATTTTGAAGTAAGGATCCCCTCGGGGTAAGCAAAGGATGTTCCAGCGAAACCGCAAGGCGCAGGCCGGAAACGGCCTGCGCCTTTTCTCTTAACCATAGCAGACCGTCCAGTCACAACAAGTCAGCCTTTAGTCGGAAAACGGATCCGCATGACCAGGAGGGGAGACAGGGTCGCACGGCCGAATGTCGGCGCTGCGCAGTCCGGGCAGGGCGGCTATGCGTTTCGGTCCTACAAGTTGCGGCGCGGTTATGCCTGCGCGCTGCCGCTCCTTGCCGGATTTGCCTTGATAATACAGGCGGGATGCACGCGCAGGGTCGCTCCGCCGGTCGCGCCCATTCCCACCGAACGCCTGACCGAACCAGCGCGGAAGCCCTTCGCCGTCCGGACGCTGATTCACAAAGATGTTGATTCGATCGAGATTCAGGTGCGCGGATACTGGTCAATGAAACAGGATGGAACAGAGCTGCTCCTGAAGCGGGGCAAGGACTTGAAGGAGACAGCCGAACCGTCCGGCGCCGGCATACGCCTTGGAGACCAGCGGCTTCCCGCGGCGAATCTGCGCATTGAGTCGGAGGGCGACAGGATAGTCTCCGTGAAAGGGAGCAATTATCACGGCAGCGTGATACTCTGCCGGACGGCTGGCGGAGGCCTGGACGTGATCAATGAGTGCGATCCGGAGGCTTATGTCCGCAGCACGCTGCCGGCTGAAATGTCGCCGTCGTGGCCTGAAGAGGCGCTTTACGCCCAGGCGGTTGCGTTGCGAAGTTACGTCGTCTATTACATCCGGTCCAAAGCTGAGGCTGGCCACCATCTCTCCGGCATTTCCGCGGCGTACAGGGGCATGTCCCGCGAAAGCCGCCGCACGAACCATGCGACGTTCGACACTCGCGGAATGGTCCTTGTCTGGAAGGATAATTACTTCCCGGCTTATTTCCACAGCACCTGCGCCGGTCACACCGCCGACTGTTCCGTCGTGTTCTCCATCGCTTCTCTCCCCCCCCTGGAGGGAAGGCGATGCCCGTTCTGCCATAATAGTCCCCACTCGAGCTGGAAAGGGGTCTCGGTGGCCAGGGCCGAACTTGTCGAGAAACTCAAAGCCGACGGCGTCAACGTCAAGGATATAGAGAGCATAAGGACCGCCGGGGCCAAGGGCGGCGATTTTCATCCGGGCGAGGTCATCATCAACGGCAGCATCCGGATGAACGCCAACAGGTTCCGTCTTCTCGTCGGGGCGGCAAAGCTTAAAAGCGCCGCCTTTGACGCGAAAATCTCCGGTGACAAAGTGGTCTTCTCAGGCAAGGGGTGGGGGCACGGCGTGGGACTCTGCCAGTTCGGCGCGAAGGAGATGGCCCAGAGCGGATACAACTGGAAGCAGATTCTCGCGTTCTATTATCCCGAAGCGCGCCTCCTGAAGCTTTACGACGATCCGGACGAGGCAACGCTCCATCCACCCAAGTCCTGACTTCATGCCCCCCCTCCCCTTTGGCTTTGAGGTTGAATCTGCCGACGGGAAAGCCCGCGCCGGACGTTTGCGCCTGCGTGGCATCGAAATCGAAACCCCGGTCTTCATGCCGGTCGGCACGCTGGCGACGGTCAAGGGGCTGACGGCGCAGCAACTGCGCGAGACCGGCGCGCGCATGCTCCTCTGCAACGCATATCATCTTTCCCAGAGGCCTGGCGACGCGGTTGTAGCAAAGCTCGGCGGGCTTCATGCCTTCATGGGTTGGGACGGGGCGATCCTGACCGATAGCGGCGGCTACCAGGTATTCTCCCTGGCGACGCTGCGACAAGTGAGCGACGGGGGGGTGTCTTTCCGCTCCCATTTTGACGGCTCAGAAATCTTCCTGACGCCGGAGGCCGCGATACGGATTCAGGAGGGCCTGGGTTCTGACGTCGCAATGGTCCTTGACGAATGCGCGCCTTATCCCTGCCCCAGGGGCGATGCTGAAGCCGCGCTTCGGCGCACACACATGTGGGCGGAAAGATGCCTTGCAGCGCGAAGTCGCGAAGGCCAGGCGCTCTTCTGCATTGCGCAGGGGGCCTTTGAGCCGGACCTCCGGCGCCGCTCCGGCGAATACCTGTCGGGATTGCCGTTTGACGGATTTGCCGTCGGCGGATTGTCGGTTGGTGAGCCGGCCCCTCTCCGCAACAGGATGCTTGAGTCCGTCGTGCCGTTCCTTCCCGAAAATCGTCCGCGCTACCTGATGGGCCTGGGCAAGCCGGCGGACATTCTGGCCGCGGTCAGGCGCGGGATAGACATGTTCGACTGCGTGCTGCCGACGCGCAACGGGCGCAACGGATGGGCTTTCACGCGGCAGGGCGTGCTCAGGATGCGCAACGCCGCCCACAGGGAATCTGACGCGCCCATGGAGCGGGACTGCGGCTGTTACGCGTGCCGGACCGCGTCGCGCGCTTATATCAGGCATCTTCTGTCGGCGGAGGAAATGCTTGGCGGCGTTCTGCTCAGCCTGCACAACACGGCCTTCTACCAGAGGCTGATGCGCGCCATGCGTGAAACCATACTCAATGGATGTCTTGGCGATTTCGAGCGGGACTGGCCGTGCGCGAAGGCGGGGGCGGAGGGCTGACGTTCAAGCCTCCTCCAGCGGGGGAACGTCGCCGGCCAGGAGCGCGCGGACCGAGTCCGGCAATGCCCACTTGTCGCCTGCCCGTTCCGACTCCCTGCCAAGCATTGCCGCCATGTCGTCAATAAGCCAGCGCTTGAGCGGAGAAGGCATGAAATGCGCGAGGGCGGCGTTGATGTCCTTTCTATAATCTCCACGGGCGGGGGGGCATTGATCATCCGTCCGGGCAAAGGCGGGCAGACTCCGCGCAGGCGCATCATCTGCGGGGGGGGGATACAATTCCCCGGAATCGCGATCATTTTCCGCCTCGGGGAGTTCAATGCCGCCGCATAATGTCATGAGAGACGAAATTGCCCGGCAGTCCGTGAGAAGGCCGGGCATGCTTATGGCCCGGCCATGCGCTCCGCCCATGCCCATCAGCAGGGAGGCCGGTCCAAGCGCCGCGAGGGCCGCTCCCATTGCGGATTGCGCGGCAAGCCATCCGTCCAAGTAATTCCCGCCCCTGCCCGACAGCGATACCGCGTCAGGCAGGCCGATCTGCCTGACCGCCGCCGAGACGGAGAGACTCAGGGCCATCATGCCGCCGTATTGCGTTGAATCGCCGCTGTCCGCATTGTTTCGCCCGATGCCCGGAATAACCGGCGTTCCGGGCGCGACGGACTGAGCGAGCGCGGCGCCGAGAAGGGCCGCGCCGAGCACGGATGCCGCTCCGTCAAAGACTGCGCGTCCACCACGCGCTACAGGGGGGGGAATGGGAGTTATAACAGATGGAATCCCGGCTCTGGCGCAGGCCAGGAGGATGGCGCATGACTCCGCATCCCAACCGGCAGCCGCTGACGGGTTGATTTCGACCGCAAACAGAGGTCGGGAGCGCAAACGGGCCTCGCTTCCCCGCAAGGCGGCGGCAATGCCCAATATCAGGGTCAACGCAGCGGGGCCTGACGGCCTGACGATCAGCGGCTTGACGCAGACGCCGGCCGCCAACAGAAAGCCGAGGCCTTCCGCAACGGGGGGGGGGATCTCCTGAATGGCGGCGGCGCAGCCCTGAAGCCCGATCTCCGCACGGCAGGCGGCAAAGGCGGCAATTCGCGCCAGATCCGCCGCGGATAATGCGCGGGGTGGAAAACCTGGTTCGCTGGCGCAGGATTCGGCCCCGGTTGCTGCGGCGCAGACGATCGCCTTTCCCCGCAGGACGCACGAAAGCCTGCCGTTGCGGTCGAACATCTTCACCCTCTGCGGCGCGCGGCCCAGCGGGGGGATGATGTGCCGCGCGGACGGCATGGCCAGGTTCCTGCGCGGCAGGACGCGGACTCCGGCTGAAGAAAGAATCTCCTGCGCCTCGCCTCCATGAACGATAATGCCGTCTCTTTCAAGACGCCTGACGGCGCGCTCGACGAGCGCGTCAGCGTCCGATCGGGCAAGAAACTTCAGGCTTGGGCGGCATGCATTGGCCATTGAAGCGCAATCCGAGCCGCGGATGAACCGGCGGCGATGCAATCGTATCCGGGATTCAGTTTTTTCGGAACGCGGACCTTGACAGCGGCTCAACTGGGTCTTGAGAAATCCCGTATGTTGACCTGGTACGGCCTGCCCTGTTCATGGGCGGTCTCAAAGGCATGGAGGACCGCCCCGCCGCTGATCTCAAAGCATATCTTCAAAGGCTTCGGGCAGGCGGCGGCATTGAAGGATTCCGCGCCGGTTGCGTCCTCCCAGGTGACGATCCAGCGGCAATCGTCCTTTCTTCCGAGCCTGGAGTTGGCGGCTGCGGCCCCGGCGACGGGCTGGTTATCATCCGTCAGGAGGGAGATTCTGATTCCGCGGGCGTTGTCCGCATTAATGATCAGGTTTCCGCCTTCAAGCGCCACCGGCGTCGTGATGAGCGTTCCGCAGCGTTCGGAGTCCGCCTGATGTATCCCGATGATGCGCCCACGCTCCGTCCACGCAACGCCTATGTTCAGAGGCGGGTTCGATTCGCCGGACTCCGCGCCTGCGCCGTATGTCAGGAGCCACGCGTTGCCGATCTCGAAGAGTCCCGAACTTTGGCAGACCATGCCAGCATCCCAGGAACCCGGCTCCCCCGGCTCGACAAATGCGCAGCCGGGGCAGACTCTTCCCCAGCGCGCGCCGTCGCGGCTGAAGGCAAGCTCAAGCCGCGCCGGCCCGGCAGAATCCCCGCCGGCGCAGCCTGCGGCGCTTACGGAGAGCAGCCCGAGGTAAAAAGGCCCCAGCTTCGTGGGGTTCATTCCCATCAACCTGACGCCTGATACCGCATCTTCATCGGTGATTGAAAGCAGGGACTCCGGCGCGGACCAGTCCACAAGGTCCGTGCTGCACATGGCGTCAATCGTCCGGAATCCGGATCCGGCGTCGGCGAGGATGAATGCGCGGAAGAGGCCGTCGTCGCAGCGCAGCAGGCTCGGGCGCGCGTCGCCTTGGCGGGTTAGAAAGGTGTGCTTGCGGGAGATGTCCCAGTGGATCGCGTCCATCGAGCCGAGGACGTGGGCGCTGCGCCGTCCGTCCTCGTCCAGTGTTTCGACGAGCGCGAGGAAGATGTAGCTTTCCTCCGGGTATGGATTGCGCAGAACCCAGAAGGAGAGGATTTCGTCAATTCCGTCGGGAACGCGGACGAGGATGTTGGTGCGGTCGCCCTTGATCCCCGAGCGATGGATTTCCAGCGCGGGCTTGTGCCAGGAGCGGCCGTCCGCGGATTCCGCCATGCAGACCATCCACCTGCCGTCCCGCGCGCCGCGGCAACGATAATACATAGCAATATCAGCGGAGCCGACGTGTTTCACGACGCTCGGCGCGGTCATTGCCGGCGGGTCCGCCATCTCCCACGGATGCTCCGGGCGCAGGACGGGATTCCATCGCAGCTTGTAGGCCGGATACAGCCGCCGCACGATATTGTCATGCCCGGAGATGTATTCGTCGTCCAGAAAGCACTCGATGAAATCCCGCATGAGGGCACATGCCTCGCCCGCGGCGTCCGCGCCGCGATCAGGACTGTAGCTCCGCCAGTATCGTGACCCCTGCCGTCGTCTTGTCGCCGATCTTTGCCTTGATCCCGTAGCGCTCGGATTTGGGCAGATAGACCTCGCACCGGGAGCCGAACTTGATCATGCCGAAACGCTCGCCGGCTTTAAGACTGCTCCCCGGGGCCACCGCGCAGACGATCCGGCGCGCCACGAACCCGGAGATCTGGCTGAACATGATTTTCCGGCCGTCCGGCCTTTGAAGCCCGACGTACTGGCGGAAGTTCTTATCCGGGCAGTCCGGACGCATCGCGTTCAAGTAGCCGCCCTTTTCCTTGCTGACGAACTGCACGGTCCCGGCGCACGGGCTTCGATTCACGTGCACGCTGAACACGGACATGAACACCCCGATCCGGACGGCTTCGCCCTTCAGGTAGCGATCGTCCTTGACCGCGCAGATGTCCACTACGACGCCGTCGCACGGGCAGAGAATGAGTTTCGGGTCCTGCGGGCTTGCGCGCTCCGGGTCCCTGAAGAAGGAGACAAGCCATATCAGGATGATGATAAAGGGGATTGACGCGGCCGGATACAGGAACAATGCGCCGATAATGCACAGGCAGAGCGCGCCGCCCCAGAGCGTCATCTCGTTCTTACCGTAAGGAGTCAATGGTATCTTCATCGTTTCACGCCGGGATGGATTGTTTGAAAGGCGGCAGGCGCGCGGCGCGCCCATTAGCCGGACATCAACGCAGCCTGATCGTATCACGAACCCGCTGGCCGGGGCAATCGTTTTCAGCGCGATGACGGTTTGACAAGCTGCCGCGCGGCGATTAGCCTTTCCATCATGCGGACGGAGGCGCATGGCGTCAACGTGGTTATTATTGTTCGGCGGTTGAAGGAGCGCCCGCAGACATGCCTCGGGAAGCAGCACAAATGCCTGGCCAGGGGGCGGCGTGCGTTGAGGAACGCGCCGGCCCGTGCGGCGTCGTCATCTTCGGCGCATCGGGGGACCTGACACAACGCAAGCTTTTGCCTGCCTTGTTCGGTCTTTTCAGGCGGGGGCTTGTGCCGGAGAAATTTTACGTCCTGGGATGCGCCAGGACGGCGATGGGCGATGACGCGTTCCGCGACCGGGTCGCCGGCGCGATCAGGGATGCCGAAGGCGGGGCGCAGGCGCAGGCCTTTCTCCGGCGCTGCCATTACGAGGCCGTTGACTACGAGGGCGCCGACCTTGCGACGCGGCTTTGTGCCCGCCTTGAGGCGCTGGACGCCGCGTTCGCGACGGGCGGGAACCGTCTCTTTTACATGGCGATGCCCCCCGCGCTCTTTGCGCCGATCGTCAACAGGCTGTGGACCTACGGCATGACTGCCCAGGCGGAAGCCGGATCGCCGTGGGTCCGCGTGGTAGCGGAAAAACCATTCGGACTCGACGCCGCAACCGCCCGCGCCCTCAACCGCGAGATGCAGCGCTATCTCGACGAAGACCGCATATACAGAATTGACCACTACCTGGGCAAGGAAACCGTCCAGAACATCCTCATGTTCCGCTTCGCAAACGCCGTGTTCGAGCCGCTCTGGAACCGCGATCTTGTTGATCACGTGCAGATTACAGTGGCCGAATCGCTCGGTGTTGAACATCGCGCGGGATACTTCGAGCAGGCCGGACTGCTGCGGGACATGTTCCAGAATCACATGCTCCAGATGCTGTCGCTGGTTGCGATGGAGCCGCCATCGTCCTTCGACGCCGCGGGCGTTCTCGACGAGAAGGTCAAACTCCTGCGCGCGATACGCCCGTTCGCGCCGGATGATTACGGACGATTCATCGTAAGGGGCCAGTACGGGCGCGGAACGGTCGGCGGCGCTGAGGCGGCGGCCTATCGCGAGGAGAAGGGCGTTGCCCCGGATTCGCGCGTTGAGACCTTCGTCGCCGCGAAACTGATGATTGATAACTGGCGCTGGCGGGCCGCGCCGTTCTATCTCCGCAGCGGGAAGCGCCTGCCGCGCCGCGTCAGCGAGATCGCCGTCGTCTTCAAGCGCGTGCCGCATTCGATCTTCCGGCATGTCCCGGCGGAGGCCATGCCGCCCAACGCGCTTGTCCTCAACGTGCAACCGGAGGAAGGCGTTGCGCTGACTGTTCAGGTTAAGCATCCCGGCCCTAGGTCCTGCATGAGTTCCCTCACGATGGACTTCAGCTACCAGGAGGTCTTCGGCGGGCATCCGCCGGACGCATACGAACGCCTGCTTCTGGACTGCATGCTGGGGGATCGGACGCTTTTCATCCGCCAGGATTGCCTGGAGGTCTCATGGGACCTGCTGACGCCCGTCCTGAAGGCATGGGAGACCGAGCCGGCGCGATACGCCCCGCTGCCCTACGCCGCCGGAACGTGGGGACCGGATGAAGCTGAGGAACTGATGCGGCGCGACGGGCGGGAGTGGCGGAAGCCGTAGGCGGCCGGGCCACACTGAGCGCCCTGTTCGCAATCCCCTGGAGCGCTGGAGCCATGCTCAGGCCTTCGGAGCGGGAAGCCAGGCTTCCATCGCGGTATCGTTGCGTAACACAGGATATTCTCGCCGCCGACAGGGAGACGCCGATGAAGGTCAGTTTGTCTTTCGGCATCGTCTTCGCGACGATTTTGCTGATCTCAGTTTCGCGTCGGTCCGGGGGCGGCGCAGATCGCGCCGTGAAATCCGATATGACGACAATCGAGTTCCACGGAATCAGACCGGACGACCCCGGCGGGCGCGACGGACTCCGAAATCCGGAGCGCGGACTGCGCATTGAAACCCTCTTCGCGGAGCCGGAAGGCTCCAGCGTCTGGGGGCCGGCCCATCACCTCGTCGGCAAGGTCTCTCCCGGCTACCGCGATGAGTGGTGGATTCGCGACGCGTTGCAATACGAACGCCACGGCCTCACTCTGGCGCAGACTTACTGCTACCTAGACGGCTTTCTGGACGGGCCGATATCAGACGAAAAACTCGTCTGCCTCCAGCGCAGCATGGACAACCTGCGACGCCACGGGCTGAAGGCGGTGCTGCGCTTCGCCTACGAAAGGGACATGGATCGCAAGAGCGGTCCGGAACTCGACCGGATTCTCGGACACATCGAACAGTTGACGCCCGTCATCCGCCGCAACAGCGACGTCATCTTCGTCATGCAGGCCGGATTCGTCGGCGCATGGGGCGAATGGCACAGCTCGGCAAAAGGACACGAGGCGAATCACGCCTCACTTGCGAAGATCATGGCGAAGGTGCTGGCCGCCCTGCCCGAAGACCGCATGACGCAGGTCCGCGTTCCGAAATATAAACGATGGGTGCTGAGCAATCCCATCCTTGGCGGGCACATCGTCGTGAATGCGGAAACGGCGCATGGTACGTCTCCGGCGGCGCGGATAGGCTTCAACAATGACGGCTTCCTGGCCGGGAACACCTGCGGCGGAACGTGGACCGAGCCGCCCCTTTTCTCCAATCCCGGTAATCCCGAGTTCGATTACATGACCGGTGAAAGCCCTTATGTCCCCGTTGACGGCGAACTCTTCTGGGCCGATCAGGGGGGAAAGGTTGACGGGCTTCGCGCGGCGGTCAGGCTGCGCCTCCATCACTACTCCAGCTTCAGCCTTGCGCACAGTTATTCCGAGCGCGAGGGCAAGCCGTTCTCGATTGACGACTGGATGAAGACGCCCATGACGATCGAGCAGGCGACGGCGGCGCGACTGCCTGTTTCCGACGGCTACTTCAGCGACTCCGCCGGAAACGCGACGGATCGGACGCAGTTCGAATACATCCGGGATCACCTGGGATATCGCATTGAACTCCTGCGGGCAACCTTCCCGCGGAGCGTCAGGCCGGGCGGGAGCGTCGAGGTCGCGATCGAACTCGTAAATCGCGGCTTCTCGGTCATCCACAATCCGCGCCCGGTCTTCATCGCGCTAATTGATTCGGGGGGGAGGGCGACCGTTTTTCAGGTTGCCGGGGCCGACCCGCGCCAGTGGCAGCCGCATAAGCCGGGTGACGCCTCATTCGAGCCGCTCCGGCACGAGATCAAAACGCGTTTCACCTTGCCGATGGATTTTGAGAAGGGCGTCTACAGGATCGGGTTTTGGATGCCCGACGCGGCGGAGAACTTGCGCCATGACCCGCGATACGCCATCCGCGCGGCGAATCGGGATGTTGAGTGGTGGACCGACGAAGAGGGCAGGTTCGGCGTCAACGTCATTGGAACGATGAAAATTTCGGAATGATGGAAGAGCGTATTCATCCGTATGACCTGTTTTGATTCGGTCAAGCGGGTTTTTGCTGACGGCAATCGGGGCCGGAGCTGCCGCAGTCCTGCAATCCGATGGATGACGCTCGCAATTGACGATTCGCGCGCCCACGCCGCGCGCCCGCGCTTTCGCCTTGCGGCGCGACGCCCGCGCCATTATGCTTTCCCCCAACTGCGGCGGCGGCGCAGTGACGCGCAAGGCGACGGCTTCGACCGCCGCGCGCTTTACAGTACCCGCTACACACACTTCATTCGGAGACTGGCGCAATGGCGAAGAAAAACCTTCGTTTCGGCTTCATAGCGTGCGGGAGCATGGCCCGTTCCCTGGCGGAACAACTGGCGACGGTTGACGGCGCGCAGATCGTCGCCGTGACGGACATCATCCGGGAACGCAGCGCCAATGCCGCCAAAGAACTCGGCGCAGCCGAGGAGGAAAGCGCCGACGCGCTGCTGGAGCGCAAGGACATTGACGCGGTCATCGTCGCCACGCCGCCGGACTGCCACGCCGGCCATATATGCGCGGCGCTTGACGCCGGCAAGCACGTCTTCAGCGAAAAACCGCTGACCCTGACGGTCAAGGACGCCATGCGCTGCGTCAAAAAGGCCCGCAAGGTCGGGCGCTTCCTCGGCACGGGACAGGTGCTCAGATACTACCAGCCCTGGCAGACCATGCTGGACTGCGCTCGCAGCGGCAGATACGGCGTCCCCCTGATGGCCAACGAAATCCGAATGGGCGGCCCGCTGAGCCGGATGAACGTGCCCTGGCGCAATAAAATCTCCATGTGCGGCGGGTGGCTCTTCGAGGTCGGCGCTCACGAGCTTGATTTCATCTGCGAGGTCTTCGACGCATGGCCGGAGACCGTCTCCGCGCTGGCCGTCCCCCCGGATGAGAAACTGACCGGGACGGATCACCATTGCGCGTATTCCGTCAACATGAGTTTCAAGGGCGGCGGGGTGGGCCATTACCTCTGCGGGCAGGTGGATTACGCCGGTTCTCGCTGGTCGCGCGTGCTGATGTCCGGCGGAACCATCAACGGAACCGGCGGAACTGTCGAGGTTACAACGCCCGTCAAAGATAAGACGCCGGTGGAGGTTTCCGAAGAGGGCAAGGAGAACCCGGTGCATCGCGAGCTTCGCCAGTTCGTCGAGGCGATCAGAAAGGGCAAACAGCCCGTGCCGACGGATGTCGAGGGGATGCGGGCGGTGTCAATCGCCTGCGCCGCGATCGAGTCCTCGGACAACGGCGGGGCGCCGGTGAAGGTGAAGAAGCCCAATATTGAGTGACGGCTGTCGGAGTGGCAAATGCGCAAAGTCCTCGGCATGTTCGGCCTGCTGGTGATCCTGGTTGTCGTCGTCGCGGCGATTGAGCCGCTGATGACCGACAGCCCTGCCTTCAAATCCGCCCAGAACATTCAGAACGTCGCCACGTGGACCGGACTGTTCGGCATCCTGGCCGTCGGAGAAGCGTTCGTCATCATCACCGGCGGCATTGACCTTTCCGTGGGCAGCGTGGTCGGGCTGGTCGGCGTCGTCTCCGCAAGCATGATGCACGGGGCCGGCGCGGAGGTCTCTCCAGCCGTCGTCATTCCGCTCTGCCTGGCCCTCAGCCTTGTCCTCGGGCTGATTCACGGCCTGCTGATAACCAAGGCCCGCATGCAGCCCTTCGTGGTGACGCTTTGCGGCCTGCTGATCTATCGCGGCATTGCGCGGTTCATCGCCGGGGACATGACCTGCGGCTTCGGCATCGGCTTCCAGTCGCTCAAGTTCTTCGCCAAGGGGATGATTCCGGGGATCGGGGTTCCCATGCCCCTTGCGCTCCTCTTCGGCGTCGCGGCGGTTGCCGCCGTGCTGCTCCATTACTCCGTCTTCGGGCGGCACCTCTTCGCACTGGGGCGCAACAAGGAGGCCGCCCGCTTCAGCGGCATCCGCACGGACAGGGCGGAAATCGCCGCCTACATGATCTGCTCCCTCATGGCCGGGCTGGCCGGGCTGCTCTTCGCCCTGAACGTCAACTCCCTCCAGCCCTCCAACTTCGGCAATTTCTATGAGCTTTACGCCATCGCCGGCGCGGTTCTCGGCGGGTGCAGCCTGCGCGGGGGGGAGGGGACAATCGTCGGCGTCGTCATCGGCACGATCATCCTGCGCCTGCTGCCCAACATCGTCAACATGCTGGATATTTCGTCCGAACTCGAATACGCCGTCGTCGGCGGGGTCATCCTGATCGGCGTCCTGGCCGACGAACTCATGAAGGCCCGGGCGGAGAAGAGGCTTGCAAAACGCAAGGCGAAGACGCATTAGCCGCGGAGTTCGGCACGATAAATATGGCGCCCTCGGAATTGCGGGGGAGGCTTGAAACTGGCGATGCGGGCGTTGTACTGTTTTAAAGAGGCCTTGCAATTGCCGGTACCTCTTTGTTAAATTCTGATATACGGGGGTCTGATTGGCCTCGTGCGCGACTCAGGAGGCGGAACCTTGATCGAAAACACAGCAGCAGCCATCGTCATAAAGGCGCAGTTGTTCAACCCGTCCGTGTTCAATGAAACTTGGCTGTCGAAGAACGGAATTGTGGAGCCTGACGAGCTTGACGGAGCGCGGGTCTTCTCAAAAGAAGTAGCTCAGTTCTGTACTAAGCGCTGCCAAGTTGTCGTGCTGCCGCCGCAAATGCAGATTACATTCGGGTTGCAGGAGAACGATGTCTGCGGAGAGCGACCAAGCGCAATTGCCTGCAGAATCGTTGAAGTGCTTCCGCATACTCCCTATCAGGCGATGGGTATCAACTTCGACTACTTCGTTTCCCCGCCCGAAGGCGAAGAATTCCATGTGTATGAACGGAGACTACTCGGTGAAGGAAGTTACGCGCTCCTCGATGAGTTCACCTGCAAGGATGCGCGATTCGGCCGATACATGTCGAAGGACCACGGGAATGGACGGCTGAAGCTTGACGTCAAGCCAACAACAGTGAACCTCCCAGGCAAGGAGACTCTTGAGTTGCTCAGGTTCGGCTTCAACTTCCACTATGATCTCTCCCAGGCTGAGCCAACAGAACGAGCAGCGAAACTGCTGAAATCTATCGGGCAATGGGAGGCCCTTCGAGAATACTCAATGAAGCTGGTTGAGACAGGCACATAGCAGGCGGAGATAAAGACAATGACTCCCAGTGCAACAGGACTCTCATCGGTTGCTTTCTCCGTAAAGATAGCGAAGGACAGTCCCTACGAGGGACACGAAAGCGATGCTCATATTCACTCTTGGCGGCCAGAACCCGTAGTCCTTCAGGTTCCGCCGGGATGGGGAGCGGCCGATCCGACTGCCGTCTGGCTTCTCACATTGAATCAGTTCTCCTGTCACCATAGGAGTGGAGCGTTGAGTTTCGACATTGACTGGTCTTGGGGCGGGCAGGATCAGACGACAGGCTGGCACGTTCCCCCAACCTTCAGTCCAGTGATGGACGACACAGTTGAGTTTGTGCTCGCACAAGACCTGCTTGTGGATGTCTTTTGGATAATGGACAATGTCGGATCATTCTTCCCTGGAGCGAGTTTCGGGTTCGACGTTCTCCATGGAGAGGCAGAAGGTGAGAAGCTATTGGCATTGCGGGTGGTTAACGGCCTTTCTGCTGCTGACTTTCGCAAATGCAAACGCGGCTTCCGCGATGCGATGCGAAAGGGAGGTCACGATCGGCTCTACAGTTTGCTGAGCATATTGCAGCGCGTGGAGACAGCGGATGCAAGGACGGTCTTTTCTCTCTACAGCACAGTTCCTTAGAGAACACGGCGATTGCGAAGCAGACTGGCGGACAGTGGTCAGCCGAGCATACTATGCCTGCTATCTGGAACTCCGGGCAGTTGCTTTGGCCAACTGTGATCCCGCCGTCGTCAGGACGAGGCTGGGCACGAGACCCGAGAAGGAACTCGGACACGAGAAATTCCACGGCTGGCTCATGGGCCAATGGGTAAGCGACGAAGTGAGGGAAATCGGCGAGTTACTCAAGGACCTGTATGGCCAGAGACTTGATGCTGACTACAATATGAATGTGCCGATGACGGACGCAAATGCGGAGCGGGTTTGCGGAGATGCCAGTTATGTCCTGGAGCAACTTGATTGTGTGACTGGACGGGATTTTGGGCAGGCAATCGAAACGCCACTTAGAGCGCAAGGCAGCGAAGGCAGGCGATGAATTGACTAGGGCGGGGGATGCCGCAACCTATCGCCATACGGACGCCAAATCGGATAGGGAGACAGGCCGTCGCCGTCCGTGGCGAAAGGCTCACGCGGGGGTTATCTCGCCGTTGACGTCCCACAGGTCTTCCCAGCTCTGGCCTTCCTTCCAGAGGAACACCTGCCCCTTGATCAGGCGGCAGTTCCGGTCAATGCCGGAGAGCGCCTTCATGTCCCCGGCGCTCAACGGCTTGCCCGTCACGCAACGCAGATTGTCGAGGATGTTTCTGCGCTTTGTCGAAAAAGGAATGACGACGTTGCCGCGCTGAACGCCCCATTTCAGGCAGGCCGCCGCAGGATGGATGCCCAGACGCCGCGCTATCCCGGCCACGACGGAGTCGTCCAGGTCCGAAGTGTCCTCCGGCGTCCTGTCGCGCTCGGGGCGGTTGGGCGAACCAAGAGGGCTGTAGCCTATCGGCGTTATTCCGTTCTCGACGACGTACTTGAATAGCTCAGACTGCTGGAAATGCGGGTGCAGCTCCATTTCGTTGCAGGCCGGTTTGATCTCAACGTCGCGCAAAATGAGCTTCAGTTTCGGGATGGTGACGTTGGACGTTCCGATGTGGCGGACCAGCCCCATCCTCACCATCCGCTCCATCTGCCGCCATGTCCTCATGAAGTCGGCGTGAATGTACGGCTTCGCGTCCGGGCTGCGGGAATCCACTGCGCAGCCCGGCGGATGAAAATTCGGGAAGGGCCAGTGGATGAGGTAGAGGTCCAGGTAATCCAGTTGCAGGTCCTTCAGCGTCCGGGCGCAGGAGAGCAGAACGTCGCCCGGGCCGTGCATGTCGTTCCAGACCTTGGAGGTGATCCAAAGCTCGTCGCGGCGGACCAGCCCGCTGTCAAGTATCCCGCGGAGAGTCCGTCCGATTTCCTTCTCGTTGCCGTAGACCGACGCGCAGTCTATGTGCCGATAGCCGAGCGATACGGCCTCCCAGACCGCCGCCGCCACGGTCTCCCCGGACGCGTGGTCCGACCCGAACGTGCCCAGGCCGACGGCCGGGATCCGCGCCCCGGAATTCAAGGCGAAGGAAGGAACGCTTGACGGCGGGACGGCGTCCGGGGCCGGCGTGAAGGTTGCTTTCGCGTTCGCGGTCATCAGATTGTACCCCCCCCTGCTTCAGTTCCTCGTCGAAGACGACCGCGACCTTTCCGCATTTCCCGCTTGCCATCAGGGCGTACGCCTCCCCGGCCCTTTCGAGCGGGAAGCGATGCGTCACCAGGCGTTCGGGATGGATGCCCCATCGCTCAATCCTCTCGACCAGTTCCTCCATCTTCCAGATGCTGGTGACCCAGCTTCCGTAAATCGTCTTCTGGTCGTGGATGATGTCCGGGCTGGGCTTGAGCGAGCATGCGCCGCCCTCTCCGATGAAGCAGATTCTACCCCACTTGCGCGCGGCCTGGATGCATACAAGCCTCGCCGCCTCATTGGCGGAGCAGTCAACCGTCCTCTCGCAGCCCCGGCCCCCCGTCAGTTCAAGTACCTCCTTTACGTTGTCCGGTCCGGCGGGAAGGACGTGATCGGCGAGTTTCAACTTCCTCGCCAGTTGCAGGCGTTCCTTGATGACGTCAATGCCGATGAGCCTGGACGCGCCCATCGCCCGGCAGAGCATCAGTGTCGCAAGGCCGACAGGCCCCAGCCCGGTCACCAGCACGGTGTCGTTTCCGCAGACGCCGATTTTCTCCAGCCCCTCGTAGACCGTGCCGAATCCGCAGGCCGCCTGCGCCCCGTCGGTGTAGGTAAGCGAGTCCGGCAGGAGGACCAGGTCCTTTTCCTCGGCAAGGATGTAGGGCGCCATTCCGCCGTGCCTCTGCCAGCCGTAGGCGCGGCGGAACTCGGCGCTCGTGCAGCTGATCATGTAGCCGCGCCGGCAATCGTTGCAGACCCCGCAGCCGGAGATGTGGTAAAGGATGACGCGGTCGCCCTTCTTGAAACGCCTCATGCCTGGGCCGCATTCGACGATCTGCCCGGCGGGTTCGTGCCCGGCGATCATGCCCGGCTGGTAGCCCTCCGGCCCCTTGCCCAGATGCTCGTGGTAGATCGCGCGGATATCGCTCCCGCAGATCGTGGATGATTTGGTTTTGATCAGCGCTTCGCCGTGCCCGGGGACTGGGATGTCGAAATCCCGGAACTCCACGCTGCTGTTTCCCGGCAGGATCGCGCCCCTCATCTTTCTCTTGCCGACCATGCTGTTTCCCTTCAGTTCATGACGAGCCTGAAATTGACCGCGCCGCGGAAACGGCATTATCGCAATCCATCGGAGGCATTGTCAAACATCGGACAGGAACGGCGTCGCAGCCGGTTCCGCGTCTCCCTTCCGGAATACGATTCACGCGCCTTTCTCTCTCCATCAGGAGAGTGTGGCGCGACAGAAGCATCGCGCATCCTTTGCCGTACATCCTGTTCCTTTGCCGGCGGAGAACGATTATCATTGCCGGCGCTCGCGTTTCGGCGAGAGACTCATGATGCTGTCACTTATCAGGGAGGCACAGACATTGCTAACCGTGAAATTGCTGGCGCTGGCAGGCGGATTAATGACGCTGGGGGCGGCTGGAGACGTCGCGTCCGACAATAACCCGGACGCTCCAGCGATTCTGGGATACGGGATCGGCAGATTCAAGGTGGCTGAAACCCTCCGCTCAGGCGACCTTGACCATCCTGACCGATGGGGCGTCCAGATGGAGCGAAAGTCGTTCATGCAGGAGGGCGGCGTCACGTTCAACGATGGAAAATTACGCGTCACCGCTCCGGGCAGGGGATGCACAATCTGGTTGAAGGAGAAACTGCCGGGGAGAATTGCCATACTCTACGATGTTGTCGCCTTCGGCAAGACGGGAGCGATCGGCGTCACGCCCAGAGACATCAACTGTTTCTGGATGGCTTCCGACCCGGAAAGCGCCGGCGGGATTTTCGATGAAAAACGATACGCGGGTCGCTTCTCAGACTATGACAAGCTGCATTGCTACTACGCCAGCACGGGCGGCGCGGGCAACAGGACGACGCGGTTCCGGCGTTATCCACGCGAGGTTAACGGCGCTCATGCGCCGCACATCGCGCTTCAGGACAAGGACGGAAAAAAGGATTACCTTATCGAACCGGACAAGGCGCACCGGATGCAACTCGTGTGCTTTGACGACGTCGTCCAGTATATTGTTGACGGCAAGGTCGTATATCAGATCAAAGATGGCGACAAGGTTACTGTCGAGACTGAAAACGCGGGACGCGCATCGCTGGTTGAAGACACATGCGCCGTGAAAACCTTCCCGCCCTACGGCGAGGGTTGCTTCGGGTTCAGGTTGACGACGTCATGCCATGAATACTCGAATTTCAGGGTCTGCCGTCTGGAGCCGGAAACAAGGTAGCAGGTGAAACTCGCGCGGGACCGGCTAATGGGGCGATGGCGCGCAATCCGCCGCCGCGCCCCATCGGAGCATCTTTGATACTTTTTATTCCTCTAACGGCTACGGGGCCTTCAGTTCGCCAATCAGTTCGGCTGCCTTCAGCCCGGCCAGCTCGACCTTCGGGTTGTGAATCAGCTTCTCGATCTTGAACCGCACGGTCTGCGGGGGGCCGACGTGAATCTGGAAGGCGACTCCCCCGGAGCGCTCGTCCTTCGCTCCCGTGTCGAGGCATGCTACGCCCAGCTTGCCGTTGATGGCCGTCCAGATGGCCGGCCCCACGGCCAGGATTTCGTAGCGGTTCCAATCGCCCGGCTTGACCGCCTCCTCAGCCCGCCCGTTCCAGTCGAGCTTGCCCCGCCCGCCCTGGTGGTAGAGCCTGCCCCAGACGTCCTTCCCTATGTCGCCCTGGTAACCGAGCGCGTGGGCGGCCTCGTCAAGCTTTTTCGAGCGGAACTGAATGCCCGAATTCGCGGTCGGAGGCTCCAGTTTGACCAGTACGGACATGTAGAAGTCGGCCACCTCGACGTTCGGCCAGATGTAGGCCGTATCCGGTATGTCCTTGTCGCTCTGGCCGACCACCGCGCCGTCCTCAATCCGCCAGTAGTTCGTTGTGGCGTGCCACTTCGTGAGGTCCTTGCAGTCAATGATGCTGGCGTCCTCGCGGGCGTCGCCGCCGAGATTCTGGGCGATGGTTGCCGCGGCCTTGACGGCCTCGGCCTTGACCTCAGGATCGCCGAACATGGCGAAGACCATCTCGAGCGCTTCAACCTGGCGGATTTCCGCCAGGCCGCTCAGGAGCAGCCGCTTCTGGTCCGCCCTGTCTGCGTGCTTCATCAGCGCGCCGTATTGCGCGGCGGAACCGGAACCGCCCTTCGCCTCCAGCTTGAGCATCCGCACGGTGCCTCTGAAAGCCAGCATTTTCAGCGTCGGGTCGGTCGAATTCTGCGCCATATCCATCACCGCCGGCAGCGCGTCAGCCGTCGGCCAGTCGCACATGATCCGCAACGCCGCTGTTTTGGCTTCGCCTTCCGACTGGGCGGCCACGCCCTGCACCACCTCCAGAGCCTTGCGGCTCTCAGTGGTTGCCAGCAACCGCAGCAGCGCCGGGGCCGCCGGAGCCTCCGCGCCACGCGCCTTCGTGTATGCGGACACGAACGCGTCCACTATCTCTGGCGGGGCGGTCGCCGACGTTAGTTTCAGCGTCTGGTTCTCGGGAACCGTCTTACTCTGCGCAACGCCGTTTTCCGTGTAGTCCACGCGCAGTTGCTTGACGATGCTCGGCGCGGTGTCCCCGAAATTGGCGTTCGAGGCGTCAATCGAGAACGCCCCGGACTTGATGATCTGGGCGACCTTGGCGGTCACGTCGGCCGACGGACCGTCCGGAAGCGCGCCGTAGACGGCCTTTACGATGACCACGTTGCCCGGAGCCATCTTCTTCTCCCGGGCGCACAAGGCCCCCAGCGTCTTCTCCGCCGCGTTTATCTCCGCCGCCGAACGCGCGGCGGCAATGAAGTCCAGAAGCCGGGCCATCTCGGGCTTGCCTGCGCGATGATACAGGGCTTCAAGCGCCGCGATGCGGACCTCCTCGCTGACGTCGGTCTCAACAGTCTTCATCAGCAGAGCCGTCGGCTGCGCCAGCCCGCCCTTGCCCACCATCTCGATGGCGACGAGGCGCGACTTGGCGTCCTTGTCCTCCAGCATGGCGGCGATTGCGGCCTGCCCCCCCTCGCCGGGGAAGTAGCAGAGCGAGTCCTGCGCCGTCTTTGCGAGGTCGCCTTCCGTCCGGGCCAGCTCGGCCATGAGCTTCAGGGCCGGCTTGTATCCCATGCGCGTCAGGGATTTGATCGCGGCATCGCGAACCGCAACGTCTCCGCTCCCCGCCTCGGTCAGCATGGCCGCGCCGGCGGCTTCCCCGCCGCGAAGCCCCAGCACCTTGATGAGGCGCACCTTCTTTTCCGCAGTCATGCCTGAAAGCCCGGCGGCGAGAACAGCTGTTACCTTCTCTTCGGAGCCGAGTTCCACCGCGACGCGCAGACATGCGTCAAAGACATCGTTGTCATCCTTGCGCAACGCATCGGCGAGCGTCTTGAGGCCTTCGTCCCCGCCGCGCGAGAGAACCGCCCCGCGCAGGGCTGCCGCGCGGGTCGCCGGCCCGGCCGAGGGCACGGCCAGAACGCTGTCATATACGGCTGCCGCCTGGTCTTTGCGCCCCTTCCTCTGCATCGCTTCCGCGCAGCGCAGCAGGCCGTCGCACAGAGCCTCGCCGAGGGGGGAGGCGGCGTCCGCCTTGCCCAGGGCGGCCTTCAGCGCCGCGCCAGCCTCGGGCGTGGCTATGACGCCCAGCGCCCGGGCGGATTCCTGCGCGACCGCCGCGTCCTCGCTTGACAGCAGTTCAATCAGAGCCGGCACGGCAAGCGCGTCGCCGCGAACGGCCAGAGAATTGATGACGCCGACCTTCAGCGAGCCGCCGGTCTTCGGCAGCGCGTTCCTGAGCGCTTCGCCCGCCTCGGGGTAGGGCAGAGGCTCAAGCCCGTACCGCGCCATGTGCGAAAGCTCCTCGTCAACCAGAAGGGCCTCAAGCGCGGGAATCACGCCCCGCCCGCCCTGCTGGGCCAGCTCGCGGCAGGCCTTCATCTTCTCTTCGCGCGGCGCGGCGGATTTCAGGACCGCGATGGCCGCCGCGTCCTGCGCGGACAGCGGCTCCTCCGCCGGCGGCTTCGGGATTTCCGGAACCTGGACGACCGGGGCCGCCGCCTCCGGAACCTGCTGATCCTGCCGCCGTCCGGTATTATCGCATCCGATCAGGATGACGCACGCAAACGCAAGCGCAATGATGGTGTTCCGCATGATCCTATGTTCTCCTTCCGGGTTTCGTCCTATATCACCCACGGCTCGCGCTGGGCGCGTGAGCGCAGCCTGTTGGCCTCGTCGTCGTTGATGAAAGCCTCCGCCGCCGGATCGTATTCGAGATTTCTGCAGAGCCACATGCAGATGTTGGCGGCGTGAACGGTGCTCATGGACCTGTGCATCACCGTGGGATTGGCGACCGGCTCCTCGCGGGACTTCACGCAGTCCAGGAAGTTCCGCATGTGGTCGAGCGAACGCCCGGTCCGCGCGACGTACTCCCCGACGACCGTCTTGAACTCCTGCATCAGCTCCGGCGATGACACGTCCGGCAGCGAGTATCCGTCCGCGGCGGCCACCCAGCCCCGCTCGCCGTCGAACCGCTCCCCGCAGGAGCCGTGCCAGTACTTGTCTCCCCGGGAAAGAACCAGCTTCTGCCCGTTGGCGAAGTGGCAGACCATCCCGTCGCCGGACGCGTTGTCAACGTATTCGTACTTGACGGGTGCCGTGTCCCCCAGCCCCAGGCCGGCCTGCGCCTGCGCGAAGGTGTGCGCCCCCCATTCGCCTATGCAGCTCGTATGGAAATCGTAATCCCCGCGCCACCCGCCGTGGACGTAGGACTTGTTGTACGGACGCCACGGGCACGGCCCCAGCCAGATGTCCCAGTCCACGTCCTCCTTCGGCGGTTCCGGCTCCGCCGGACGCCAGTTGCACGGAATCTTTGCGTTGTCCCACGGGGCGATGTGCGCGTAGGTCGTGTGAACCTTGCCCAGGCGGCCCGTCCGGGCCATCTCGATGCAGAAGACGTGATTGGCCTCGCTCAGGCGCTGTGTGCCGGTCTGGTAGACGCGCCCGTAGCGCCGCGCCGTCTCCACCACCGCCTGCCCCTCCGCAATGGTCATCGAGGAAGGCTTCTCCGTGTAGACGTCCTTGCCCGCCCGCATCGCGCGCACCGCCGCCTGCGCGTGCCAGCGATCCCCCGTGGCGATCAGAACGGCGTCAATGTCCGGCCGGGACGGCAGGAACTCGCGCAGGTCCCTGTACATCATGCAATCCGTGTTGCCGTACCGGGCGTCCACGAAAGCCTTGACCGAAAGGCGCTGCTCCTTCAGAAGGTCGCAGATCGCCACGATCTGCACGTCCTTGTTGCCGATCATCCAGCTCAGGTCGTGCATGCCGCGCCCGCGAATGCCGATGCACCCCACCGTGATGCGATCCGACGGAGCGACCGCGCCGTCCTTGCCCAGGGCGGAGGACGGAACGAAGTAAGGAGCGGCGAAGGCGGCAGCCGCCCCGGACAGGAACTTCCTGCGGGAGACGTATTGTTTCACGTATTAATCCTCCTGATAGTTTCAGCGCGCGATGTCCGCGCCGCTTGAGTATGGCAGAGACCGCCCGGCGCGTCAACACGATGATGCCGTAAAAATGTCCCCCGGAAATCCGGTTCGCTCAATGGGGGTTGAAGGGCGGAGAGCGAAGTATGATGCTATCTGAACTGCTGGAAGCGAATTAAGAGGATAGGCGGGAACTCATTATGGCGCTACCGTGGGACCAACAGTCTGATTCTGAATTATTATCATGGACTCCACTTCGAGTACCGCTGCCAACATTGCAGCGACGTGCCGTGCGAGCATTAGATCCTCGTAGTTAAATGGTTCATAGGCTCTTAGCGCCAGTTGGAGTGAGTGAGTCATTTCTGCGAGTTGTATAAGGTGACCCCTATTTTGACCATAGCGAATTATCTGATCTATCTCATGATGTAAACAATCAATATGCCAGCGGATAGCCTCTATGTTTGCGTAAAGGTTCTTTGGATAAATTTTACACTCCTCATCCCTTGCCGCCACCGTATTATAAAATGGAATCACTGCCCTTGCTTTCAAGGTGTGCTCGACAAGTTTTCTAGCCAAGGGCTTAAGTTTCTCACATTCTTTGTTATAATTGTTACAAAGATTTTGTATCATCATTTCAATATTCATTGGAGTCCTGTTTGGATCTGCAGAAAGCTCCTTTATATATTTACCTTCCGTGCTGGTCTCTGGCCCCCAGCTTTTCCTCTTGTTCTCCAGCTTCAGTACACCCAAACACTTCTCTTCGCTACTGATTATTGGCACCCCCAACAGAGACCAGCAATGTGTCTGGAGCTTCCCATCGTTTGTGCCTAACCAACCGAGGTCTTCATCTTGGACCGAATAATTTAGAACTAATTGCATAGGTTCTGAATAAATTTTCCCGGTGAGTCCTTTGTTATATGCTTGCTTCATCTGTTGGACTGAATGCTCATACCCATAAGCTTCAACGCAGTACAACATAAGCATACCATGAATTTCAATGGGCAAGAAAATCGAACACACTTCAGTTTTAAGATGTTTGGCTATATTTTCCGTAATTCCGCCGAGGGGTTGGTTCATATTTTCCCCGGGCTTCATCTTTGCTTTCATCATCTTTGGGAGCGATTCGGCCAATACCCTGAGGGTTTCAGCGAAGTCACCGTAGCCTAGCGGAACATAATCCATGTTTGACTCTCTTTCATTTACTGCATGAGTTACTCGGAAGCGTCTCACAGCCTTTTTTAATTACAGACCAAGAACCATCTTTTGTCAAGTAATTTGCGTTTAAGTTTTTCGAATGGTCGCGCTCTGGTTGCACACATAAATATACCAATATTGCCGAAGATGTCATACTCAACTCTTGGCAAAAACAGGATCCGCGAAGCGGAGAGTTTGGAAAATGTTGAGCATGGTGTTTCAGTAGTGCCTGCTACCAGCACGCCTGCTTGACGTACGTGCCGTTCTGGGCTTTAGTCCTATGTAATGGCTATGTAACTGGCGACGCTTTGGAATGACAGGAACGGCTGGAATATTCATTGGAAGAAGTTGCCGGAATCTTCATGCGTCCGAAGAATACAGTCATGCTATTGTATGGCAATGATAGATCATGTGCTAGATGTTGTATAGTGCCGGTTCTCTGGCGATCCCAGCCTGCAACTACGCCTTTCGCCTGAACATAGGATTCTTATGTGCGCCTTATGTAACCGGCAATGTCAGGAGAGTATCAGTCCGACACGCTATTTGTGACTCGCCATCCCGTCAACCGGGCCTCGCGCCGCACGGCTGTCTTCAACTGCCCCCGGGGGCGGAAATACGAAACCCGAATGGCGTCCGTATGCTTGCAAACATGCCGTCGCCTGTTCCCTGTAATGTTGTGCGGTCTTCACCTTGGATGTTACGCCCGGTATTCCCCCCCCCGGAAATCCGCCCCCTCCTGGGCGAATAGGCTCTGGACATCCGCCCCAAAAAAGTCCATCATATCCGCAGAGTCATGGGCGCGCGGGTCTCTGCCCGCCGCATCCCTTGCCGAAGGGGCAATTCGAGAATTGGAGACATGAACATGGCAGCGTCCGAAATCGTGGCCGGAAAAAAAATGAAGGACCTTCTCAATCGCGCCCTGGAGGAAGGGGGCGGGCTTCTGCGGCTGATCCCCGCGTGGGTACCCCGCAGCTTCCTCCATCCGGGAAAACGCATCAAGCTTGACCCGCGCGACTGGTACGCCTACGGAACACATCGCGGGGGCATTGACGAGCGCTGGTTCGCCAGCACAACCGAGGCCGCCAACGAGGGCAGGCTCGAAGACGAAGGCCTCAGCTACGCCGTCTGCGGCGGAAAGCGCTTCCTGCTCAGGGACGCCGTGAAGGCGGCGGGCGCGCGCCTCATCGGGAAGGACATGTTCAGCCGCTACGGACGCTGGCCCGTCTACTCCAAGTTCTTCGACAACATGGGGCCGATCCCCCATCACATGCACCAGGGCTTCGAGCACGCGAAGCTGGTCGGCCGGGAGGGGAAGCCGGAATCCTATTACTTCCCCCCACAGTTGAACAACGTTGACAACAACTTCGCCTACACCTTCATGGGTCTGGAGCCGGGCACAACAAAGGCGCAGGTGCGAAAGTGTCTGGAGGACTGGGACAAGGGGGACAACGGCATCCTGGACCTGGCCAAGGCCTACCGCCTCAAGCGCGGATCGGGCTGGCTCATGCCCCCCGGCGTCCTGCACGCCCCAGGATCGCTCTGCACCTACGAGCCGCAGTGGGGTTCGGACGTCTTCGGGATGTACCAGTCCCTCGTCGAAGGCCGCGAGGTTCCGTGGTCCCTCCTGGTCAAGGACGTCCCGGAGAACAAGCACAAGGACCTCGATTTCATCGTGGACCAGTTGGACTGGGAAAAGAACGTTGACCCGCTCTTCAAGGAACATAACTACCTGGAGCCGATTCTTGATAAAAAGCGCTCCCGCGACGGCGCCGCGGACGCATGGATCTGCTACGGCATCATCAACGGGCGGCAGTTCTTCTCCGCCAAGCGGCTGACCCTTGAGCCGGAGGCGAAGTTCGAGCTGAAGGACCCGGGCGCAAGCGGCTGGATCACCGTCCAGGGCTGCGGCCGCATCGGCAAACTGCGCCTCCAGACGCCAGCAATGATCCGCTTCGGCGCGCAGACCGAGGATGAGGTTTTCATAACGCATGAGGCCGCGACCGCGGGCGTGACCGTCGAGAACACCGGGCAGGAGCCCCTCGTCGGCCTGCGTTACTTCGGCCCGGACGTCCATGACGACATGCCCAACGTCGGCGACTGCAGAAAGTGACCACTGTCCAAGGAGGAAAGAAGCCATGGCGAGACGCATCTCAATAGGCACGTGGGCCTATTCCATCGGCCCATACGCAAATCAGCCCGTCCCCTTCACGGAAGTCGTGGAGAAACTGTCGGCCCTCGGATTCGACGGGCTGGAGCTGGGCGGCTTCGGCGTTCATCCCAATCCGGACGCCCTGAAAACAAAGGAGCAGCGCGCGGCCGCGCGCAACCTCTGGGAATCCCGCGGAATGGCGTGCAGCGGTCTGGCCGCCGACCTCTGGGGGGAGAGGCTCATCACCGCGCCGGACAACAAGTCCTACCTTGCCACCTATCGCAAAAACCTGGCCTTCTGCCAGGACATGGGCATTGACGTGATCCGCGTTGACACGACCGAGCCGCCCAACGTGCTGGGCCAGGTCCCCGGCGAAGAACCGGCCAAGAAGGTCGTTGAATACAAGGACGCGCTCAATCGCGTGAGCAGCACGTGGAAGCAGTGCGCAAAGGAGGCCGCCGAAGTCGGCATCCGCGTCGTCTGGGAGTTCGAGCCTGGATTCGCCTTCAACAAGCCGTCGGACTTCGAGCGCGTCCTGGACGCCGTGGACGAGGACAATTTCGCCATGCTCTTCGACACCTGCCACGCGAACATGGTGACGCGCGGCTCGCGCCAGGTGGGCAAGAAGGAAACGATGGAGGGCGGCGTCGTGGCACTGGCTAAGCGGCTGAAGGGCAAAATCGGACGCATACACCTCATTGACTCGGACGGAACGCTCCATCACAACGAGACCAGCACGCATCCGCCGTTCGGCGACGGCGAGCTGGATTTTGACGCCATCGTCCCCGCCCTGGTCGCCGCGGGATGCCCGGACGACTGGTGGACGATTGATCTCTGCTTCTGGCCGGACGCGTGGGAAGCCACGGAAAAGTGCAAGCGCGCCGCGGACGCCCTGGCCAAAAAGTACACGTAAAATCGTCGTAAGGGAGAACGCACATGTCCAAGCCGCTCAACGTCGGCATGATCGGTTACGGTTTCATGGGCCGCGCCCATTCCAACGCATTCCTTCAGGTCAACCATTTCTTCCAGCGGGAACACACCCCAGTCCTCAAGGCCTGCTGCGGACGCAACAAGGAGAAGCTGAGCGCCTTTGCAGCCGCCTGGAGCTACGAAACGATGGAGTCCGACTGGCGCAAGCTGATCGCTCGCAAGGACATTGACCTCATTGACGTCTGCGTCCCGAACAACCTTCACCGCGACATCGTCGTGGCGGCCGCGAAAAAGGGCAAGATGATCATCTGCGAGAAACCCCTTGCGATGAACGCCGCCGAGGGCGAGGAAATGCTCAAGGCGGTCGAGGCCGCTGGCGTGGCCAACATGGTCTCCTTCAATTACCGCCGCGTCCCCGCCATCTCCCTGGCCAAACAACTGGTTGATGAAGGGCGCATCGGACGCCCGTTCCATTACAGGGCCGTCTACAACCAGGATTACACCATCTCCCCGAACGTGCCGCAGGGCGGCGCGGCCTTGTGGCGGCTGGACGTTGACGTCGCCGGTTCGGGCGTGACGGGCGACCTCCTGGCGCACTCCATTGACACGGCGGAGTGGCTCAACGGCCCCATCAAGAAGGTTGTCGCCTCCACCGAAACCTTCATCAAGCAGCGGATGCACGCCGAGACCGGCAAGGTCCAGCCGGTCGGCATAGACGACACGTGCATGTTCCTGGCCATCTTCGCGAACGGATCGCGCGGCACGTTTGAAAGCACCCGCTACGCGAGAGGGAGAAAGAACTACAACACGTTCGAACTCAACGGAGCCGACGGCTCCGTCTTCTTCGACCTGGAGGACCCGCACATACTCCAGTATTTCAGGTACACCGATCCCAAAACCGGATCGAAGGTCGAGGACCATCTCACGGGCTGGCAGCGCATCCACGTGACGAACTTCGAGCACCCGTACATGAACAAGTGGTGGGTCCCGGGCTGCACGATCGGCTACGAACACACGTTCACCAACGGGCTTGCCGACTTCCTGGCGAGTATCGAGGGCGGACCCGCCTTCCAGCCGGACATCCGCTGCGCGCTGCATACCCAGCGGGTGTGCGACGCCGTGCTTAAGAGCGCCGCAAACGGCAAGTGGGTGGAAGTGCCCGCATAGCGACTGCCCGCCCGTAAAATATCCCCCCTCTCCGCCTCCGGGCTGGAGGCGGAGAGGGGGGAGGGGTATGAGGGGGGGCGCATACCTATTCAGGATGTCATAGACGCCATAAGCGCCGTCATCACATTCCAGAAAGCCTGTCTGGAGATTCGCCATGTACAGAACCAGCCAGAGGACGCTACTGACGGTCGTCCTTTCCACCCTCGCCGCGCCAGCGACTGTTTTCTCCGCCGGCGATCCTGTCATTGAAAAACCGTGGTTTGAGCGGCACATCGTCGGCATGGAAATCGGCCCTACGGGCGCGCAGTTCGGCTATAGCGACAAGGACGATGCGCGCTACTGCTCCCGCTTCGACGGTCGCGAGATCGCGCGCCGCGCCGCAGCCGCGCACAGCGAATACCTCGTCCTATGGGCTCGCGACGGCGATTACGCCTATTACGATTCCAAACTGCTCCTGAAGGCCCCGGGGCTGGCCGGGCGCGATCCGCTCAAGGACGTCGTTGACGAGGCCCGGAAACTCGGCCTGCCCCTGATCGCCTATTGCGTCGTCCAGCAGGGGGGTCACTTCCTTGCGGCTCATCCGGAGTGGGAGATGCGCGGCTCTGACGGCAAGCCCATCGGACGCTTCTGCTACAACTCCGGCTATCTCGAGGCAATGAAGGCGATAACGGCGGAACAGCTCGCATACGGCATTGACGGCTTCCACGTTGACATGCTCGACCAGGGTTTCGGCCCGCCGTACGGCTGCTGGTGCGATTCATGCCGCGCGCTCTTCGAGAAAGAATTCGGCCATCCAATGCCGCCCGGCGCGACGTGGGACGCCGCATGGGACGACATGCTCGAATTCCGCTATAGGACAAGCGAGAGGTTCGAGAAAGAACTTTACAAACACATCAAGACAATCAACCCCAAGGCAACCGTTGATTACAACTACCACGGCAACCCGCCGTTCTCGTTCGAGGTCGGACAGCGCCCCGTTCAGCACGCCGGCAACAGCGACTTCGTCACCGGCGAGACGGGCGCGTGGGGCTTCAGCGCGCTGACGGTCGGCCTGAACGCGAAATTCTACCGCGCCGCCACACCGGGACTGCCCTACCAGATAGCGATCCAGCGCGGCGTGAGGATGTATCACGACCAGACGACGCGCCCCATCAATGACATACGCTGGGAGCTTTTCACGCTGCTGGCGCACGGCGCTTTCGTGACAATGGTGGACAAGACGGGCTTTGACGGCTCCCTTGATCCCGTCGCGTATGAGCGTATCGGAGCCGCGTTCGCCGAGGCAAAAGCAAAACGCGATCACTTCGGCCAGGCCCCGGTATTCGAAGCCGGTTTGTATTTCAGCAGTCGTACCCGCGATTGGCGCGGGCGTGAGAACGCGGCAGGTTACTTCCAGAGCTTCCAGGGCATGCACAAGGCGTGCGTCATGGAGCATATCCCGTTCGGCGTTCTGCTGGACGAGAACCTGAACCCGAAGGCACTGCGGCAATTCAAGGTCGTCTGCCTGCCCAACGCCGCCATCCTGTCCGACAGGGAGATCGCCCTTTTCCGGAATTACGTTGCCGAAGGCGGCAACCTGATCATCACCGGTCAGAGCGGGCAGTTCGATCGCATGGGCAATCCTCTTGATGCCTCTTCGCTGGGTGAACTGATCGGCGCGAAGTTGTCCGTAAGGCTTGACTCGCAGGACAACTGGGCGCGCTTTCCCTCCGCGCAGAAGTCTTCCACCGCGGCGCAACTCGCCCCGGACGGGCGCATGGACTGGGCATTCCTGGTCAAAGGCCCGGCATCCGTCTATGACCCGACAATCGCGACGCCGCTCGGAGAACTCATGAAGCCCTGGCGCACCGTCCGCCAGCAGCAGGGCAGGGAGGGAACGGAGTGGCCCATGTCGGCCGAGGCCCCGGTCGGCCCCGCCGTCCTGCTCAATCGCATCGGCGCCGGCAAGGTTCTGACGTTCGCCTGTTCGCCTGACTTCAGCGCTGCAGGCGAACATGCGATCATCGAGTCGCGGAAGCTGATCCGCAATGCCGTCCGCCTGCTTGTTCCCAAACCGCGCGTCGAGGTGACGGCGCCGGCCAACGTCGAGGCCGTCGTGACGGATGACCCCGTGGAACGCATTCTACGGGTTCATTTCATCGCATATAACTCAACACCGCAGACCACCCCGGCACGGGAGCGGCCTTACGTCCTGCCGGGTTTGATCGAGGACGCTCCAATCTACCGCGCGGTGATCGCTTCCCGCGATGCGCTGAAGGGCGTCACAGCCTTGAATTCCTCAACCGAATTCGCCCGCGCGGACAATCGCGTAGAGTTGATGATCTCGGATATTCATGAGGTTGTCGTATTGAACTATTAATGCGACGTCGCGTAACGCGCGCACCAGGGCGCGCCGCATGGCAGCTATTGTGTTTTATCTCCCTGCGCGGTAATGTTCATCGTGTCGCAAACGAGGCGGGCCGGATCGGCCCTTTGGCCCGCGCGTTGCGTCTTCATCTGTTGAACAGGCAAAGTCGCCAACTTCCGGAGGCAACTGCGATGATCATCGGCGTCCCGAAAGAGATCAAGTCTGACGAGTATCGTGTTGGAATGGTTCCCGGCGGCGCGGAGAAGCTTGTCGAGCGCGGGCATTGTATACTCCTTGAGCGCGGAGCCGGGGAGGGCAGCGGCATTTCCGACGAAGACTACGTTTCCGTCGGGGTCGAGGTAGTCCCGACGGCGGCGGAGATATTCGAGCGCGCGGACATGGTCGTCAAGGTCAAGGAGCCGCAGCCCGCGGAGTTCCCCCTCATGCGCCGCCGCCAGATCATCGCCACATACTTCCATTTCGCCGCCTCCCGCGAACTGACCGAGGCCATGCTGGCCACGGGAGCCGTGACCATCGCCTATGAAACGGTCGAAGACCACAAGGGCGCGCTGCCCATGCTCATCCCCATGAGCGAGGTTGCCGGAAGAATGTCCATCCAGGAGGGGGCCAAGAGCCTCGAGAAGCCGATGCACGGGCGCGGCATTCTGCTGGCCGGCGTCCCCGGCGTCACCCCGGCCAGCGTCGTCGTCCTGGGGGGGGCACGGTCGGCTACAATGCCGCGAAGGTCGCCGCCGGCCTGCGCGCCAATGTCACCATCATTGACATCAACCTCGACCGGCTGCGTTACCTGGACGACATAATGCCGCCGAACGTCTCCACGCTTTATTCCGACCGGCGCAACCTTAAGGAATCCCTGCACAAGGCCGACCTGCTTGTCTGCGGCGTGCTCATCCCCGGGGCCAGAACGCCCAAGCTCGTCACGCGCGAGATGCTCGGCCTCATGATGCCCGGCGCTTGCATCGTGGACGTGAGCATTGACCAGGGCGGATGCTGCGAGACCAGCCGCCCCACGACGCACAAGGAGCCGACATACGTCGTGGACGGTGTGAACCATTATTGCGTCACGAATATGCCCGGCGCGGTCGGGCGCACGTCAACCTTCGCGCTGACCAACGCCACAATCCCCTACATCTGCACCCTGGCGGACAAGGGATGGCGGGCTGCGGTGGCGACTGACGCGGGACTGCGCAAGGGCCTTAATATCGCGGAAGGGAAGCTCCTGAACCGCGCCGTCGCGGAAAGCCACGGGCTGAAGCTGGACGTCGGGTAGCCCGAAAGGGTGTTTGGCGGTAGCCGCGCGGAGCAAACCCGTGGATGACTGCGCATTGTCAAAGCTCCGTCAGGGGCGATTGATGGTTGTTGCTCCTATTCGCCGGTCTCGCCATTTGACATGCAACAGGTTGGCGCTACACTGTATCTACTGAGTGAGTACAGACAGGGAGAATAAACGCGATGGTGAAGAAGCTGACCAGGCACGGAAACAGCATGGCCCTCGTGCTGGACAAACCCATCCTTGAATTGCTCCACGTTGACGCCGACACGCCGCTGGACATATCAACAGACGGCCGGTCCCTCGTCATCACCCCCGTCGGCGATGCAAAACGGCAGAAGCGTTTCCGGAAGGCGCTGGAGCAGACCAACAAGCGCTACGGGCACGCTCTTAAGAAGCTGGCCGAGTAGCCCATGGAACCCGATTTCCTTTCTCTGGGCGACGTGCTGGAAATTCATCGCGATCAGATCGGGCGATACGGCGGCGGAGCAGGTGTCCGTGACATGGGGCTTCTGCAATCGGCCCTTGCCGTCCCCCGGTCGTCCTTCGGCGGGCGATATCTTCACGGCGACCTTTTCGAAATGGCAGCCGCATACCTGTTTCATATCGTCAACAATCATCCCTTCATTGACGGCAACAAGCGCGCCGGCGCTGTCGCCGCCATCGTCTTCCTGTCCCTGAATGGCATAGAATTAGAGATCGAAGAAGACGACCTCGCAAGCCTGGTTTTATCGGTTGCCCGTGGAGAAGCCGGGAAGGATGTCGTTGCCGAGTTTCTCCGGCAGAGCGTGAAGAGATAAGCAGGGCGTCAGAAGTAGATGCGCATGATTGTTATGTCATATCCGCGTCCCTCCCATCCGTCACAATATAACGGCGCGCTGCCTTCTCCATGGGGGAGAAGGGGAACCGTGCTGCCCTTCGGCGGGCAGCTTTGCGGTGGATAAGTCATTCATGAGGCAGGGCCTCACCCGAAGATGACGAAGGTAGGGGCAGGTTTCAAACCTGCCCCTATCGGAGCAGGGGGATGCGCGCGTGTTTTATGCGCAATTCTCTGTGACGCTCCGCATGGCAATATGGGTATTACAATATATCCCCCTCACCAGCTCGTCCATCCCCCGTCCACGACAATATTCTGCCCCGTCACGTAGCTTGATGCGTCCGACGCCAGGAAGAGCGCCGCGCCCTTCAACTCGTGCGGCAAGCCCATCCGCCCCATCGGGCATTTCCCCTCCAGCCTCCTGATGAACTCCGGCATGTCGCCTTTGAGCTTTTCGTGCGGGAACGGTCCCGGGCTTATCGCGTTCACCCTCACCCCGTCCGGCGCCCAGTAGACCCCCAGATGCCGCGTCAGGTGAATTAGCCCCCCCTTGAGCGCGTGGTAGTTCGGCGGGCTGTTCACCGGCAGCCCCGCGTAGGCGTCCGGGTAGCTTGCGACCATCCCGTACATGCTTGCGATGTTGATGATGCTGCCACAGCCTGATGTCGCGCCGACCCCGGCGGCGCCGACGTGCGGTTGCGACTTCATGTGCCGGTGCGCCTGCTGCGAGGCCACGAAACAGGAGGTCAGCCCCGTGCGGAACGCCTTCTGGAAGTCCTCCGACGTCGCGTTTTCGATGTCCGGGTGCGGCCCGCCGTAAGCATTATTAATAAGTATGTCAAGCCGTCCCGCCCGCGCGACGGCCTCGTCAATGCGCTCCCGTATCGCCTGTTCGTCGTCAATGTCCAACTGCATTGCGATATGCCCCGCGCCTGAGCCGACGGAAGCGCTGATTGCGTCCAGCGCGGCGGCGGCTTCGCGGCAATGCGCGATATTCCGGGAGGCGATGACCACGCGCGCCCCGGCCTCCGCCAGCGCCGACGACATCGCCCGCCCCAGGTAGCCCGCCCCGCCGGTCACGAGCGCCACGCGCCCCGTCAGATCGAAAAGCTTACGAATCGTCGGTTCAGACATCCGCGCATCCTTTCTCATTCAATCGGCGAACAACTGTTCCGCGTTGCCGCCGAAGATCAGTTCCTTCTCCGCATTTCCAAATCCCCGCGCATCCATCGCCCGCTGCAACGCAAGGAGCGACTCCACCCCGACCAGCGACGGCTCCGGCGCTCCGATCATGCGCTTCCAGTCGTGCCAGTCGCCCGTCAGCCAGATGAATCCGTCCCCGACCGCCACGCACCGCCCGCGTTGAAACGCGACCGGAAAATCCGAGCCATAAAGCAATCTCTCCGGCCCAAAACGCCTGAGAACGATCTCCAGAGATGCCGACTCGCACACGGCGCTGGAATCGAACCAGACGTTCCGCAACCCGTCAAGCGCGACCATCCCCTCCTCCGCGTGAAGCGGATTGAAGCATCGCCCGGCGTGGGCAAGCAGCAACTTCATGCGAGGATGCCTGACGCAAAGCCTGCGGATGTCCCCGGAGTTGGCCGGGTCGGCCAGCGCGCGGTCCTTCACCATGTGCAGAACGACGACCAGGCCGAGTTCATGCGCGGCGGCAAAATGCTCCTCGGTCAGGTAGTCCGCAATCGGAGCCTGCATCGCCGGCTGCTGAGGGCATAAAAGGTGATACCCCTTGATCCCCCTGAAACCGAACTCCGCGACTGCGGAGGCGATTTCAGCGGCTGAGGTTGACGGGCTTGCAAGCATCGCCCTGCGGCAATCCTTCCGCCCGGCAAGCTCCCCGGCAAGGAAACTGTTCGCGGCCGCAACGTCAACCGTCGCAGACGGCATGGGGAAGAAAAATCCCGCAAATTCTCGCGGTCCAAGCAGTTCCGTCATCCGCGCCCGCCATTCCCCGTAACCCGCGATCTCCGGCCCCGATCGCGCGAATTCCCCCGCCTTCGACCCAAGATCGCAAACGCGATAAAGGTGGGCGTGCGCGTCGAAGACCCGCTCCGGCAGCCAGCCCTGAAGCCGATCCCGAACGATTCGTGCGTCAATCTCTCTGATAGTCCAATTGGTTGTCATTTCCCGGCTTTCGGAGAAAATCAGACAAGCCTGCGCTCGAAGGGCGATCTCTTCGGCGGGACCTCAAGCAGGTCGTCAACGGTCCCTTCCCTCAGCGCCCGGCTCATGATGGCGAAGACCTCCTCTGCCGCCGAGAGAACATGATCCAGATCGCGTTGCGTGTGCGTGAAGAGGATTTTGTGAGCGCCGGTCCAGAAGACGCCGCGCCGGACCATCTCCTGTATGCCGAGCGTCAGCAGTTTGCGCGATAGCATGGCGTCAGCCACGTCCAGCGCGAGCGCGCTCATCGCCGGCGGGCCGATAACGCGGGCGGGCAAGCCGCATCCGGCGCAAATCTCGTTCATGCGCCGCGAGAAATCCTCCCCGACCTCGCGGATCCGGTCGCAAACCGGTTTTGACTTCAGTTCGCGCACGACCGCAAGCGCCGCCGCGAGCGACACGGTGTCGTGCCAAAATGTTGAACTCACGAACATGCGCTCGACGCAGGACATGATCTCGCGCTTCCCGCAGACGGCCGCCGCCGGGTAGCCGTTGCCCAGGGCTTTCGCGAAGGCGGCCATGTCGGGCTTTACGCCGAAAAATTCCTGCGCCCCGCCGGGCGCGAGGCGGAACCCCGTATTTACCTCGTCGAAAAGCAGGACGACCCCGTGCTTCAGCGTCAGTTCCCGCACGCCCTCTAGGAATCCCGGATTTGGCAGCCTGCTGTTGCACGGCTCCATGATGACGCAGGCAATCTCGCCGCGATGCGCTTCGAGTTTGCCGCGGAGGTCATCGAGATTGTTGTATTCGAACGGGATCGCGGTCCCGGCAAGGACTTTCGGAACGCCCGCCGACGGAACGCCCGGCAGCAGGTGCGCCGAGAGCGTTTCCGGCGACGCCAGATTCGCAGCTATGTACCAGTCGTGCCATCCGTGGTAGCCGCAGAAAAGGACTTTGTCGCGTCCTGTGAATCCCCGCGCGATCCTGACGGCCACAGCCGTTGCGTCCCCCCCCCCCTTGGCGTACCTGACCATCTCCGCGCAGGGTACGGCGCTGACAAGCTCCTCCGCAAGCTCAACCTCGACGGGATGATTAACGCTATAGGTCGGCCCCGATCCGACGCGCGCGCGGACCGCATCCTCGACCGCCGGATAAGCATAGCCGAGCTGGTACGCTCCAATGCCGGCCATCATGTCCACGTATTCGTTACCGTCAATGTCCCATATGCGTCCCCCGTCGGCCCGCTCGGCATAGATGGGCGCGGCCCCGTAGGCGTACATCTCCGGATTGCGGCTAAGGAGTTGCGTGCCCCCCGCGATGATCTCCCGCGCGCGCTGGTACATGTCCCACGAGCGGGCGATGCGGCGCCGCAGATCCCCGCCTGCCGGGTTATTCATTTCGGAACCTCAATGAATGAACCGGTTCGCGCCGATTCCAGCGCGGCGAGGCACGCCTTCAGCGTATGCTCCGCCTCGGCAAGCGAACACGTCGGTTGAGCCTTGCCCAGCGTTGCGTTGACGAACCTTTGCGCCTGAATGACGAAGCCGTCGTCGCGCTCGCCCATCGCCGGACTCTCCCACTTCCACTGCGAATCCCCGCGCCGTAAAATCCCCGCTCTGCCGACGGCGCTGTCGTAGCGCAGGTTCCCCTCGCTCCCGCAAAGCTCGACCCGCGTGTCGTTCGGGGCCTGGAACTGATTCATTGTGATCGAGGCGAGAGTCGGCGCGTCGTGGAATCGCATGATGACGCAAGCCGTATCCTCAACCTGAACGTCCGGGATCCACAGCCTTTCGGCGACGCAGCCGATCCTGCTCACCGGCCCGGCGAACCACTCGATCAGATTGATGAGATGCGTCACGCCGTCCTGAATCGCCCCGCCGCCGGTCTCATGCTTCGCGTAATAGATATCCCTGAAATCCGGGCGGAAGAAGGTGAAATTCTGTCCGGAGACGACAACCGCCGAGAGAAGCTTCCCGATAGCCCCGGCCTCAAGCTGCCGCTTCATCCAGTCCATCGGAGGCATCGCGCGATAAACGTATGCGACCATGAGCGTCCTGGCGCTCTCCTGCAGAACCCCGGCAAGCTCGGCAACGCCGCCTGTGGATGTCGAGAGCGGTTTCTCAAGCAGGACATGGCAGCCTGACTTCAGCGCTCTGACGGCGAAGGGGATGTGAAGATGAGCCGGGACGCATATCGCGACGGCGTCGAAATCCCCATGCGGCGCAGAGTCCCAGTCCTCGAACGCCGCCCGGACGTTGTATCGCTCTTTGAGTTGCGCGAGTCTCTCTCTGCGCGGGTCGCAGATGGAGGTCTCGACGCCGCCCAGGCGCCCGAAGCAGCGCAGGTGTCTTTCTCCGATGCTTCCGCAACCGACAATCAGAATTCTCATTCGCCGTGGCTCCTCAGTCGCGCGACATCCCCGCCGCTATTCGCGGAAAAACTTCATGCGCGGGAACTGGTCCGCAAGCAGCCCCCCGTCAATCACAATGTGTTGCCCAGTGACGTATCGGCCGGCCTCGGACGTAAGGTAGACGACCGCTCCGGCGACCTCCGCCGGCGTGCCGTAGCGGCCCAGCGGGATGTGCTCGCAGGCGTGCGCCTTGAACTCGCGCTCAAGGGGGAAGTCCCCGCCTATCTCCGTCTCGATCAGCCCCGGCGCGACGCTGTTGACCGTTATTCCATGCGGGGCAAGCTCGATGGCAAGGCTCTTCGTCAGCAGCTCAAGCCCGCCCTTGCTGGCGTTGTAGGCGGCGAGATGGGCCTCGGCGACAAGTCCGTTGGTGCTGGAAATGTTGACGATCCTTCCCCCTCCCCCCTGCCGGATCATCCTCAGCGCGGCCTGCTGCGCAAGGAAGAACGGCGCGGCCAGGTTGACGCGCATCGTCTTCTCGAAACTCTCCGGCGTAGTCCTGTCGAACGGCTCCAGAGACGCCATTCCGGCGTTATTCACAAGGATGTCAATGCGCCCGCATTCCGCGGCGATCCGGTCCATCAGCCCCGGGAGCGCGGCTGTGTCGGCAAGGTCCTGCCGGAAGAGCCGGCATTTCCTCCCCGATGCCTCGATCTCCCGGCGGATCATTTCCGCCTCTGCTTCCCGCGAACGGTAGACTACGGCAACGTCCGCTCCCGCAGCCGCCAGCGCGCGCGCGATGGCCGCGCCGATGCCGCGATTGCCGCCGGTGACGACCGCCGCCTTTCCCGTCAGGTCAAACTGTCTCATGCAGTATTCCTTGGAGAGCTGAAGCCATGCTCCAGCCTCATTCAGTGCCGTTCTCTAACAGGATTTACTCCAGACACCCGCTTCCCTCAATCGGCCAGACTGCTTCGACAACGCCGTCCCTGACTGCGAAAATGCGCCTGTGCAGGTTGCACGTCGTGCATACGTGCGACGGGATCAGCCTGACGCGATCTCCGATCTTCAGCGGCTCGCCGCCTACCTTGATCGTCGTGTGCTCCTCGGATTTGAAGAACGGAATCTCGTCCCCGGGACGGTCGGCCAGAACGGGAACTCCGAACTCCGCGCCGACTCCCTTTACGCCGACGTCGAGGACCGCGTGATCTCCGCCGTTGCTTGAGATCACGGTCGTCAGAACACTGAGCGCGATCCCGAACTCCGGCCTTCGCTTCGCGTAGTAGCAGTCCATCAGCGCGTAGGATCCGGCCTGAATCTCGTCCACGCCTTCCATCGTCCCGGTCATGTCGTACGTCCCGGTTCCTCCGCCGCTGAGGACCTGGACCGGCAGGCCGGACGACTCGATCAGCCGGCGCGTTTCAACCGCCTTGAGCATGGAGGCAACGACCTTCTCGCGCCTTTCCGCCGGATCGAGGACGGTAATACAATGTCCTTCGTAAGCCTGCAAGCCCAGGAACTCCACCCCCTTGCTTAGCTCAGCGACCCGCGCGATTGCAAGCGCCCTTTCCCCCGGCGGGACGCCGCAGCGGCCCATGCCGATGTCAACCTCAACCAGGATGCCGACGCTCGCGCCCGTCCCGGCCATCGCAGCGGAGAGTTCCCGAACCTGCGTCTCGTCGTCAACAGCAACCGACAGCCGGCATTTTCCCGCAAGCTCCGCGACGCGCGCGGTCTTGCCCTCTCCGACGACCTGGTTGGCGATCAGTATGTCCCTGACCCCGCCTGCCGCCAGTACCTCGGCTTCGGAGAGTTTTGCGCACGTGATCCCGACCGCGTTGCCGGCCGCAAGCTGGCGCTTCGCTATCGTTACGCACTTGTGCGATTTGAAATGCGGGCGCAGGTTCGCGGGGCGATGCGTGAAGAAGTCGGCTATCCGGCGCAGGTTGGCCTCCATGATTTCTGTCTCAACAATCAGCGCCGGCGTCGGTATCAGGGAAACAGGTTTCCCGATCAGATCAATCACGCGTCCGGCCATGGGATTTTCTCCTCGCTCATGCTGATGAGGACAGTCTTGCTGTTCGTGTATTCGTGCGCGGCCTCGTCGAAGCCAAGCTCCGCGCCCACGCCGCTTTTCTTGTATCCGAAGACCGGCAGGTTGGCGCGGAGATTGCCGCCGCCGTTGACGTCAATGCGCCCGGCCTTCAACCCGCGCGCCATTCTCATCGCCCGTATCACGTCCCGCGTCCACACGCTCGCCTTCAGGCCGTAATCGGAGTCGTTGGCCAGCCGCAGCGCGTCGTCCTCGTCCTCAAACGGAATGACGGCAAGGACGGGGCCGAAGATTTCCTCCTGCGCGATGGTCATGCAGGATACCACCTTGTCGAAAATCGTCGGCATGAAGTAGCAGCCCTTTGCAAGCTCCGCCGACTCCGGTCGGCAGCCCCCGATGCGCAACCGCGCGCCCTCGTCCATTCCACGCCGCACGTAGTTCTCAATAGTTTCGAGGTGGCTCCGGACGCCGATGCAGCCGATCTGCGTCCTTTCGTCCATCGGATTGCCGACGCGCAGTTTCGACGCCTTTGCGACAAGCGCTCCGACGAATTCCTCGCACCTGTCCTTCTGAACAAGCAGGCGCGAAGCGGAGACGCAGACCTGCCCGGCATTGAAGAAGATACCCGTCAGGACGCCGTTGACGGCATGATCGAACGGCGCGTCGTCGAAGACGATGTTCGGCGTCTTGCCGCCAAGCTCCAGCATCACGCCCGCCATGTGCTCCGCGGCGGCGCGCATGATGCTCTGCCCCGTCTCCATCCGCCCGGTGAAGGAAATCTTGTCAACCCCCTTGTGGGCGGCCAGCGCCTGGCCGGCATCCGCGCCGAGGCCAGTCACAATGTTGAGAACCCCCGGCGGAAGCCCGGCTTCATGCGCGATCTCGCCGAGCATGAGCGCGGAAAGCGGCGTAAGCTCCGATGGCTTCAGCACGACGCAGTTGCCGCACGCCAGCGCGGGAGCGACCTTGATCGCAGCGTTCGTGAAGGGGAAATTCCACGGCACAATCGCCCCGATCACGCCCATCGGCTCGCGTATCTGAATCGAGACGTTGTCCGGCTGTGCCCCGAAGCACTTGCCGCATATCTTGTCCGAAAGCCCGGCGTAGGATTCAAATAGGACCTTTGCGACCGGGATGTCCACGGCGCGGGTGTCGTTGATCGGCTTGCCGGCGTCCAACGTGTCAGTCCTGGCAAGCTCCTCGAGTCGGCGTTCGATGGCATCGGCCATTCTGCGCAGGATCGCGCCGCGTTCCAGCGCGTCCATGCGCGGCCACGGTCCGGAATCGAAGGCCCGCCGCGCGGCCTGGACGGCGGCGTTCACGTCCGCCGCGTCGCCCAGCGCGACCTCGGCAAGCGTCTCCCCGTTGGCGGGATTGGTCGTCGGCATCGAGTTTCCCGATACCGCGTCCCGCCATTCGCCGTCAATGAACATTCTGGTTGGAAAAGCCATCCGGCGTCCTCCCGCGAAGCCAATCGAAAGATCATGCTCCCCGCACTGCAACGCCGCCCCGACCGAGCGAAGGCGAGTATATTCCGGGGCGGAAGCAATGGGAAGCGGAAACGAGGGGTGTTGACGAGAGGGCCATTGTTGACAGATTCCAATTTCGGACTACACTGGATATGAAGAGAACACGCATGGACCTTGATCTCACAAGCCTGCAAAAAGCTGTAAAGTCCCTCGAAGACACGGTGGCGGTGGCTCGCGACCTGGAGTTCATGTCCGAACTGAATGAATTCCAGCAGAACGCCGTCCGCGCAGGCGTCATTCAGAACTTCGAGTTCACGTTTGAGCTTTGCTGGAAGTTCATGCGTCGCTGGGTTCACCTGAACACCCCGCTGGCGGAAGCCGATCCCCTGACCCAGAAAGCCCTCTTCCGCGCGGCTGCCCGCGAAGGTCTGATCGAGGATCCGGTCCGCTGGTTCGCTTATTCGGACGCCCGAAATGCCACCTCTCATACGTACGACGGGGCGGTTGCGCGGGAAGTTTTCGAAATGGCCGCGCAGTTCCTGGGCGATGCCAAGCGCCTGCTCGATCAGCTGGAGCGGCACAATGATTGACCTGCCCCCGGATCAGCTTCAAGAAGTCAAGGCGATATTGCGAAAGCACGCGCCCGAATGCGAAGTTCGCGCGTTCGGGTCAAGAGTGACTGGCGGCGCCAGGAAGTTTTCCGACCTCGACCTTGCATTGATCGGGCCGGAGCGCCTGACCTGGTCTCAGTTGTTCCGGCTTCGAGAAGCCTTCGAGGAATCCGACCTGCCCATAGTGGTTGACGTTCTGGATTGGAGCGCAATCGGGGAGGACTTCAGGGGGATAATTGCTCAGCAATATGAAGAAGTCCAAACAGGGCAAGGATGCGGCAGGAAACCCGCGGATGTTACGCTCCAACGTTGAGCGCGCGGACGCATCCACAATCTGTTATCCATAGGCCCCTATTTCCCCGCCCTTCCAACGGCGACCTTCCACCGCCCCACTTGACTGGACACCCTATAAATAGGGGCATCTGCGGCTGAGACTCGCCTGCCGCCCCGGCAAGGCATCAACCGTCAACAATTCGCAAACCCGTTTTCCGGAAGCGAGTGAGATGATGGGTGACTCCGCAACCGGGCAACTGGGTCGGACCAAACCCCGCCGCGCAAGCGCGCCGCCGTGGTGTGTTCGTGGCGTCTCTGCGCTTCGCCTCTGACGCATCCTGCCGCGGAACGCCGTTCCCGTCCGCGCCCCCGCGCATCCAGCCCCTCCGCCGTCCGACGTTTCACTTTGCTTTACCGGTCGGACAGGCTATGCTAATGGGCGCTCCCGCGCAGGCGGACGTCAGGCAGCGAGCTGCGCGGCAGACATCTTTGGAGAGACTACGCAGTGTCCAGAACGCTTGATCAATTCAAGGCAAGATTCGGCGCGTCCGGAGACATCCGCCTGAGCAGGGCGCCGGGGCGCGTGAACCTCATAGGCGAACACACGGACTACAACGGCGGCTTCGTCCTGCCGCTGGCTATTGACCGCAGCGTGGACATAATCTTCCGACCGCGCGGCGACGGAAAGGTCAGACTTTGGAGCGTCCTCTACGAGCGTGAGGAGACCTTCGAGCTGGGCAGGATAGAGAAGTCCGACGACCAGCCCTGGACGAATTACGTCAAGGGTGTCGCCGTCGCCCTGCGCGAGGAGGGCGTTCGCCCCGGGGGGATGGACGCGCTGATTTCCGGCGCTGTTCCGCTGGGCGCGGGCCTAAGCTCCTCCGCCGCCTTCGAGGTGGCAGCGGCGCAGGCCTTCATCCAATGCGCCGGAGTTGAGATCGAACCGGAGCGGCTGGCCCGCCTCTGCCAGCGCGCGGAGAACGAATTCGTCGGCGTCAAATGCGGCATCATGGATCAGTTCGTCAGCATCTTCGGACGCCGCGGGGCCGCCGTGCTGATTGACTGCATGGACCTGTCGCACGAGCTTGTCCCGCTGGACGATCGGGCGGTGTCAATCCTCATCTGCAACACGATGGTCAGGCACGAGCTTGGCAGTTCGCAGTACAACATCCGCCGCAGGCAGTGCGAAACCGCCGCGCGCGAAATGGCCCGGCACAAGCCAGGCGCGAAGCTTCTCCGCGATTTCACGTGGGATGAGTTTGAACAGTGGGGCGGCGAGCTTTCGACGACGCTGCGAATGCGCGCCCGCCACGTCATCGGGGAGAATCGCCGCGTCGGGCAGGCCGTCCAGTCGCTGCGGCGGGGCGACTACGAGGCCGTCGGCGCGCGCATGAACGAGTCCCACGCCAGCCTTCAGTCGGATTACGAGGTAAGCTGCATCGAGCTTGACGTGATGAGCGCCGAGGCCCGCAAGCTGCCCGGCGTCTACGGCGCGCGCATGACGGGCGGCGGGTTCGGAGGCTGCGCGGTGGCGTTGGCGCGGGCGGGAACGGAGGCGGACGTCGCCTCCGCCCTGTCGCAGCGTTACGAGGAAGCGACTGGGATTAAACCGGAGATTTACGCGTGCAGGCCGGCGGAGGGCGCGCGGGTGGAGCCGGCGACCTAGAGTTTCGGGGGGCGATGATCGCCCGCCCGACGAGATACGGGGGACGGGGAGCGATGACCGATCAGGAAAAGGAGCAGGAGAAGCTGAAGGAAGAGGCCCAGGCGCGTCTGAAGCAGGCGCTGGGGGACCTGCTTATGCGACGCGATCTCGGCGAGGACCGCGCCCGCGACGCGATGACGAGCATCATGTCCGGGCTGGCCACGCCCGCGCAGATCGCCGGGTTCCTGGTGGCCCTGCGCATGAAGGGCGAAACCATCGCCGAGATAACGGGCTGCGCGCGGGCCATGCGCGCGGCGTCGGAGCGCGTCCGCCTGGATGACCCCTGCGCGATTGACACCTGCGGCACGGGCGGCACGGGCAAGAACACCATCAACGTGTCCACCGCGGCGGGTTTCATCGCCGCCGGCGCGGGAGTGAAGGTGGCCAAGCACGGCAACCGCGCCGCCTCCGGCTCGACCGGCAGCGCGGATGTTCTTGCGGCGCTCGGCGCGCGGATTGACCTTCCCCCCCCCGCCGTGGAGAGGTGCATCCGCGAGACTAATTTCGGCTTCATGTTCGCCCCGGTCTTCCACAAGGCGATGAAGCACGCCATCGGCCCGCGCAGGGAGCTTGGCGCGCGCACGGTCTTTAACATTCTCGGCCCGCTGACCAATCCGGCCGGAGTAAGGCGTCAGGTCATGGGCGTTCCCGATCCCGCACTGCTGGACGTCATCGCCGAGGCGCTGCGCAATCTAGGCTCCGTCAGGCTGATGATCGTCCACAGCATGGACGGGATGGACGAGATTTCAACGTCCGCCCCGACGCAGGTCTGCGAACTGATTGACGGCCAGCTTCTGCGCCGGGAGATTGACCCGGCCGGGTTGGGCCTGGCCCCCGTCCCGCGCGAAGCGATAAGGGCGACCGGCCCGGCGGAAAGCGCGGCGGCCGTGCGCGCGGTTCTTTCAGGGAAGGATCATCCCGGCGCGGGGCTGGTGCTGGTCAACGCCGCCGCGGCAATCGTCGTATCAGGCAGGGCGAAGGACCTGGCGGAAGGGCTTGAGGCGGCGCGGGAGTCTGTCGCTTCCGGCAGGGCGGCGGCCAGCCTGGAACGCTTCACGGCCCTGAGCAACGAGCCGGTCGCTGAGGAGGCATGAGATGAGAGCGGCATCTGTTCTGATCGCGTGTCTGACTGTCGCGGCGATGTCCGTGCAGGGAAGGGCGGCGGAGGATTATCTTCCCCCCGGCTGCAACGATTATCCCGGCTTCAATTTCTACGAATGCGGCGGAGCGCCAAACGCAATCCTCATACACCCCTGGCACGTCTTCTGCACCCCCCCCGTTTGCATGGAGCTTGAGTTCCAGAACATTCATCGCTCGCTCTTTTCATTCGTCTATACCCCGCTGGGCGAGGGCGACGGCCTGAGCGTGAGCGACTACGACGGCGTTTCCCTGGCTGCGCGGGGAACAGGCTACGCCACTGATTTCCTTCGAGTCGGGCTGGCTACCAGCGGATTTTCAAAAACCTATTTCTTCGAGATGAGCCTGGCCGAAAAGAAATGGAAGCGCGTTGACATACCCTTCAAGGCATTCCGCAGCGCCGACCTTCTGGATCAGATTTCGCCGACGGCGAAAATAGCCGCTCTTATATTCAGCATAAAGAGCCGCGAAAGGGAACTCAGGATTTTTGTGGATGACGTGAAGATCGCGAAGTTCGGAGACGTCACTGCGCCCGCGTACGAAACCACCGGCAGGCCCAATCCGGTACTCACCCCGTCGAAATACTTCAGCAAGCCGAAGGACTGGCCGGGATTTCCCGAACTGGCGGAGGCGTTGAAAACCGGCAAACCGGTTCGGATAGCCGTCCTGGGCGATTCAAGCGTGCTGGGCGGGGAGTTGTGGAACTGGGGGGAGGCCCGGTCCAAATACGCATGGCCGTCCGCGCTGGGTCAGAGGCTTGCGGAAACCTTCAACAATGAAAAGATTTCAACGGAGGTCTACAGCAGCGTGAAGGACACGCTGCGCGACGACGCTGAGCACCGAATACGCCTTCAGATGTTTTTCCGCGAGTTGAAATCGGACTCGAACGCCCCGCCCGCGCGGCCCAAACCTGCGCCCGACCTGGCGGTCATCAGTTACGGGCGCAGCGACGCGAAGTCCGGGGAGACCACGCCTGAGGAATTTGCAAAACTTCTGTCGGGCGTCGCGCAACTGCTCAAACAGCGCGGCGTAAAAGCCATGATCATAGCGACCCCGGCGCCCGTCGTCGGGAACCCGGATATGACAAAGGATTACGCTGAGGCGGCGCGGAAGGTTGCTGGACAGGAGGGCGTTCCCTGCGCCGACGTTTTCGCCGCCTTCTACAGGGGGGATGACGAGGTTGTCCGCAAGGCCTACTGCGGGGAATACATGGCGACGGCGGACGAGCCGAACCTGCGGGGCCATCAGGCGATTGCGGACATAATCATGGAAGGTCTGTCCGGCATCGGCAGGGCGACGCCGCAGAAGGGCGAGTGACGCGCTCGATTCCTGATGGAAAGAAATCGCCGCCTCTCGGCGTCAAGGCAGCCACGTCCGTTCGAGAAGAGTCACCCTCAGCCTGTTGAGTCCCCCGATCTTTCTGTCTCCGGCGCAATAAGCCAGCAGGACTGACTCCCCGGGGAACGCGATCGCGGTGTAACAGTGCCAGCCGTCCGGGTCATCCTCCACGACTTTGCTCGGCGCCCACGTTTTCCCGTCGTCTTCTGAGACTGCGACGCAAAGCGGCGTGCGCCGCCCCTGCGGGAACTTGTGCAGCCCGGAGTGGTCGTTCCAGACCGCCAGCAACCGCCCGTCCCACGGCGCGCGCTTGATGGATGCCGGGGAAAGCGGGGACGCGAGATTGCCGGGTTTCGCCTCCGCCCACGTCTCCCCGCCGTCGGACGAATATGACATGAACTGCGATCCCAGGTCCGTTCGCGCCCACATCATCAATCGCCCGTCGGACAGCTCGACGACGCCAGGCTCCTGAAGGCCGGACTTGGATTCCGGCGGGGCGTTCAGTTCCGTCCTGCTCCGCTTCCATGTCGCGCCGCCGTCGTCGGAGTAAAAGCAGAGGGAGATTCCGCGATGGCTCCACGTCGCCCGGGTTCCGTCCGGGCAGGGATGCAGCGCGGCGGGGATGATGATCCGCCCCGACGCGGTCACGATCGCGCGGTCGTTATTGACAACGTAATACGCCGGATCGGAGGCAATTTCGCGCCGCGCCTCCAGTGTTCTGAACTCGTCGGTCGTCTCGCGGAAATACGGCCTGCAATCGCCCCATCCGTTCTTGACGAGGTAGAAAAGGAGTATCCGGTTTGAGGCCAGGCCGATGATGCTGACGGACATGACGTTCTCACGCCCTTCGGTGTCAACCAGTATCCTGTCAGGGGTCCACTCCCACTCCCCCGCGGATGCGGAGCGGGCGGAAATCTGCGCGGCGGAGTTGTCCGCTCCCCCGCCCAGGAACCGCGAGTAGGCCAGCAGGACGTCCCCCCCCTCCATCAGCGCGAAGGCCCCCTCGGAATTGCGCGGATTGCCGTCGCTTGGATCAATGTCCATGAGGCGGCGCGGGCCGTTTCCTCCTGCTTCCAATGCGTTATCGCCCATATCCGATGAACTCCGGCGCCGGAGGCGCTTCGTTACATCCCGCGAGGCGGCGCGCCGGGATCCGCGCCGCCGACAATCCTGATCGGGAACGGATCGGTGACCGATCCGCTGTAAAGCGACAAGTGCGGGAACGGTATTTCGATGCCCTCGGCGTCAAAACGTTCCTTGATCTCATCCGTTATGGTGCTCAGGAGATTCAGGTAATCCTCCTTTGCCACCCATAGCCCGTATTTGAACTCCAGCGCCGAGTCTCCGAAGTTATTCAGGATGATGAGCGGAGCCGGATCGTCAAGGCAGTATTGGTTCTTCAGCGCTATGTCCAGCAGAATCGCCTTCACGCGCTTGACGTCCTCCTTGTAGGCGACGCCGACAATGATGTCCATGCGCCGGATGGGAAAGCGCGTAATGTTCACCACGTCCATCTTGATGAGGCTCTCATTGGGCACGCGGACATACTTGTTGTCGAAAGTCCTCATTTTCACAGAAAGCAGGTCAACCGACAGGACCACGCCGGTTTTGTCGCCGACTTGTATCACGTCCCCGACTGAAAAGGGCTTCTCCGAGATGAGAAAGATTCCGCTGATGATATTGGACACGCTGGTCTGCGATGCGAAACCGAGCGCCAGGCCTACCACGCCCGCCGCGCCCAGCAGGGCGGTAAGCTCGAAACCGAGCTGGTCCAGTATCAGCATGAAAAGCATGATCGCCCCGCCGTACGTCACCGTCTTTCGCAGAAGCATTGCGGACTGTGGCGAGAACCGTTTGCCGCCGTTTTTCGCTATCAGGTAAGACGCCATTCGTATCGCTGGAACGCCGATTGCCAGCATGATGAGCGTCTTGACCACGCCCACCACGACGCGATCCTGCGACAGGGCGCGCCAGTCCATTTCCATCGCAGCCAGCATGTCCTATCTCCCGGAATGTCTCAAAATGCTTGTGAATGTCCCAAGTCCGCTCTGGCCTATGATCTGTTTCTTTCCGGGATTTCGCGGTTCGCATAGTTTACGAACCGTCCCGGCCATTGCCGGCGCCTGGCCCGCGCAGGTGGCGTCGCACGGGCGGTTCCCCTCCCGGAAGGCAAGCTCAACGGTGTCCGTCCATAATCGCCCCTCCCCCTCGTAGACCCCGAGTCCATCGGTGTTCAGGCAGAGCTTTTCGAACTTCAGATCCTTGTCTGTCTCGTTGGTAAATTGGACCGGGCAGATCGCCCTGCCCGCGCTCAGCCTGTCCGGAGAGCGCTGAGGCGCATGACGCAGGGAATAGCAGAGCGTCCCCTGCATCTGGTCCCCGAACCATGTGTTCGCAAGCATGGCGGATGGGCTGTCGAAAACAACTAGTCGAGGTTCCGGTCCGACCTCCACCCGTATCCATGGCGGGATGCCGACAAGGAAAAGCGCGCTGCACTTCCGGGGAATCACGACTTCAACGTCCGGAGACACGATCACCGGCCTGTCCGGCATTGCCGGAACGAGACGAACGTCGCCTGTTTTGATTTCCGCCGCCCAGCGCGCCCATTCGGCGTTTTCAGGCGGGTTATCGCATCTCTGGAAGGAAAACCCCCGCGTAACGCATGGCTCGCGCCGCGAAAAGACATGCCACTCGTTCTCTGCGCGTCGCACCCACAGCGTCATCGGCCCCGCCTGCGCCATTGCGCACTGCCCGATCTCAAGATTTATCTGTTCCCATGTCTCCATCGCTTGAAACCTGTAATCTCCCAGAATGAATTTCCGAAGCGTTGTTCCGCTTGTCGGCGGAACCTGACACGGCCTGAGATTGACAATAATATCATACTGCCTTCCGCATGTCAGCATGAGGCGTCAAATTGTCATTATCGTCCCGCCTCGGGCGAGGATTATCCCGCCCTTGCACAATCGTGAACGCCATGTTTGATTATTAGAGATTTGATTGTAGAATACCCTCCGGTTACATAAGGTTCTTTCCTTTCTTGTCCCCCCGGGCGATTCGGGGTCAGCGGCAACCGGAGGAATGGAGATGAGTATTCGCGTTCTTATCGCAGACGATCACTGCATTATGCGGGGAGGGCTGCGCGGCCTGATCTCCGACGAGGCGGACATGGAGGTGGTCGGCGAGGCGGACAACGGCCAGGCGGCAATAGACCTGGCCAGGGAAACAAAGCCCGACATCGTGATAATGGATGTGACGATGCCCAACCTCAACGGCATCCAGGCCACCCGGCGCATCGCGGCGGAGATTCCAGGCTCCAAGGTCCTGATCCTTTCCGTGCATACGGACAAGGAGATCGTCGCCGAGGCGCTGGCCGCCGGCGCGGCGGGGTATTTGCTCAAGAATTGCGCGGGCGATGAACTCGTCAAGGCCGTGCGTCTCGTCCTGTCCGGGAAGACGTATCTCAGCCCGGACATAGCCGGAGTCGTCGTGGACAACCTGGTGAAGCGGATTTCCGGCAAGGAGACGTCCGCCGTCAGCGTTCTGACGCCGCGCGAGCGGGAAGTCCTCCAGCTGCTGGCGGACGGAAACTCGACCAAGACTGCGGCGAAAATGCTCGGCGTGAGCGCAAAGACCATCGAATCGCACCGCAAACAGATCATGGACAAGCTGGACATGCGTTCAATCGCCGAGTTGACGAAGTTCGCGATACGCGAGGGCCTGACTTCAGTGAACGCCTAATCCGTCTGCCGGTCGGGGACGCGCGGTTGTTTATCCAATATGCGCACTGCATTGTTTACAGGGCGCGATCATGCCGCGCGGCGCTGGTGAAGTCATGGAGAGACAGACGAATAAAACACGCGCGGACGCAAGGCAGAACAAAGTCGCAGCCTTTCCCACAAGGCTTGGCAGGTATATAATCAATTGTGTATCGGACCAGGTTTATTACTACGATGGAGAAGGCCAGCTTGAGTGGGCCAACAACTCCGCCTGCGCAGCGCTGGACAGAAAACTTGACGAACTAGCCGGCGCAAAATGCGATGACATATGGGTCTCAATGGGCAATCCGCGCCCCGACTGCATCGTTAAAGAGGCGATCAAGACCGCCACGGTCCAGGAAACAACGACGGAACATCCCGGCGGGGGGTTTTGGACGGCAAAGGCATATCCATTAACTAACGAGGCCAACACAGTAGTCGGCGTGATCATCGTGGCGCGGGATACGGTTTCGAGCGAATTGTCCCCGGGCGATCCGGCTCGCCCTGGGATTGTGACTTCTGCCGAGGGGCTGATCGTGATTCAGGATTATCGCATCATCTTCGCAAATCCCGCCGTCGCAAGGATCAGCGGCTACGACACCGACGCACTCTTCGCGATGGACAGGGACGCCTTGCGCAACCGCATCCTTCACCCGGATGACAGGGCCAGGGTGTGGGATCATCTGGAAGCCCTTCTTCGGGGGGAGGACGCGTCAGCCGTTGATGAGTTCCGCATAACCGGCAGGAACGGCGACACGCGCTGGGTGGAGACGCGCGCCGTCATGACCGAGTTCAGGGGCAGGTCCGCGCTTCGGATCACGTTCCTTGACGTGACCGATCGCTGGGCGGCCAACGACGCCTTGCGGCGCAGCGAGGAGCATTTCCGCAGTGTGGCGCAGACGGCGACCGACGCGATCTTCACGACCGACAGGGAAATGAAGATCGTTTTCGCCAATGACGCCGTGAAGCGCGAGTTCGGCTATTCCCCGGAGGATGCCATCGGAGAGCCGCTGGACCGGTTCCTGTTGATTGCCGGGGACAAGCCCGGGGGACCGTCGGCGGAAATGCGCGACGACGAATTGCAGACGGGGGAATCCGCCGTCATTCAGAGGACGCTTGGTGTGACGGGCCTGCGGAAGAACGGTGAACGCTTCCCAGCCGAAATATCGCTTTCGACGTGGAAAACGATGCGGCGCGAGGTCTTTTTCACCATCATCGCGCGGGACATCAGCGAGAGGCAGAAGGCGCAGGAAAAGCTGCTGCGCTACCAGGAGCGCCTGCGCGCGATGGCCTCGGACCTTGCGCTGGCCGTGGAGCAGGAAAGGCGCCGAATCGCCACCGGCCTGCACGACAGCATCTGCCAGACGCTCGCCTTCACGAAGCTCAGGCTGCAAAGGATACAGAGGAAGGAGCAATTAGACGAAAAAGCCCTGACGGCTCTGACCGAGGTCTGCGAATTTGTTGACCAGGCCATACAGGAGGCCCGCACGCTGACGTCCGACCTGAGCAGGCTCAGCCCGCCCGTGCTTTACGAGGTTGGGCTTGAGGCGGCCCTCAAGCGGCTTGTGGAGGAGATGAGCGAGCAGCACGGCATCACGATCGAATTCGAGGACGACGGCGAGGAGAAGCCGATCGGCAACGACATAAGGGTCGTACTCTTCCAATCCGCGCGGGAGGCCCTTATTAATGCCGCAAAACACTCCCGGGCGGGCAAAGTAGTCGTGCGCATCCGCAAGGACCGCCGCATGGCGCGCCTGGAGATTGAGGATGACGGCGTGGGATTCGATCCCTCAGACAGGAGTTCAAATGTTGTCGGTTCGGGGGGGTTCGGTCTCGTCAGTCTGCGCGAAAGGTTGGCCCATATGGGGGGAAGCATGAGCGTCGAGTCGGCGCCGGGAAAGGGGACGAAGGTGGCCATTTCAGCCCCGATGAAGCCCTTGTCCGAGCCGCCTTCGGTGATCTGGTTCAAGGAAGGCGAAGATACGGGAGCGCAGGATTAACATCATCCTGGCCGGCGGTCATTGGGATTATGCGTCGAGCATTGACGAGACCTGACGCCCGGGGCGCCAGCTATTAACCGCGGCGCAACCGGCAGATAAGGAATCGTCTTACGGGGATGGGGGAATCCCCGTAGGGATATTCGAAAGTTCTTTTCCGATAACCCCGATTGAATCAGACTGAACCAGCGCTGAAAATGATAATGAGAAAAGACCTCGGCGTTTAACACAATCATGGAGAACAAAGCGGAAAAAGCTAAAAATCTGCTGTGCGACATCCATCATTAGGCAGCCATTAAGATAGCATTGTCAGACCCTGATGGCATTGTGTCCGCCCCTTCTGCGGATGGAGGCGATTTCTTGTGACGACGGAATTCATATCCTGCGCTGAGCGCATGGGACAGGATTATGGACAGCGAGCAGCTTGAGAAGTGCGTGAAGGACTTGTACAGCGTAAAACCTCTGATCGGAATCGTCATCCGGCGGGGGGCGTGCAAGAAGCTGGCCGAGGACGGTTCGGCAGAGACTGTGCCGTACCTGATTGAGGCGGTCCGCTCCGACGACAAGGAAATGAAGGCGACGGCCTGGGAGGGGCTTTGCGGGCTCAGGGCTCCCGACGCAGTTGACGCGCTTTGCCGTATCTGGTTCGGCAATCGGGACGAGACACTGGGCAACGCGATAGTCCAGGGGCACTTCGTCGCAAGGACGCCGATCGAGGTCCACATCGCCACAGTCTTCAAGAACGGCGGCAAGGCGCTTCTGGACGAGTATCCCTCCGAGTGCGTCGAGCTTGCCGCGAATTTTCTGCTTGATGACGATCTGGAGCTGAGCGCACGGGCGGCGGATTCGCTTGCCTCTGTCAAGGACCAGTCCCGCGTGGACAAGGTCTGCGAGATGGCTATCGCAAATCCGCAGGGGATCGTGGCCGATATCGCCAGGAAGAAGGAATTTCAACCCTCGTCGCACTCCCGGACATGCCTGCTGATGCTGCTGACCGGGCGGGTCCATCACTGCATAGAGCTTGATCCGGAGTTCCGCAGCCTTCGCGCGGAGTATCACGCGGCAAACGAGGGATTGCGGAAGCAGATAAGAGAAACAATTGCCGCGAGCGGGAACGAGCATCTGGCGACGCTGATACGCGACGTGAAGAGGCAGAAGCTCGCGGCGAAGCTCACAGAGCTTGAGACCGACATAATCATCGCAAGCCTGAAGGCCCGGGGCCAGACGGCCCCGTTGTTGCCCATGCTGTTCCACATCCCGCTGTCGCGCGTCGCAAGCGCGGTTGACGCGATCGCGGGATCGGGCTGGAAGCCCGCGACGGACGCCGAAGGCAGGCTTCTCGCGGAGCTTCAGAACCTGCGCCCGATGATCGCCGAGGTCCCGGAAGCCCCCCCCGGGGCCGGCGCGGGTTTCGGCTGTGTGATTGACGGCTGGATTGAGCGGGGCCGGAGCAAGGAATTCACGTCGAAAGATGACAACACGCTGAGAGAAACCCTGTCCCTATCACCCCCGCCGGAGGCGGTGGCCGCAATGAGCGCCCTGCTGGCGACCGACAAAATCTCCCCGGATGAAGTCGAAACGGTCCGGAACCATCCACACTGGCTGGTCCGGCTGGCGCTGGCAAGAATTACTGGCTACGCCCCCCAATTTGCTTCCTCCGGCCTTCTCGCCAAAGGCGGGGGTGGAAGGGCTTGGACTGAAAGACTCGGGGCGCCTCTTCTACATGCGGCCCTGTACAAGTCCAGGGCCGTCAATCTCAGCCAGGGACAGTTGAAAATACTCCAGCAAGTGCTGGCCCGGCCCAACCCGGACGCCGAGATGGAACGCCACTGGGGACAAACGCTTGAAGTTCTCGCCAGGCATCGCTACTCTGGAACCGTTCAGGTCAATGAGAGCATGAGCGTATCGTTCCTTGAAAAAGCGATTGAGGTTGAGGAATGGTGAAGGCCGGCGTGGAAATTGATTTCCTCGTCGAAAACGAGAAGGACGGCTCTCTTCTTGTTTTGATACCGGAAGGCGAGTTCCTTGCCGGCGAGACGAAGTTCAGAGTGGCGCTCCCCGCCTATTTTGTGTCGCTGCATCCCGTCACAAACGCGCAATATGTGCGTTTTCTCAACACAAGGAGACCTAATCCTCAGGACCTGCCCGGCTGGCTGCTCATCAGCGCGGAGACGAACATCCTGCGTTCTGGAAACAACTTCGTTGTCCGCAAGGGCGCGGAAAACCACCCGATCGTGAATGTTACGTGGTTCGGAGCGACGGCGTATTGCCAGTGGGCCGGGCTGCGTCTGCCGACGGAACTGGAATGGGAGAAAGCGTCCCGTGGCATAGACGGCCGCGCCTACCCTTGGGGGGACGACTGGAATCAGGGTTTTTTCTGCCGTTGGGACAACAACAAGGGCGACGGCTCGACTGCGGAGGTTTGGGAATATCCGGAGGGTTGCAGCCCCTGGGGCGTATACCAGATGGCCGGGAGTGTATGGGAGTGGTGCCAGGACTGGTTTGACGGCATTGCCTACAAGCATTACGAGAAGGGGAGGCTGGACCCGCCAGCGAAGGGGGCCGCCAGAGTCGTGCGCGGAGGATCATGGTATAACTATCTGACGACGGCGTTCATGTGCGCCTGCCGCAACCGCATGGATCCGAAGAGCATGAGCGCCGACGCCGGATTCCGCTGCGCCATGTCCATTCCGGACGAGTGGCCCCCGAAGGGGATAAAAACCGCCCCGAAGAAGGTTGCCGCTGCCCCAATTCCCGCCGCTACGGCGAAAATGGAGACTGCAAAGCCCCCGTCTGCTCAGCCGGAGGCAACCGACGATCCTTCAGAGGTTCTTGCCGATTCCATGTCCACACCCGCTCCTGAGGAGTCTGCGGAATTCCGCGAGACAGAGACGGACTTCATGATGCAGTCGTGGCAGGAGTTCTTCGGAGACGTGGCTGAGGTCGGGCAGTTGTCCGGCAAGCAGCCCGGCCCCGCGCCGGCCAAGGCGGCGGTATACCGCCCGCCGCGCGTGGTGCTGAGCAGCGTCAGGGCAGTGGAGCTTTCGCAGTCGTTCCCGCCCGGGGCGCTGCGGCTCAAGCTCTCCGCCTCCCCTGGCGTGCAGTTTGCGCTGCCGAAGGACAAGCCGCTAGTCATCGGGCGGGACCCGGCGGGGTGCGACGTGGCGGTGATTGACACGCGCGTGAGCCGCAAGCACTGCATGCTTATCCAGAAGGGCAACGCGGTCATAATCAAAGACCCCGGCAGCACAAACGGGATCATCCTGAACGGGAACCGGATCAAGGATCAGGCTGAGGCGGTGAAGGGCGACACCATCATCATCGGTTCGGCGGCGTTTATCGTAAGCTGATGTTGATTTTCGTCAAATAATCTGTTATTATCATTGTGTTCCGGTTGAGAGGGGACGGACGCCAGGACGCCGTTTTCCCGGAACATTGCGATACGAGAAACGCGCGGAGGGGCGCGGTTCGAGGGCGCTTAAAGGTCCTCGGCCCCCGCGAGAAAGAACAGAAATAATCCGTATGGCGATTCCGGAGAGGGAAGGTCCCTGCTGCGGGATCAGGCTATCGGCGCAGGCCCGCCGAGCGCGGGCGGAGGGAGCAGAGATGAAGAAAATGTTTCAAATTCCAGAGAGGTTGGAACAACGCCTGATGCTGGGCGGGCAGGCTCCCGCGGACCAGAACATGGCGGAGTCGGTTTACGCCCAGGCGGATATCCTGCCGCTTGGAAGCGAGTTCCTGGCGGTGGTTGAGTCGCCGCTGGAGCCTCCTGTCGCTGCGGCAGCCGGCCCGGACCTGCTTGGCGTCGTCAATACCGGCCACGGCCGCGTCTTCGTCTACGACTGTGACGGCATAGGCACAGGCATTACCATAAACGGGGATTACGATGAAACCGACGGCTCAAAATACAACGCCTATGACCCCGCAAACGATCTCGCCATATTCGGAACCTCTTCCGGAGTCATTGTCATAGCCAGGGCCGTCTTTCTGAACATGGGGAAGTGGGAATTGGCTGACTCCACCGGAATCGGCATTGCGGTCGAAGGCCAGTTGCTGACCTTCGCCGATCAGCGCGTCGGCGGCGGCAATGTCGGTTTCATCGCGGCTTCCCAGGGAATGGGCACGGTGTCGCTAAGGTCCGGCATGACCGGGATGCCCGGATCAGATCTTGCGGTTGACGGCTTCATGACGATTCCGTCCGGCGCCTCCATCCACGCGGCCAACGGAGCCATCAACAACATAATCCTGAACAGCGACAAGAGCCTTAAAGGAGGAATCAACGGGCGCGAGATCGGCCTTCTCCTCTCCCTCGGCGATGTTGACGCGGAAATCGAACTCACACGCAGCATCAGGACTTTGTTCGTGAAAAAGGACCTCGAAGGAGCCATTAATGCGGGCGGGGGAATCGAGTCTCTTTACTGTGGCGGCGCGGCCAGAAGCGACATAATGCTTGGCGGGACGATGGGATCATTTTTCGCCGCAGGGCCAGTTTCCGGAGACATTAATGCCGATTCGATAAGGTCGTTCTACAGCGTTGGTGACGTCAGCTCTCATATTCGGGGAACAAGCGGCATTGCGACGTTCGTGACACTCGGATCGCTTACTCCAGCCAGCGCCCTCTCATCCGACGGATGGATAACCAATGCCATTATTAGAGGCGGAGCCTTGGGCCAGATTAACGCGGGGCAGATGAGCACATTCCTTGTCCAGCTCGGGGATTTTGACGGAACCATGATTTTGGACGGCAACGCAGAGCGGATTTTCGTCCTGCAGGGAGACCTTGCCGGCAGAATAACCAGCGGCGGCGTGCTGACGCACGTGAGCGTCGCCCAGGGTGTTTTCAGAGGCAACGTGGACGCCCGTCGCATCGAATTCTTCCGGGCGATGAACACGGACTCGGACGTGGACGGACGCGCGTCCATAATCGCGGATGACGGAATCCGCAACCTCATCGTCTACGGCAATATGCGCGGAACCGACGTCGGCGTCGGCGTAAGATCCCTTCCGGCCGGCAAGACTGTGGAATTGTGGCAGCTCTACGTCGGACGGGATATTGACCATAGCAACGTTCTGGTCGGGGTCTGGAATGAGCACGGCCCGACGGCAAGCGCCTCCAATCCGTTCAGCGACGGCGGCGAGAATGGCGCTCCCTATGTCCCGGACAGTATAAAAGGAGTTGGAAAACTTTCATATGTTCGCGTCGGGGGACGCGTTGGAACGGCCGGCGCGGACGCAGACCAGTGGGCTATCGCGTCACAGCAGAAAGTGTCATGGGTGACGCGCGCGCCGGAAGCGGATTACGCGGTCAAGGGCGACGTGGCCTGAGGCCGTCCGGCATTCGGGAATCGGGTTTGAATCGGAAGGGATGGGGAGGAGTTCTCCTCATCCCTTTCGTTTTTTTGGCCGGCGACCCGGGCCGCGATTTTGTCCGATCCTTTGGCTCAGGTCGGGACGGTATAATATAATGTTCGAACCACCGGGATTTCGGGCGTGATTCAATGAGAGAAAACGAACTGGACGCCCTCGAAGATTTTCTGCGCGCATGTCGCCTGCGGGCCGCGATGTCCGTCTTCCTACAGGCGGTCATAGCGGCGGCGGGCGCGTTCGCGGCGATCTTCTGCCTGGGCGTTCTTGGCGTCGCAATGCGCCCAGGACTCGAACGCTGGGCCGGACCGTGCCTCATGGCCGCATCATCTGCGGCCGTCGCCGTTCCGGCGTGGCTGGCGCTGTCACTGCTCATGCCGCTGCGCAGGCTAAGCGACGTCGCCTTCCGGCTTGAGGCGCGCAATCCCGGGCTGTGCGGCGCGCTTTCCAACGCTGAGAGTTTCGGGCGCGCGCTACGGGCAGGCGGCAAGCAACGATGCTCCACGGAGCTTATGTGGGCGGCCATCAGAACCGCCGCGGAATCCGTCGGCGGGGTGGACGCCTCCCTCATACAGGCATCCTTCTGGAAGCCCGGCCTTCTGCTCCTGACCTTCTCAGCGTTCTGCCTTGCCGCGCTGGAGATTGCTTCGCCGGGCGCGTCCCGCCGCCTCATCGCGGCGCCGTCCCAGGCGACCGCGCCTTCCGCGCAAACCGGAAATTCCGCCCTGCCCGTTTCTGACGTCAGCGTAGCCTACCGTTATCCGAGTTATACCGGGATGCCGGAGAAACGCATCTCCGGATGCGACGGGAACCTTTCCGCGCTGAAAGGTTCCGAAGCCTCGCTTACGGCGCGGCTTGGGACTCCGGCGCAGAGCGCCGAGGTTGCCCTGCTGGATGGGACGCGCCTTCCCGCGCGTAAACTGGAGGACGGGCGATTCGAAGTCCGGCTGCCAATACTTAACGACTCCTCATACAAGTGGCGAGCGCCCGCCACTGATGGCGGGACGGAGAGCGCCGAGTTCCGGATTGAGGCGCCCCGCGACGAGATGCCCTCGATCTCCGCGCAATTGCCCGCAGACAGGCTCCTGCCGGACGGCACGCTCTCAGTCTCCGGGCGCGACGACGTTTCAATCCTATATGACGCTACCGACGACTTCGGAATTGCAGCGGTTGACCTCGTCGTGGACGCCTCCCCGCCGGACGCGGCGGAAGCTCCAGAAGCAACCGGCGCAGAAGGAGGGCGATATCCCGTCCAATGGGAGAACAAACCTGAACCTGTGAGCGCCCCGGCGGTCATCTCCCGCCCGGGCGTGAAGCGCATCCCGATAGCCCGCCACGACAAGCCGGTCCGGAACGCGTCCGATCTCTTCAGGTGGTCCTTGGCGGACGCGGAAATCCCGACCGGACGGCCGATACCGTGCTGGCTTGAGTGCTTGGACAATGACACCGTGACCGGGCCTAAGAGGACCGCCGGCAGGCGGTTCTACCTGCTCATTGACAGCCGGGAATCAGAACTGAGCAAACTCATTGCGGCGCAGGAGGCGTTTCTTCGCGAGGCCCTTGCCGCGCTGGCCGCGCTGCTGACCAAGACGCCGGACTGGGCGGAGGCGTCCGATCCGGCAATCCTGCTGCGCGATCAAACCTCGCTTTTCCGGGCCATCGGCAAGCTCCTTCTCTCGCTGGAGGGGTTGACTTCGGAAATGGCGGCATCGGACCTGGCCGACGCGGCGCTGCTTGCGGCGATGGAGAAGTTCCAGCAGAGACTCACCCTGGCGCACCTGGAATGGGGGGCGTTGATCGAGCCACTTCGCGCGGCCCCGCGCGCGTCCGGGGAGGCGGACAAGCTCCGCCCGGAGCTGGCCGCCGGCCAGTCCCGCGTCGTCGCGGCGGTTGAGGACGGAATTCTGGAACTGAGCGCCGGTGTCAAGCGGGAGCGGGGACAACTGATCCAGCTACTTCGAGAAAAAGTCAATGAGACTCTGGCCGAGCTTAATCGTCTGAAGGACCTTTTGAAGGAGAAGCCGGAGGACGCGAGCCTGCGCGAGCACGTCATGGCCCAGGCGCGGCTGCTGCGAAGCCAGCTTGAGGAGTTGCGCGAACAACTTGCCGAGCTTTCCAAAGAGTTGCCGGCGGAATTCGCCAACGCCGACGCGCTGCGGCGCGAGGGCGAGACTTCCCTGGACGAAAACTACGCCCGCATGGAGGCGGCCTTCGAGTCTGGAGACATCGAGGAAGCGATGAGGCTGGCCCAGGAACTCGCCTCGAACCTTGAACGCGCGGCGCAGGGGGCGCAACTCGGCCTCGCAGGATACCAGCAGATGCGTTACGGCGCGGACGCGGCCGAGGTCGGCAAGCTGGCCGAAAAGCTCAAGGACATTGAGAAGCGGGAGACGGAGCTTGCCCGGAAGACGAGGGAAGCAGGGGCCGAGGCCCGGCAGGCGGCGCAGACGCGGCTGCAAGGGATGCAACTCGAAGACTTCTTCCGCAGGCAGGAGAAACGGGTTGCGGAGATCAAGTCCCTGCTCAACAGGCTTCAGGTTGAGAGCGGAGAGCAGATCGCGCAGCAGCGAATAAGCAAAAGGGCGGCGCGCGAAGCTCTGACCGCGCGATTGCGCGACGCAGCGGCGCAGGCGGATCCCATGACGCCCGAAGAACGCGCCGGCGTCATTCAACAGTTGCAACGACTCGACAGGGACATGGCGCAGATGCAGACCTCCGCCTCGCTGGGGGATTGGATCAACGCGCAGTTCCAGTCCGCCGTCAAGGTCGTCTCCTCCCTGGAGCATTTTCTGAGCAGGCGCAACGCCGTCGAATCGCTCAACCAGGCAAAACGACTGCTGGTTCACGCTGAAAACATAGCGGCGGGCCTGGGAGCGGACCTTGGGTCCGACGACGCCGATCCTGCGGCATCCGGGGACGCGGCGGGACGCGGGGCCAGGATTCAGCTTTCGCCGAAAACGCCTGCCACCGATAGCGCTGCGGCCGCGGAGAAGGATGACCCGGTGAGGACCGGAGCCGCCCGAATCCTCGCCCTCGACAGGGCCATCATCAGCGATATTGAGAACCTACTGCGCGACGCGGAGCGCGGGGACCCGAAATCAATGTCGTCGGAATTGAAGGAGACGCTCGCCGGGCAGAGGAAGGAGCAGGACGAGATCCGCAAGGACCTTGCCGAAGCGGCGGCGGAGATTGACAAGCTTTCAAAGAGGTCTCCGGTCCCTTCCGAAGAGGCGTCCGAATGCCTCCAGTCAGCGGGCGGGTTCATGGAAGACGCGGGAAAGAGCCTCGGTCAGTTGAATCCGTCCACGGCCCTTGACGCGGAGCAGAACGCCATCTCGGAACTGGGCAAGGCCTGCAAAGGTCTTGAGGAGGCGATGCAAACTCTTCAGAAGGCTGCGAAGGGGCAAAGCGTCCCGCTGCGCCACCAGGCTTTCGGCATGTTTCCGCCGTACGGTCCGAAGGGCATAAATGCGGGATTCGTGAAGATTCCGGGGCCGGAATCCCACGAGGTTCCGCGCGAATACCGCGAGGCAATCCTTGAGGCCATGCGCCGGGGTCTGCCGCGGGAGTATGAGGAACTGAATCGTGACTATTACTCCGAAATGGTCAAGTAGCCTGATCCTGCGGGCGTTTGTCGCAGTTGCGCTGCTCGCGCCGGTCCGGATTGTAAGCGCGGAAGGCGATCCGGGCGACATCGCGCGCGCGGGTTTCGAGGCCGTCTATCGCTGGGACGTCGCGGCGGCGGAGGAGGCGTGCGCAAGGCTCCAACGCGAGTATCCCGACTTCATGGACCCGCTGCCGCTGAAGGCGCTGATCGCCTACTATCGCGGCGACTACGCCGAGGCCGCGCGGCTGTGCGCCGAATGCGAGGATCTCTGCAAGGGCCTGCTCAAGCAGGAAATCGCCGGCATCCGCGCCGCCTCCGAGAAGGCCCCGAAGTTTGAGGAAATCCGGGGCGGGCATTTCATCCTGCGCTACTGCAAAGGGCCGGACGAGGTTATGGCCCTTTACGCCATGCCGGTTCTGGAGGCTGCCCGCGCCGGGCTTGGGGCCGTGTTGAACTACCTGCCCGGGGAACTGGTTATCGTTGAAATTTACCCGGACCTCGACTCCTTCATTCTCGCTTCCGGCCTGACCCGCAACGACATCAGCACGTCCGGAACCGTCGCCATCTGCCGCTGGGGGAAGATCATGATCTGCTCCCCCCGGCTGTATCTGAGGGGCTACGCGTGGCGCGACACTCTGGCGCACGAATACGTCCATTACTGCATCGTCCGCATTTCCGGCAACATGGCTCCCGTCTGGCTTCACGAGGGATTGGCCAAGCATCTTGAGTCGCGCTGGCGTTCGGAGGCGTCCCACGAACTTTCCCCTGCCATGCAAACGCTGCTTTCCGACGCCCTGCGCGAGGGCAAACTGGTCTTGCTTGAGGAAATGCATCCCAGCCTTGCAAAGCTTGGGGACCGCTCGAAGACGACGCTCGCCTTCGCGGAGGTTCACGCGATGGTGCGCATGATGGAGAAGGCCGCCGGGGTCGGGGCTTTCCGCAGCGTTCTGGATGAAGTCAAGGGCGGCGCGGACGCGCGGGCGGCCTTCGAGAAGGCGGCCGGGATCGAGGGCGGCACACTCTGGGATTGCTGGGTCGAGTGGATGCGCAGTGAGCCGGCGGAAACGGTCGCCGGGCTGCGTCCCACGCGCCCGCAGGTGGCCGAGGGGACGGACGCCGAGCCGGTTGAGGAATCCCTGGAGAGTCTTGACGCGGAGACCGCGCGGAATTTCACCATCCTGGGCGACATGCTGCGCTGCGTCAGCCCGGAGGCCGCCGTGATCGAATATCGCAAGGCCCGCGGCGCGTGCGCCGCGCCGAACCTCGGCCTGCTGATCCGCCTGTCTCGCACGCTGCTGGAATCCGGGGAGAGCGAAGAGGCGCTGCGCGAGGCGTCCGGCGCGCTGCGGATGTTCCCGCAGGACGTTTCCATCCAGGCCGTGGCCGGGCGCGCCCACCTGGCCGCCGGGCGATTTACGGAGGCCCGCGACGCGCTGCTTGAGGCCGTCGGCGTGAATCCCTTTGACCCGACAATCCATCGTGATATCCTTCAGGCCTGCGCTCAACTGGAGGACGAGGACGGGGCCGCGCGTGAAAAGCGCGCCCTGGAGATAATCCTCGGCCCGCGCCCCTGACAACCCAGCCCGGTCTGGAGACCGCAACCCATAATGAAACAGACTGTCCCCGGAACCGATCTCGCCAACGCGGATCTCATAGCCTCGGCGGGGAAGAAAATCCGAGCCGAGCTTGCAAAGGCCATCGTCGGGCAGGACAAGGTCATTGACCACCTGCTCATCGCCCTGTTCTCGCGCGGGCATTGCCTTTTCGTCGGCGTGCCGGGGCTGGCCAAGACGCTGCTGGTGAGCAGTCTGGCCCGCATACTCGACCTTAAGTTCAACCGCATCCAGTTCACCCCGGACCTCATGCCCGCGGACATCACCGGGACGGACATACTTGAGCCGGACCCGGAAACGCAGTCCCGGCGGTTCCAGTTCGTGCGCGGCCCGGTCTTCGCCAACCTGTTGCTGGCGGACGAGATCAATCGCACGCCGCCCAAGACGCAGGCCGCCCTGCTTCAAGCCATGCAGGAATATCGCGTCACCGCCGGAGGGCGGACCTACCCCCTTGAACTCCCATTCCTCGTCTTTGCCACGCAGAACCCCATCGAGCAGGAGGGAACCTACCCGCTGCCTGAGGCGGAGCTTGACCGATTCATGCTTCAGGTTGACGTGGATTACCCGGCGGAGGAAGAGGAGCTGCAGATCGTGCGCAACACCACCAGCCCCGGGGGGGAGGGGCTGGGCCTCGTATTGAATCCGGAGGAAATCCTGAAGCTTCAGGACTTCGTGATGCGCGTCCCTGTGGCCGATCACGTCGCGTTGTACGCTGTGCGCCTTGCGCGGGCGAGCCGCCCGGAGGACCCGGCCGCGGGGGATTACGTGAAGGAATACGTCGCATGGGGCGCCGGCCCGCGCGCGTCGCAGTTCCTCGTCCTCGGCGCGAAGGCCCGCGCAGTTCTTGAGGGCCGCTTCGCCGCGTCAGTCGAAGACGTCCGCGCGTTGGCGCTTCCCGTCCTGAAGCACCGGATAATCCCCAACTTCAGGGCCGAGGCCGGCGGCGTCAACAGCGTGAACGTCATCGAGCGATTGCTCCAGAACGTCGAGCCGCCACGCTCATGAGCGATGAGAAGCTGCGACACGCCGCCGATCCCGCCGCCCGCCTTGCGCACTTCTCCCTGAAGGCCAGGCAGGTCGTCGAGGGCGTCCTCTCCGGCATTCATAAAAGCCCCCACGTCGGCAGCAGCATCGAGTTCCTGGAGCACAAGCAATACACCCCCGGGGACGAAATACGCCAGATTGACTGGAAGCTTCTTGCCCGCACGGACAGGCATTACATCAAGCAGTTCGAGAATGAGACCAACGTCCGGGCCTACCTCGTGCTGGATTCATCGGCCTCGATGGAATACGCTTCTCCGGGGCGGGAGAGCAAGTTCGATTACGCCTGCGGCCTCGCCGCCTCCCTGGCATGGCTCATGCTGCGCCAGTCGGACGCCGTCGCGCTGATGACGCTTTCCAACTCCGGCCCGGCCTATATCCCTCCCCGCAGCCGCCCCGGCCATCTCCAGGCGCTTCTTTCCGCGCTCTCCGCGCAGTCCCCTGGACGGGGCCGGAGCCTGGCGCGCCTGATGGAGGAGGCGGCGGGGCGCGTCCGCCGACGCTCGATCGTCATCGTCATCACCGACGCGCTGGAGCCGCTGGAAACCGTGATCTCCGGCCTGAAGCTGCTGCGTTACCGCCGCAACGAGGTCATCCTGTTCCAGACGCTTGATCCGTGGGAGCTGGAATTTCCCTTCAGCAGGCTCACTCTGTTCGAGTCACTGGAGGACGACCGGCGGCTGATGGCGGACGCCGCTGCGGCGCGGCGGGCGTATCTCGAAGCGCTGGGGGATTTCATGGAATCGCTGCGGCGAGAATGCGAGGCACACGGGATGGATTATCGCGTGATGAACACCGGCGTCCCGCTGCAGAGCGCGTTGTCGGAATTCCTTGCCGCCCGCGCCGCTGCAGGCCGCGCCGGCTCCACGGCGAGACGTCCGGGGTGAGCGCCTGACGGTCTGCTTCAGAACGCCATATTTGAAATCTCAAATTTCGCGCCGTGAACCCGGCGATCAGCGACGAGTCTTTCCGCATGAGGCCTGAGGTTCACATGGGATAAACCAGGTCGCTCTGTCCAAGGTGTTTGTTGTCTTTGATAAACTCGCTTTTTATCCGTGTCCATCAGTGTTTATCTGTGTCTGAAGCCTATTCATGAAATTCCGTATTGTGGCGTCGGCGATTACGTCCTTTCTACGCCCGGATTTTTGGTATAATACCTTTTGGCGTTGTGTTCACGCCCTCGGGGGCGTTCAACGGACATAAAAGGATGCCTGACGGCGCGCCAACAACCTTCATCGGGAAGCTGGAAGCACTTGGCAAGGACCTCGAACGCAAGCGCGAAGTCCACAAGCGGCGACAGTCAGCCGTTGAGGAAATGTGGCTCCAACAAAGCGAAGTCAAGTCCATTGAATCGAACATTCTTGACGCCCGCGATTACCTGAACAGTCTTGACGGATTCAGTCTGCGCTCCCTTTCTCTGAGTCTGACCGGCGGCAGGGAGGACGAGCGGCAGAGGGCGCTGGCGCTTATTGCAGGACTGGAAGAAAAGAAGGCGCAGGCCGCCGTGGAGGTTGACAAGCGGCGGCAGGCCATCGAGACGCTTGACACCTACATCGAAAACCTTAAATCCCTTGAAAAGGAATTCTCCAGGATACAGGCGCTCTGCGGGCGGCTTGACGCGGCCGACCCGGGCGGGGGCTGGCGTCAAACCCCGCAGGCCGCGACGCTTTACGACCTTGAGATCGAGCGCGGGGAACTGATCGAGGAGATCGGGCGCGCCCACGAAAGCATCGAATACATGATGCAGGCGGGGGCTGAGCTTGACTGGGCGCTGCGCTGTTTCGGCTCCGCGCGGGAGATGAACTTCTGGGGATCGCGCAGCAGGCGCTGGGGCGGGGGAATAGCCGAGCAGGCCGAGGAGATGGAGCGCATGGACGCGCAGAAGCATCTTGACCGTGCCAAGTCCGCCCTGGCAAAGTCCCGCGTCTACATGCCGCGCGCCTTCGTGCAGGCGCAGACGAACACGTTCATGATGCGCGCCGACACCGTCTTCGACAGCGGATTGCTGAGCATGATCTCGCATCTCCAGATACGCAAGAGTATGCAGCAGATCACGGAGGCTCAGGATCACCTTTCTGACGCTCTCAAGAAGCTCGAAGACCAGGTGGAGATCATGATCAAGCGTCGCAACGTCCTGACGGAGCAGCGCAAGGAATTGTTTAAGAAAATGGGAATCCGACCGGACGACGTTCCGGAGGAGACCGAGCATGAATAGGGAGACGACCATGGCAAAACGCATTGCGACGTTCGCGTTGATGATGGCGCTATTGTTTTCCACCGGGGTCTGCCGCGCGCAGGCCGAAGGCGGGATAATCTTCGAAAAGGACCTCGTCTACGGCAGCCCCGGAGGCGAGGACCTTTATCTCGACATGGCGCGGCCCGAGACCGGCGACGGCCCCTTCCCGGGAATCGTCTGTATCCATGGAGGCGGATGGAAGGCGGGTAACAAGGCCAAATATCAGGGCGCGATCAAGGAGTTCGCCAGGGCGGGCTTCGTGGCCGTTACGGTTCAGTACCGGCTTGCGCCGAAGGCGAAATTCCCCGCGCAGATTGAGGACTGTAAATGCGCCGTCAGGTACCTGCGATGCCGCGCCGGCGAGTTGAAGATGGACCCGAAGCGCATCGGCGCGATGGGCGAATCCGCCGGCGGGCACCTGTCGCTGCTGCTGGGCTTGATGAATCCGGAGGACGGACTTGAGGGCGACGGCGGCCATCCGACCCATTCCAGCAAGGTACAGGCGGTGGTCAATTACTACGGCCCCGCGGACTTCAAGATCGGCTTTACGGGGCTAAGCATCCTTCCCGGCTCGCGTACGATAATGACGTACGCCCTGCGCGATTTTCTGGGCACTACGGACCCGAAGTCGCCGATACTGGAGCGCGTCTCACCCGTGACATACATTGATGCGAATGACCCGCCGGTGCTGACCATGCACGGATCGGCGGACCGCCTCGTCCCCGTCGCCCACGCCAGGCAGCTTCACGCGAAGCTCAAGAAGGCTGGCGTTGATTCCCGGCTGGTGGTCGTCAATGGCGCGGACCACGGTTGGGGCGGCGAGGAAGCCCAACGGACGAGCAAGATGGCGATGGATTTCATGGTAGAGAAGTTGAAGGGCGGAAAGTAACGCGCGGAGCCTTTTACCCGCTTCGCATGTCATTGCTCTTTTTTCCCTCTTCCCAGGGAGAAGGAAGGGATTCGGTGGTCAGTCTTCTCAATACGATGGGCGCTGAACACGCGGGGCTTGAATATCACCTGCAACAGCAGGCGCTGTTGATGGATCCTCACCGGAGCAGGGATTGACGAATGATTTTCCGGGCGAATCAGGCGCTTCTGGTTGTTCTGGCGGCCCTTGCCGGGCTGACCGGCCCGCAGCAGTTGTACCCCACCCCCGAATCCATGAACGCCGCAAAACTTGTCTGCGCCGGCAGGCTCACGCGGATTGAGTTCGCCGAACACGGAAAGCTGGACGTGGGGGGGCGGGCGATCGAGGGAAGCTGGTGCGACGCGACCGTCGCCGTTGACGACGTCGTCAAGGGCGACTCCGCCGAACCCCAGGTCACCATCCGCATGATGAAGCCGACGGGCCGCGCGACGGGGCGCGACCTCGCGCTGGCCGAGGTTGAACCCGGCAAGCGCTATATGTTCTTCCTGACCCAGGACGCCGCCGCGCCCGGGCGATGGATGCTCCTGACGCCCTTCATGTCAAGCGCCGTGCGCCTTTCTGATGCTCCTCCCGGAAACATCTCGAAGGATGACGCTCCGGAAGCGAAGGTGAGCAAGCATCTCTCCGAAACGCTCAGGCACGACGACATGCTGCACGAGGCCCCGATGACGCTGGGCGCGGCGGGGGCGCTCGGAGTTGACCGGGGGGAGATGATCGCGGCGCTCAGGGAGAGGAAGGCCGGGCTGACCGACGCCCCCGCGGACCTGCCAGCGAAGTATTGCCTCCTGAGCATGCTTGTGCAGCAGGGGGACGAGGAGGCGCACGTCGAACTGCGGCGGCTCCGAAGCGGCGCGCCCGCCCCGGCCCCCGCAGCGGAGGTCGCCGCCGCGCCCGTCCCCGCCCCTGCGCCTGAACCCGCGAAGCAGCCCAAAGAGGCGGGACCGCTCCTGCTAGACGTTTCTCCCGGGGAGGCAAGCGTTTTCATTGACGGGCGGGAGGCCGGCAAGAGCGAGGCGGGAAGCGCCTTGCAAATAAAGGGATTGGCGGCGGGGCCGCACATGGTGCGGATCGCGCGGGACGGCTTCAAGCCGTTTGAGGAGGAGATTGAGCTTGAGCCGGGCGCGGAGGAAAAAATCTCCGTCAAGCTGGAGCCGGACAAACCGGGCGTTCCGGAGTGGGCGCAAGTCAGCTCGCAACAGACAGCCTTCGCCGAAAAGCTAGGCGTCCCGGTGGCCTTTGAGAACTCCGCCGGAATCCGCATGGTCATCATCCCGCCGGGCGAGTTCACCATGGGCACGGCGGACGCGGGTGAGTACGTGGCGCGGTTCGGCGGCAAGGCGGCGGCGTATAAATTCGAGCAGCCCGCGCACAAGGCGACCGTGGCGGATGCATATTACATAAGCATACATGAGTTGACATGCGCCCAGCAGGCGCGAGTCGCCAAAACAACCGCGCCGTCCGGGGAGGAGGGGGCGCTTCCCGTCGGCAACGTCAGTTGGAATCGTGCGAATGAATTCTGCAAGCGCCTGTCCGAGCTTGAGAAACAGGAGTACCGCCTGCCGACCGAGGAGGAGTGGGAATACGCCTGCCGGGCCGGCGGCAGCACGGCGTTCTTCTTCGGAAACGACGAGAAAGATCTGGGCAATTTCGCGTGGTATAAATCGAACGCTGGCGGCATGATCCACCCCGTCGGCGGTAAGACGCCCAACGCGTGGGGGCTTTACGACATGCTCGGCAACGTCTGGGAGTGGTGCGCGGACCCATTCCGGGAAACCTACGCCGACACTCAGCCGGTCACGGAGCTTGGCGTGCAGCATCGCGTTATCAGGGGGGGGGCCATGGACGGCGGCCCCGGCGCGACCCGCTCGGCGTTCAGGCGCGGCCTCACTGCCGGCGGGGCGTATCCGAACATCGGCTTCCGCGTTGTCGCGGCTGTGAAAAAGGCGGAAGTCGCGCAGCAGCCGTGAATTTCTGCGATCATGCCCGGCGGAAGCGTCCGCGTCCGCCCGAACATGCAAAGAGGGCGGCACGACTTGCCGCCCTCCTGATGAATGAATCTGCGAATCAGCGCCGGATCAGGTTTATTACTTGCGCCTTCTCCAGACCGCAATCCCGCCCAGGCCCACCGCCATCAGAACAAAGGCTCCGGGTTCCGGAACGGGCGTCCCTGAGACTGTGATGTTATCAAAATCCACTGTCACGCTGAAATTGGGGGAGTTTGTAGTCGCCACTCCGAACTTGAAGTTCGGATTGTTCGAGGCCCCGGAAATTGCCGACAAGTCCAATGTGAAATTGTTCCAGATCTGGTTTGCCAGGGAAAAATTCGAGGCATCCACCCAACCGCTTCCCAGATCATACTGCCATGTCCAGTTCCGGGCATTGGCGGAGCCGTCGGGACGCCTCATGTCTATGGACAGGGTCACATTCTCGTAGCCGGCGGTTGACACCTCCCATTCCAGTCCTGAGCCAGCAGTCGTGCTGGAGCCGATTCGGAAATAGACTACCGCTAGCGACGAGTTGTCTATTGCGTCGGGCAGCAGCCCCTGCGTCCCGGAACCTATGACTGGATCATTTGATGTCGTGCTTTCGAAGTCCCACAGCGTTATTACATCAGCCGAAGCCGTCTGAAGGCTCCATGCGCACGCCAGAATCAATGCTAATCGCGCCGCCAACAAGGTCTTCTTCATCCACCGGATCTCCCTGAACGTTAAAGTAAGCCGAGGTGTCAACCCATGCACACGCAAACAACTGGGTAATAAAATACAGAATGGCATATGACGCGTCAAGCGATTCCTCGTTGAGATTTTGCGGCCTGCGCGTGGCGCTTGCATGGCCGCACACTGTGCCGGGCGGCCCGAATCGTGTAGCATTATGACTTATCTTGCCGGAGAGACCGGCAGGCTTCAAACCGAGGGTATTCACATCGCCTTCAGAGACAGGGAGATCGTCATGAGACGTCCGACAATTTCCAATCCATGCGCCGTCGCCGCGCTGATGATTGCATGCGGCGTTGCCTATTGCGCTGACGCCGCTCCGCTCCGCGCCTCGCGAATCGCCATCCTTACAGGCGCGGGAAGCTCAGCCCCGGAGCGCAAGGGCGCGGATATCCTCAAGGCGCGAATCCTCAAACGATCCGCCGTCGCGGTCGAGACCGCCGTTGAAAACACCCCCGACGCGGCGAAGTTGATTGAAACATCCGACGTCGTCTTCGTCATCGGCTCTCCGGATGGCAATGAACTCTCCCGCCGCCTGATGCGTGAGTTCGGGATGCGGCTGCCGTCCCTGCCCGACTCCGGCAAGCTTCATCCGGAGGGATTCGCCGTCAAATCCGGGGAATCCGGCGGGAAGCCGCGCGTCGTCATCGCGGGGGCGGACGAACGCGGGACCATTTACGGCGTCGGGTTCGCGTTGCGGGCCATGACCTACGATGAGGACGCGCTGCTTATTCCGGCGATGGACGCCGCTGAGAAGCCCGCCTTTCAGATGCGCGGCGGCAATCCGCACGGGCCGGGAAGCCGCGCGCGGCAATACGGAAAACTGCGCCACCAGACCGGCGCGGAACAGACCGAAACCATGGAAGACTACATGCTCCTGGGGACCAACATCTTCTACGGAGACCCGCGCTCCATGAAGGCGGAATACGGGATGATGTGCTCCACGGGGCGCACGGCCAACGAGATGCAGCCGGGAAGCTTCCCGATCACGTGGGGCGCGGACGGCGGGCTTTCCCGACAGTACGTCTGCCCTTCAGTGCCGGAGGCCCGCAGGGCGCTGTTGGCGTCCTTCGAGGAGCAGTTCAAGCGCGAGCCTGATTACGATTACTTCACGACCAACTCCGGCGACGAGGGCGGCTGCCGCTGCCCGCGCTGCATGCCCTGGGGGGGGACGTACATCCGCCTCGTGCATGAAATCGCCGACATCCTGCACAAGTATCACCCGAACACGAAGGTGCTGGCCACGAACCAGGACCTGACCAACGAATGCAATCAGGCGATCTTCGATTACCTGAACTCCGGCGATTCAAGCTGGCTCTACGCCATACGCTACGGCCCCGGCGCGGACGAGATGCAGACCTACATCCGCGGCCCCGTCAACCCGCGCTGGTTCGAATACGAGGGTTTCGGCCACTTCGGGAACTACCTGAAATACATGCACCACGAGCTGCCGCGGACGACCAACATCGCGCTCTACACGGACATCACGCACTGGATGCAGTCCCAGTTCGCCGTGCAGCATCCGGACGTCGTGCTAGCCGCCGTCAACGACCGCCGCTCCTGGAACGCGCGCCCCCGCCACTTCAAGAAGGTCGCGCAGGAAATCTTCCATTACGCCGTGGGAGACATCCATTACAGCGAGGGCATGCACGACGACTTCAACAAGTGGCTCTGGTACCGCCTGATGTGGAATCCTCATCTGGGCGCGGATGAGATTACAAGGGAATACTGCCGATACTGGCTCGGTCCGAAGGCGTCGGACGACGTCGCCGAGGCGATCTTCCTGATGGAGGGGACGCTTGAGAAGCCGCTGATTGACAATCCCGGAATCCGCCGCGCGGTCAAGCTGCTGCGCGGAGCGAAGGAGAAGATTTCGCCGAACCTCCTTAGTACCGACTATCGCTGGCGCGTGATCTCGCAGAAGGCGCTCATGGACCTTTACCTCCAGCTCGCCCTGCAGCGCGGGCGCGAACTCATGAAGGAGGCGCAACCGATTCTTGACAGGGCATGGGAATCCGGCAAGCCGGAAACGGAACTGGCCGAGGCGCTGCGTGTCTTCGAGCGAGAGCTTGAGACACCGGAGATGAAGGCCGTCCGCGCGGAGGCCGTCGCGCTTGGCGAGGAGTCCAACCGCATCATCGGCAATCGTGATCCATCCCCGTTCGTCGTTGACACGCTGGACCTTAACGAGGTCGGCTGGGTGCGGGAGACCCTTAAGAAGGCCCTCGCGTCGCGCAGCCGGTCCCGGATGCGCAATGCGGCGCGGATGATCGCGCGATACGACGATCCCGGCGAGGGCGGTTTTTACGACGACGTCGGCTGGCCGATGGAGTCCCCGCATCTGACCAACGGCCACACGCTATGGGGATTCGCCCCGACCGCCGGCCCGGCGAAACATTCGCATTACAACTTCGCCGTTTCAATCGCGTCGCCGTGGGAGCAGAATTATCGCGGCGTGAGCTTCCGCTACGAGGGCCTCGATCCGGACGCGCAATACGTCGCGCGCGTTTCCGTGGGCGCGCGCCTTGACGATAAGGAGCTTCCCCGCATTGCAAAAGGCGCGAGGTTGGCCCTTCAGCCCGCGGCGGACGGCAAACCGTGCGGAGACCCGTTCCCGTTCCCGCTCGGAAAAATCGAGCAGCGCGAATTCGACATCCCGCGCGAGGCCACGGCGGACGGAACGCTTGAGCTTGAGTTCCAGAGCCGCAGCAGGTTCATGCTGATCCCGGTCAATGCCTCCGCGGTCAGCGAGATATGGCTGATGCGGAAGGACAAAATGCCGTGGACCGCGGGGCGCTGAGGCATCGGGCGCCCGCCCGCGCCTACTTCGCCATCTCATAACGAAACGTGCCGTCCGAACTCTTCTTCTCCACGTGTATATCAATCTCCGGGGCTTCCATCCCAAGCCCGTTCCACCACGAGTTATCGGCATAAACCTCCTCCGGGCGCATCTTCTCAACGTGCCCGTCCACGCAGCAGAAATTAGCCATGCCGGCGTGCCGGTCTGAGGCGTAACTGCGCCGGTCAAGCGCGGAATACGCCTCCTTAACCCCGTCCGCGTTTATCGAATCCGTCGAATACCAGGGAATGTAGGTTGGATCGAGAGTGTAGCCGTGATTGCCCCAACTGTCCGGGTCCTTGCCCTTCGGATCATACGGCTTCTTCCAGCCCGTCCCGTCGCAGTCCCCGAACATGATTGTGCTCGCTGGGTTTGTAATGTTCCGGACGGGGAAGTTTTCGTACGGGGCCGTCGGGCTTATCTTATTATCCCTGCCGCTGCCGACGTATTTGTAGTTCCAACCGTATGGATTGTTCCTGCCCGGCTCCCAGTCAACGGTGGGGCATGTGAAAGTCTTTTCAATCGTCAACTCAGCCTTGATGATATCGTACCAGCGCGGATCGCCAAGCCTGTTGGGAGGATAACAACCCCAGTTCATGTGGTAGAGTATGGCCCCCTGCCCAAGCTGCCTTACGTTTGAGGAACACTTCGCCGAGCGCGCGCTCTCCCGCGCCACGGACAGCGCCGGCAGGAGCAATCCCGCAAGGATCGCAATGATCGCGATGACCACCAGCAACTCGATGAGCGTGAACGAGTTCGCAGCCTCTTTTTCTCTTCCCGGTTTTTTTGCTTTAAACACGTCTTTACCTCGAGAGTTCTAAATTTTTCCCAAGGCGCACATGAATTTATAATAGTTCGTACCGAATTACGCAATCTGTTTTTTGAAATCACCGGCGGATCCGGCCTGGATGTGTCAGAAATAAAGTCCCATGACCGAAATCCCACATGTGGAAACATAAGCCGCCCTCCGATTACAATCAAAGCATGGCAGGCATCATCCATGCGGTTGTTTTGGCGAGGGCAAAGCGTCAGCCACCCGCGCGAGGCGGGGGGCTATGGGTCGCCATGGCCTGGGCATTCCTTCTCGCTGCGTTGCCGTCATATTCCGCCCGCGCGGACGCCCCGCCCGCCGAAATCCCGCGCCCCCAACTCCAGCCCGGCGCGCAGAACGCCGTCTGCCACATCCGCATCGCCCGCCGGCTCGACCCCCTCCTTTACGACGCATTCCGCCGCCAGCTTGACGAGGCCCGCGACGCCGGCGCGAAAATCCTCATCATCGAAATTGACTCCACCGGCGGCATGATCCAGACCGCCATTGACTTCACGTCCCTCATCGCCTCGCAGGACGTCTATCCCGTCGCCTACGTCAACAAGCGCGCGGAATCCGTCGCCGCCCTCCTCCCCCTGGCCTGCAAGGAGGTCTACTTCGCCCCCGGCGCCGTCATGGGACGTTTCGACCTTGCCGGCCCGGTCGGAAAGGACGAAATTCCGGAGGACGACCCCGTCCGGAAACAGGCCCTCAAGCTGGCGCGCGACAACGGCTTCCCGGAGGCAGTGGCCGAGGCCATGTTCTCCCGCGGCCTCCATCTCTTCCGTTATACCACCGCCGACTCCGACGCCCCGCGCTACGTCCGCGCGAGACCTGACACCCCCCCCCCCGAAAAGGCGGTCGGGGGGAAGATGATCGCTGACGAGAAGAGCCTTCTTACGCTCGACGCCGGGAAGGCCGCCGACTGCGGCGTCTCCAGCGGGGAGGCGGATGACTCCGCGCAGTTGTATAAAACCATCGGCGCGGACGCCTCGATGGTCCGCCGCCTCACGCTCACGCCGACCGAGCGCATCCTCTCCTTTGCGCAGACGATTGCCCCCGTCCTGATCGTCGTCGGGTTCATAGCCATGTTTATCGAGATGAGCATCCCCGGGCACGGCGCGGGCATCGTGTCGGTCGCCTGCTTCGGGGCGTTCTTCGCCGCGAAGGCCTTCGCGGGGCAGGCCGGGGTCGCGGAAGTCGCAATGTTCATCCTCGGGTTGACCCTGCTGGGCGTCGAAATTTTCCTGATACCCGGCTTCGGCGTCGTCGGCGGCGCGGGGATCATATTCATCCTCGTCTCGCTCATCATGGCATTCCAGTCGTTCCTGCTGCCCCGCACGGTCGAGGATTGGCAGATATTTCGCTCAACCATGCTTCAGGTCTTCGGCAGCGTATCCGTCGCCTGCGTCGTCTGCGCCGTGCTGACGCGATATCTGCCGGCGCTGCCCATACTCCAGCGCATGATGCTGAAGACCGATCTTTCCCAGGCCCGCGTCGGCCCCGGAGCCGGCGGCTGGAGCAACAATATCCCCCCCCCCAAGGTCGGCGATGAGGGCGTGGCGCTCACCGACCTGATGCCCGGCGGCTGCGCCGTCTTCGGCTCAGCGCGCCGCGACGTCGTCTCCCAAGGCGACCCGATAGGCAAGGACGACCGTATCCGGATAGTTGAAATTAACGGCCCCAGCATTGTTGTGAAAAAGGTGAGCTGAGCGCCGGCGGCAATATTTTATTTCGTTCGCGCTCATTAAATAATCAGTGTCCATCAGCGTTAATATGCAGCCGGAATCTCGGTTATTCTGACAAGCGCAAGCAACCCTTCCGCGCTCATTTTATCCCCGCCCCCCACTGCTTCATCCAGTCGAACTGCCTCATGTCCGCAATCCTGATCCTGACCTTGCCGGTCTCGCCCTGCACGTATGCCAGCCACCCGCCGCCGCGCGAGATCGTGGGATGCGCGTGAAGGTCTCCGCTCGGAACCCACTTGCCGTCCTTCGTCCACGCGGAGCCGATTGTTTTGAACTCGCCCGTTGACGCGCGCACCGCCCGTATCTCCCCGTACCATATGTCCGCGACGATCATATCGCCGCCGGATGACGGCTGCGCGTGCCAGTACGGCCCTTCGGCGACCAGCCGCGCCTCCCCGTCCGCCGCCCGCGCGATGAACAGCCCTTTCGGGTGCATCGTGAACGTCACCCACCGCCCGTCGCGGCTCCAGCATTCGTGCGTCACCCACTCCCCCGGACGCTGCCGGTAGAACGGGAATCGCTCCCGCCCGTTGGTCAGCACGGTATAGATGCGCTGATGGTTGTCGAAATCGTGCTGGTCGGCGAACATTATCAGATCGCTCCGCGTCGGGGACATCTGCAGGTGTCCAAGCTTGCTGTTCCCCTCGCAGCACGCCGTCAGCTTTCCGCTTGCGAAGTCCAGGTACGCGACCCGCTTCAACAATCCCTGAACGTCCATCATCATAGCCAGTCCGGAGCCGTCCGCGCTCGGACTGATTTCGACCGGGCGTCCGTCATTCTCGGACAGCTCATGCAGTTCGGACGCCTCCCCCGTCGCAAGCTCAACGCGCACGACGCGGGATTTATCGCAGGCGAAAAGCTCCCTGCCTGAATGGGAGACGATGGCGTGCGAGAGTTTCAGGCTTGTTTCCTCATTCAAGTTCCGGACCTCGCCGCTCTCAAGGTGGAAGAGGCACGGCGCGCCGTCCGCAATGACCAGAAGCGCGGCGTCCTCCGCCGTCCACTGCTCCCGGTGAAAGTAAGGAAGCGCCAGAGCGCCGTCCTCGGCGGATAGCTCACTGTAAGTCGTCCCGGTTCCGGCGTCGGTTGACTTTTCAATTTTGATCGCCATGCGCACATTCTCCCTTGTCGCTTGGTTTCCAGGCGGAATGCCTGTGTAAAATCGCTTTCCCGGTTATAATATCGGCATCCCGCTGCAACTCAAGCTCATGGGAGCGCAGATGAACCGAGGTCAGGAATCTCAATCGCCGCAGGTCGCCCCGTCGCAGATGACGGAAGGCAGGCGCAATCTCCTGGTTGTCTCGTGCTTCGGCGTGATCGTCCTGGCCGTCGCGGGCCTGGCGGTCAGCGGATATTTCGCCGTCAACGCCGTCAACAACTCCCGTCAGGCCGAAGCCGAACAGCGCGAACAGGCTGTTGCCGAGTTGGAACGCAGGGAAGCAAAGGCGCAGCAACAAGCCGACAAATCCGGTCCGGCCGAATCATCGCAGGACGCCAATCCTGACGCTGACATTGAGCCTGACCCCGTCCGGCTTGATAATCTCAATGCAAGCCGTCCGCTTATTGAAAAGAAACCGGCAGAGGCTCCCCCGGCCGCCGCGTCCGGGCAGGCGGAACTCGCCCTGAACCTCGGCCTTGCGCAGCCGCCTCCTGAGATGCGGAAGTGGGCGCCAGCCGGCGATCTCCTGGTCAGCTCCGATCCGAAGCCGCCCCTGACCGAAACGGCGTCGTCGCCTGAAGGCAAGCGCGACTGGCGGGATGCCGTCCGGCGTTTCAGAGAGATCAGACCATTCAAATGCACATATCGTCTCGGGATCCAGACCGCGGGCGGCATTGCGTTGCAGACATGGGGACGGTATTCCGAATCGGCGGATGGCCTCTGGCGTCAGGAAACGCGCTACGAGACCATTCTGATCGGCGGAGGAGGGGATGATCCGCGTCCGAAGGAGGCGCATGTCCTCTGCGACGGCGCGCGTCTCTGGTGCGCCGTGCGCTGGACCGACGGCGTCACGCGCGTTGAGAGTTATCCCGCCGGCAGGAAGATACGCTGGGACAAGCCCGTTCCCATCTTCGACCGGGAGCGATTTGCGCGAATCTTCCTCGAACGGTCGGAAGGCATACCCGCCGCGTCAATCATCATCAATTTTCCGGATAAGCGATACCTGACGGTCAAGGGGGATCAGGTCGCGCAGATGAACTGGAATGAGGAGTTCGAGGGCAAAAAGGTTCCGTGGAGCCTTTCCATTATCACGTCCGACGAAGCGCCCGAATATGCCGAAGACCATTTCAGGTGGTCTCCCCCGGCGGACGCCGAGGCGATTTCCCACGACTGACCGCCCAGCGGCGCGGTTCGTTCGTGCGCGGAAATCCTTTCGTCCGATATTGACACCCGCAGTCATTGTGCTAAAATCAACAATCCACCTCGATGCTTCCGGCGTCCATATTGCGCCGGGAGCCTCCAGCCCGGTGCGGAAGTGGCGGAACTGGCAGACGCGCTAGGTTGAGGGCCTAGTCTGGATTACACCGGGTGGGGGTTCGAATCCCCCCTTCCGCACCAATTATCGTTCTTTTCCCCGCTTGAATCCCCCCGATATCGGGCCATTGTCATATTTATGGCGGATGTGCGCGCTTCAACCGGCCTGCCGTCCGGCGAAATATCTTGACATGCCGCTCCAGATACGGTTAGTTTCAAATGACGTTAGATGGGGAAAAGGTCTTTTTCCGCGATCGTGAGACGACGATACAGAAGGAGGTTTCCATGAATCCGGGATTTATCCTGGCGCAGGCGGGAGCAGCGGGCGCAATTTGGGCCGCGGTGGCGATTGTGGCTTTTCTTGTGGTCCTGTTCCTGATGTTGTTTCTTTTCAGTTATGGATTCCTCTACATACGCGCGCTGCTGGCCAACGCGCATGTCGGGGTGCTTGAAATAATCGGCATGAGGCTGCGGGGCGTTCGCCCGAGCACGATCGTTGACTGCCGCATCATGGCTGTGAAGGCGGGGCTTGCCCTGGGGTCGAACCAGCTTGAAACGCACTATCTCGCCAGGGGGAATGTGCCAAAGGTCGTCCGCGCGCTCATTGCCGCCAGCAAGGCCAACATCTCATTGGAGTACAATCAGGCCTGCGCGATTGACCTTGCCGGGCGCGACGTCGAGGAGGCCGTGCGCACAAGCGTCAACCCCCGCGTCATTGACTGCCCGGATCCGGCCAAGGGGCGGCAGACGCTTGACGCCGTGGCCAAGGACGGCATTCAGGTCAAGGTGAAGGCGCGCGTGACGGTGCGGTCGAAGATTGACCGGCTGGTCGGCGGCGCGACGGAGGAAACGATCATCGCGCGCGTCGGCGAAGGCATCGTCTCGGCAATCGGTTCTTCAGAGAAGTACGCCTATGTTCTTGAAAATCCGGACATGATTTCCAAAAAAGTGCTCGCGCGCGGGCTTGACGCCCAGACGGCCTTCGAAATCCTTTCGATTGATATAGCCGACGTTGACGTGGGCGACAACATTGGGGCGAAGCTGCGCGCCGACCAGGCTGAGGCCGACCTTCGCATGCACAGGGCCGAGGCGGAAAAGCGCCGCGCGGCGGCTGTGGCCCGGGCGCAGGAGATGGAGGCGCTGGTTGCGGAGAATCGCGCCAAGGTAGTCGAGGCCGAGGCGGAAATCCCGAAGGCCTTTGCCCAGGCCCTGCGCGAGGGCAACCTGGGCGTGGGCGACTACTACAGGCTGAAGAACATTGACGCCGATACCAAGATGCGGCAGAGCATCGGCGGAGTGGACCCGAACAGTGGCGCTACGCCGACGTAGGCCGGCCCCGCAGCAAACGATCAAACCGGAGATGCGACGATGGGCGGAGCGATCTCAGCCATTATCTTCCTGATAATCATAATCGGGACGGTCTCGTCCATCATCCGGCAGGTGAAGGAGCAGCAGCAGAAGCAGATGGGGGGGGGATTAGGGCAGCCGCGCGGCCCGGAGTACAAGGCTTCGCCGGAGGAGGTGCGCCAGTTCCTTGAGCAGCTTCTCGGAGAGGAGCAGGGCGGTGGGCAGAAACCCTTGCAACAGCAGCAGCCCCCGCCTCCGCCGCCCCGCCCGTTGATCCAGGAGACGCGCTCGCTCGAGGTTGTCGAGCCGGACGTGGTCATGGAAAAACCGGCCTCTGTTGCGGCGGATCCCTACGAGCAACGGGCGCCGGCGACGGTCGCGGCTCAGGCTCCGCTTATGACACAATCCGGATTGATTATCCCTGATGTGTCGCAACGCCCGTTGAAAGCGCCGGAGGCAAGGAGTTCCAGGCGAGGGCGAAACCGCGCGGCGTCTCAATCGCAAGTCCAGACAGGCGCGCGCGCGGACGCCGCGCCGAGACAGAAGCGATCCCCCCGGGGCGCAAAGGAAGTCGCCGTTGCGAAGCCGGACAAGGCGCTGTTCTCGTACGACACCGCAAAACAGCGGGCGAGGGTTCAGATTGACGTCAGGCACATGGACCTTCGCAAGGCGATTGTCTTCTTCGAGATATTCGGCCCGCCGAAATCCATGCGCGGCGAAGATAGCGGATTGCCGGAGCGATTATAGGGGGCCATCCGACGAGCATGGCGGATATCGAACAGGATCGCCCGCGCCCCGTCGTCCTTGAAGCGCGGGGCATTCATAAAAGTTTCGGCGGGGTCGAGGTGTTGCACGGGGTTGACGTGGAGTTGCGACGGGGAACGGTCCACGCGATAATCGGGGAGAACGGGGCCGGCAAGTCAACGCTTATGAAAATCCTGGCCGGCGCGTATCAGCAGGACGCCGGGCGGATAATGCTCGAAGGGCGCGAAATCCGCATGAAGAAGCCGATCCAGGCGCTTCATGCGGGCATAGTGATGATCCATCAGGAGCTTAATCTCGCGCCGCACCTCACCGCAGCGGAAAACCTTTTTCTCGGACGGGAGCCGCTGCTGATTCCCCCGCTGCCGATTCTCGACAGGAAGCGCGTGTTCGAGGAGTCGCGTCGCCTGGCCGAGGAACACGGGTTCCGTTTCGACACGTCGGAAAAAATCAGCAACCTCAGCGTCGCGCAGGCTCAACTGGTTGAAATCCTTAAGGCGATCGCGCGCGGCGGCAAGGTGCTTATCATGGACGAGCCGACGTCCTCGCTCTCAGGGGGGGAGGTGGAGGACCTGCTCAGAACCGTGATCGAACTAAAGCGGAAGAACGTGTCAATACTTTATATTTCCCATCGCATCGAGGAGATATTCTGCGTCGCCGACGAGGTGACGGTGCTGCGCGACGGGCGCAAGGTTTTCCATTCCGCCGTGTCCGAGACAAACGAGGCAAACCTGGTCAGGCAGATGGTCGGGCGCGATCTGGAGGATTTCTATCCGGAGAAGAAGCGCGCCGCCGGAAGGCCCATGCTGAAGGTCGAGAGTCTTTCGTCGGAAGGAGGGTTCGAGGGCGTTAGCTTCGAGGTCCGCTCCGGCGAAATAGTCGGCATCTCCGGGCTTGTCGGGGCGGGGCGGACGGAGGTGGCGGAGACGATCTTCGGGGCAAGGCCGGCGACCGGGGGGCGGATGCTCCTGGAGGGGGGGGAGATACGACCGCGCAGCCCGCGCGACGCGATACGGATGGGCATCGGGCTGGCGACGGAGGACCGCAAGCGGACGGGGCTTTTCCTGCCGCTCTCGCTGATTGCGAACATCACGGCCGCGAACGTGCCGGCGATGACAGCGGGCGGAGTGGTCATGCGGCGCGGACGGCAGGCGCGGACGGCGAAGGCGCTGATCAACGATCTCTCCGTGCGCTGCCGCGGACCGAGGGACCCGGCGCGCTCCCTCAGCGGCGGGAACCAGCAGAAGGTGGTGCTGGCCAAGTGGCTGTGCTGCGACTCGAAGGTCCTGATCCTGGACGAGCCGACGCGCGGGATTGACGTCGGGGCGAAGGTTGAAATCTACAAACTTATGGAGCGCCTTGCGGAAGAGGGAAGGGCTATTCTTGTGGTGTCGAGCGAACTGCCGGAACTGCTCGGTATTACCGACCGCATACTTGTGATGCGGCGCGGGCGGCTTGTCGCGGAACTGGAAAGCGCCCGAACGAATGAGGAAGAGGTCATGGGCTACGCTGCGCTTGTCGGCCAGACGGCTGTTCATGCCTCAGCAACGCCATAAGCGGCGTCGCCGAGAAGTCTTTTATAAACGGCCACCGTTTTCTCCACCAGTTTTTCCGCGCAGAAATCCTCCGTCACGGTTCTATATGACTCCTCCGCGTATTTCGCCGCCAGCGTGCGATTCGTCAGCAGCGTCGTTATCCCCCGCGCCAGCGATGCGGAATCTCGGCATGGGACCATGATGCCGTTCTGCCCGTCGCGTATGAGTTCCGGAATTCCGCCGGCGTCCGTCGTGACGATCGGGACGCGGGCGCATGCGGCCTCGCAGAGCGTGCCCGGCGTTCCTTCCGCCCAGGACGACAGCGCGAAGACGTCCATCAGCCCCAGCAGTTGCGGAACGTCCTTGCGGAAACCGGGCAGATGGACGCGGTCGGCGATGCCGAGGCGCCGCGCCTGCGCCACAAGGTCGGCGCGCAGGTTGCCCTCGCCGATTATAAGCAGATGCGCGTCCGGAACCTGCCTCAGCGCCACCGCGAACGCGTCCAGCAGGAAATTCTGCGCCTTGTGGCTGACGAGGTACCCGACGTTGCCCACCACGGGGACGGCGGGTGGAATGCCGAGAGCGGCTCGAAGGGCGGGATCGGGCTTCACCTTGTCCGGCGTGAAGCGGGACGGGTCGGTGGAGCTGTGGACGACGGAAATTCTTTCCTCTGGGACGCCGTCGCTGATCATCACGCGCTTGACTGCGCCGCTGACGGCGATGAAGTGGTCCGCGCAGTGCAGGTATTTCAGAAGGCTCAGGCGCAGGGGGAGCTTGTGTATGCTGTAATCAATGCGCCTGTGGGCGACGGTCAGCGGGCGCGGCCTGGCCATCCGGGCCGCCATCCCGCCGAGGACGACTGCGTGGGCGGTGTGCGCGTGGAGGATGTCGAAATGCTTTCCCGAGGCTATCGTCGCGATTTTGCGGGCGGCGGGAAGGTCCCACTCCCCGCGCATCTGAACCTTATGCGCGGCGATCCCGGCGGCGGCGCATCGCTCCAGCGCGGCTGAACCCGGGCGGCAGGCGGCCTCGGAGCGCCATCCCCGCGCGGCCAGGCCGGAGGCGAGGTACAGCATCTGCTGCTCGCCCCCGCGCCAGGTCATCTCGGTGTCAATGTGCAGGACTGAAGGGGGGGTGTTGCGCGAGTCAGGCATCGGGCTGCTTCCTGGCCGCGTCAAGCGGGGGGGGGCCTTCGGCGGAGTGGTCGAACGTCCGCGCGGCGACGTAGAGCGGGCGGCGCTTGACCTCGTCATAGATGCGGGCGATGTACTCCCCCAGCACGCCGATGGCGATAAGCTGAACCCCGCCCAGGAAAAGTATGCCGACGCTGATCGTCGAAAAACCTTTAAACGGGTCGTATCCGAGAAACCATGAAATTGTCAGAACGGCCGCCCAGAGGAAACTGAACGAACTGATGAACAGGCCCGCCAGCCCGATGAGTCGCAGCGGCTTGTAGCTGAACCCGAATATGGCGTTGAACGCATACGCGAAGAGACGCCTTATATTCTGCTTTGGGTTTCCGGCGGCGCGCCTGCCGCGCTTGTAAGTCACCGTTCCATGCTTGAAGCCGACCCAGCTTCTCATCCCCGGCAGGAAGCGGTTGCGCTCCTGCATGGATGTCAGCTCATCGGCCGCCGCGCGGTCAAGCAGGCTGAATATCCCGGCCTCGCTGATTATTGGGAAATCGCTCAGGAAACCCATCGCGCGATAGAAGCCCCAGAAGAGCGCGCGGCGCAGCTTCGTATCCTCCCGGCCCGTCCGGACGGCGACGACGACCTGCTCGCCAGACTTCCAATGGCTGAGCATTTCAGGAATCAGGGAGGGGGGGTCCTGAAGATCGGAGTCCATCGTCACCACGGCGCGGCCCCGGGAGGCCTCCAGCCCGGCGGTGATTGCGCACTGGTGGCCGAAATTGCGCGACAGGCGTATGACCTTTGCGTGGCGGCATTCGTTGAATATGCGGTCGAGCAGCTCCGGCGTCCTGTCCGCGCTGCCGTCGTCAACAAAGATCGCCTCATACGGCTCTCCAAGCCCTTCCAGAACGGGGCAAAGCTCCGTCCAGAAGGCGGCGATGGTCTCCTCTTCGTTGTAGACGGGCACGACGACGGAGAGGAGGGGGCGATTGCTGTGCGGATGTTCAGTCCCGGACATTATGTTTCTCAGGACCCTTTATTTGTGAATGCGAAGTCGCAATGCGAGCGCGGCTTAACCAACAGGTAGGGTGGGTTCTCCGAACCCACGCGGACCGAATCCGTACTTCCTTTCCCGTACAGGTTAGCGCTGGAGCGTCGGACCCGCCTAGCCCTTTTTCGCGTACGCTCTATGGCTTTGCGCACGCGGCTTAGTGTAATTTGCCCGGGCTAGGGCGTCAACTTGATGATTGCCTGTCGCGCTGAAGTTCCAATCCGCTATCCGTTGGTATTCCGGGATTGCCGCGGAAGTCGGAAGGTTATGGAGGTTCCCTTGTTGACCTCGCTTTGCAGGGAGATGCTTCCCCCCTGGGCCTCGACCGCCTTGCGGCAGAAGGCAAGCCCCAAACCGCTCCCTACGCTGCTGCCGGCCCGGCGCGCGTCAACCTGGACAAACTTGTCGAATACCTTATCAACCCATTCTTCGGGAATGCCGTAACCTTGGTCAATAACACTGACGATAACCATGTTGTCTTCTGATTGCGCCGCGCACACGGTTATCATCGTATCCCGCTTGCTGAACTTGATCGCATTGCTCAGCAGGTTGATTATTACCCGCGTGGTAAGATCGCGGTCGGCGAACGCCGTCAGCGCCTCCGGCTCAACCTCGTATTTAATGCCGACTTTTCCCCTTCCCGCCCATAAAGAGACCTGCCTGACGGATTCCTCCACCACTTCCCTGACGCTGAATTCCGTCGGCTGAATGGGCATTTTACCGCTTTCCAGCGACGCCGCGTCCAGCATGGAATTGATCAGGGTGAGCATCCTGTCTGATGAAGCCGCGCAGATATCCAGATACTCTTTTTGAGCCTTGCCCAATGCCTCGCCGGCGGTTCCCTGGATTGACTGAATCCCCATGATGACGTTTGAAAGAGGCGAGCGCAGGTCATGAACAATACAATGGACAAGCTCCTCCCTGCGCTCCTGGGCGGTTTTAAGGGCGGCAAGCGTGTGGCTGACGACCATAAAAAAACCCAGTCTTACGGTTGCGTTCCAGACGATTATTAGGGGGTGAGAATATATCTGCCCGCCCATTACGTCCGCCGCTCCCCACAGCGCCGCGCAAATCAAGGATAGTATGATGGCCATGCGCCTTCCACTCAGCCATGCCATCATGGAAATTGGAATCAAATAGAATATGGAGAAAGAAATTTCCGAGCCTGTCACAGTGTCAATAACCCAAAGGATTGCCGCTGTCGCGATGCTTGTCGCCGCAATGAAAGGTTTGGAACGCTCGGAAAGTTTTTCAATCAACTTCAAGATTCATCCATCCTGCGGTTGATTCCATCGCCTCGACCGGACGCGCTGCCGGTAGAGAACAACCGATGATTTGCTTTACTTCGCCAATAAAATTCTATCAGGATATGTAGCGCGAGGCAAGGCAGCTTGACCTTCCGCGTGTTGCCGAATGGACGTGTTCGTGCTAGATTCATGTGCAGGACGCTGTTTGCGCGAGCGTATTCGCGCGGCATCACTGGATTGTAATTGCGACGACCGGCATCCTTCCGGCATCGCCGCCATGAGCAGGGGTTTTTTCATGAGCATGAAACGAATTGCGGCGTTAATCCTTCTGATGTTGGCCGTCGGCATATTGTCCCGCGTTGCGCGCGCGGCGGAAGAACCGGTTACGGACGTTGCCCAAGCGGCGGATGCGGCGGTCAAGGCCGAATTTGCAAAGCTCCCCTGGAAAGTCGTCTACGAAACCTGGAGAGGCGACAACTGGGAGCTGTGCATGGTCGGGCCGGACGGCTCCAACCCCGTCAACCTGACCAACACGAAAAACTCGAACGAGCTTTATCCGCACGCCTCGCCGGACGGGACGAAGATTACCTTCTGCGCGGATGACAAGGACGAAGCGGGAAAACTCGTGCGCAACGTCTACTATATGAATGCCGACGGCTCAGGGCGGACGCTCGTCGAGAAGAACGCCCGGGAGGCGTTCTGGAGCCCGGACGGCAAGACAATAGGCTACCTGAAGGGCGAGTTTGAGGAATTCTGTTATAACGACTACGCCACGAAGGGCATTTATTTTTACGACCTTGCGACCGGGAAGAAAACGGCGCACCCGAACGACAAGATCGAGCACCTCTACAATCCCTGCTGGTCGCCGGACGGGAAATGGATCGTCAGCACGGTGCACGGCGGAATGGGTTTCAAGCACGCGATACTGATAATCGAGGTCGGAGGCACGGGCGTCTACGACATGGAGACGCACGGGTGCAGGCCGGACTTCAGCCCGGACGGAAAGAAAATCGCCTGGGGCGGAAGCGACTGGGACCTCTACGTCGGCGACATCGAGTTCAAGGACGGCAAGCCGGATTTGACGAATGAGCACAAGGTCGTCTCCAGCCTGAAGCCGAACAAGATATATCACATTGACTGGTCGCCGGACGGCAATTACATCGTCTTCAGCCGGGGATCGAGCAAGAAGCAGCTTGGTTTCGCGCCGGAGATTGTCGGCATCAAGGCGGAGGGCTGGAACATCTACGCCGCGAAAGTGGCGGGCAAGAGGGAGTGCGTCCAGCTTACGACCGACGGTTGCTGCAACAAGGAGCCGGACTGGGTTCCGACCGGGACGGAAGGGAAGTGACAACCGTGAGAAGCCGAATACTGACTCCGGCGCTGGCAGTGTGCGCGGCATTCGCGCTGTGTTCCTGCAAGAGACAAACGCCCCCCCCCGCAGCGTCATCGCCCGCGCCAATCCCGGCGACGGCTCAGGCGCCTCAGGCGTCGCCGCAATCCGGGGAAGCCGTGACGACAAAGTCCGGAGTCGAGATGGTCCGGATTCCCGGTGGATGGTTCGAGATGGGCAGCGAAAACGGGGAACCGGATGAGAAGCCGGTTCACAAGGTGTGGATTGACGAGTTTCTGCTGGATCGCTGCGAGATGACGCAGGAAGCGTACGGCAGGTTCATACTCGGCAACCCGTCCCACTTCAAGGCCCCGCAACGCCCTGTGGAACAGGTCAGTTGGGCCAATGCCGCGCTTTACTGCAACAAGCGTTCCGCCGCCGAGGGGCTGACTCCCTGCTACAACGAGGAGACCGCCGAGTGCAATTTCGCGGCCGACGGCTATCGCCTGCCGACCGAGGCCGAGTGGGAGTACGCGTGCCGGGCCGGGACAAAAGACGACTATTACTTCGGACGCGACGCGAAAATGCTGAAAGTCCACGCGTGGTTCGAGGAAAACGCCTCCAGGCAGACGCAGCCTGTCGCTCAGAAAAAGCCGAATCCGTGGGGTCTGTTCGACATGTGCGGAAACGTCGCAGAATGGTGCAACGACATGTACTCCGAAGGGTATTACGCCGTAAGCCCGGAAAAGAACCCGACTGGCGCGAAGGAGTCGGAGAAGTACGTCCTGCGCGGCGGCGCGTGGAACTCCAGCGCGGCGATGTGCCGCTCAGCCCGGCGCGTCGGGGAGGAGCCGGGCTTTCAGGACGCCTGCTTTGCGCTGGACGCGATCGGCTTCCGCTGCGCCAGGCGCCCGGGCAAGGCGTCGCAAAAATAGCGCGTGAAGCGCCGCATCAGCGCCCCGACTTTGCGAAATAACATCAAGACGGAGGAGAGAAGTTGGCGAAAACGGGATTTGTCTATGACGAGATTTTTCTGAAGCACAAGACCGGCGCGGGCCATCCCGAGAGACCGGAACGCCTGACGGCCATCGTCGAGAATCTCAAAAAGAAGGACCTGCTGCGGCAGCTTCAAACAATTAACACCCGCGATGCGGAACAGGAATGGATTGAGACGATCCATGACGCGGACTACATCGAGCGCGTGAAGGCCGCCTGCGAGGATGGCGACGGCCATGTTGACACGATGGATTGTCCCGTGTCTCCAATGACATATGCCGCAGCCGTAAGGGCGGCGGGGGCGATGCTCTCGGCGGTTGACGCCGTCGTCGCCGGCGACGTGAAGAACGCCTTTTGCGCCGTGCGCCCCCCGGGGCATCACGCTCTCAGAAATCGCGCGATGGGGTTCTGCTATTTCAACAACGTCGCCATCGCCGCCCGCTACGCGCAGAAGAAGCACTCGCTCTCCCGCGTACTGATCATTGACTGGGACGTTCATCACGGGAACGGTACACAGGCGGCGTTCTATGACGATCCCACGGTCATCTACTTCAGCACGCACCTTTATCCGTTTTATCCGGGCAGCGGCGCCGCGGACGAGCGCGGCACAGGAAAGGGCGTCGGATTCACCATCAACTGCCCGATGCGCGCAGGCGCCGGCGACGCGGAGTGTCTGAAGGCGTTCAATGAGCGTCTGGTCCCCGCGGCGAAGGAGTTCCATCCGGACATTGTTCTGATCTCGGCAGGATTCGATGCGCGGGAGGACGACCTGCTGGGCCGGATGCAGGTGACTGACGCAGGTTTCGCGGAGATGACGCGCATCGTGAAAAAGATCGCCGCCGACTGCTGCGGCGGGCGGCTGGTCTCGACGCTGGAGGGCGGGTATTACCTTGAGGGGCTTGCGCTGGCTGCGGAGGCGCACGTCAGGGCGCTGATGGAATAGGCGTCAGCGCGATCGGAATTACAATCGTTCTCCACGGCTCATGCGCCCGGCCTTCTCCGCGTATTCCGCGAAAAGGCGCAGATAAAGACGATAGTCTTCGATTGAGACTCCCGGCGGGGTCTGGTGATCGCAGCTTACGAGCAGGCCGCCGCGCGCAGCCGTCGGCAGCAGGCGCTCGAATTCTGCGCGCATCGCCGCCTCGCCCCGGTTCATTGTCATTTTGTCGAAAGCCCCCATGAAGCGCATCTTCGGGTGCTCCCGCCGTAGGCGCGCCACATCAACGCCTGCCTGCCTCTCCAACGGGAAGATGCCGTCAAGTCCGGCCTCCTCGAACCAGCAAGCGGGGACCGTAACGTCGCCGTCGGAATCAATCAGGCAAATCACGCCGCGCTCCTTCAGGGGCGGAAGTATTCTTTTATAATACGGCATCATGAACTCGTCGAAAAGCTCCCGGGAAAGCATCGGGCCGTGGTTGTAGCTCATGTCCTCGGCGAAGCTCATGAAGTCCGGCGCGCAGACGGAAAGTATTTCCTCGAAACATTTCAGCATGTGATCCGCCAGGTCGGAGTTCATGCGATGCATCAACTCCGGCTTGTCATAAAAGGCGTAGAGGTGCGGCTCGATCCCCAGCAGCGTGCGGGGGTACCAGAAGAAGCCCTCGATCGTGAACCACATGGCGATCTCGCCGCTTTCCTGTTTCTCCGAGACGCGCCGCCACGCCTCCCGGTCAATCGCCGGCCAGGGGTAAAGGCATTCTCGCAGGCGCTGGTAATCGTCCATATCCTCTATGATTCCCGCGCCGTGATGTGATGGGGCGGGCAGGCCCGGCCCCTTGACGGGAACGCCCATCTGGACGTAGACGTCCTGCCCGAAGTAGCGGCAGATGTCATAGCGATCCTTAACCTCCGGCGGGAGGCCCTCAGTATGCCAGCGATCAATCGTCTGGGTCCACCATGTCGCCCATTCGAGGATGGGAAGACGGTCGAAGGGGCGGAAGTTCATCACGGCCTGGAATCGCTCGCGGGTGGTCATCACGCTCATTTTTCGCCTGATTTATCTGAGGGGGGAGGTATGGAACGATATATCCGGATCGGGTTGCGGCTTCCGGCAATCTTTTCCTCGAACGCCAGCCTGTTGCAGTGGCAGAACGCAAGCGCAAGGGCGTCAGCGGCGTCTTCCGGCTCGGGGATCGCGTCAAGCCGCAGCAGGCTCTTCATCATCTGCTGCACCTGCTCCTTGTGCGCGCTCCCCATGCCGACGACTGCCTTCTTGACCTCGCGGGGGGAGTATTCGACGACGGGCACGTTGTTTAGCGCGGCGGTCAGCACGGCCACTCCGCGCGCCTCGCCCATCATGATCGCCGCCTTCACGTTCTTGCCGTAGAACGTCTCCTCGATGGAAATGCAGTCCGGTCGGCGCTCGGCGATAACGGCCTGAAGCCCGTCGAAAATGGACTTCAGCCGCCGCCCCCGGTCGTTGCCCTTAGCGGTGACGACGCCGAACGCTACGGTCTCGATCCCGCGCCGCATCTTGCGCAGAACGCCGTATCCGGCCACGCGCGAGCCGGGGTCAATTCCCATCACGATGGTTTCAGATTCCGGCGCCACGCGCGCCTCCGCCCGCCCCGTCATTTCACGTCGAAGAACACGCGAGTGGCGCGGCTGGAATAAAGGTCAACGACCTTCACGGCCCATTGCCCCGCCGGATCATTGTATGCGATGGGGATGGTGCAGATGGCGTTCCCCTTGTCGGTGATCATCACGTTGTTGTGCCATTCCGCGAGCGTCTTGTCCGGGTGATACACGCGAACCATGGCGGCATGAAACCCCTGCGCGTCAGGGTAGCTTACGTTGATGGTAAGCTGTTGTCCGCGGCTGATAACCTCCTGCGGAAGGTCAAGCTTGGGCTGGATGAACGGGGTCTTTGAGAAGGCGTAGAACGTCGCCCGCCTGCCCGGCAATGTGGCGATGAACTCAGAGCACTGTCCGATCTCCATTGAGCGGCGCAGGTCGCCGACGTACGCCCTCTGAGGCGGGCGAACGGACACCTCGATCTCATCCGGGTTCTCGTTGAAGAAGGAGACGATGTCAATGTCGCCGTTTTTCCATCGCGTGACCTCGACGTTCCGGAGCGGGTTGTCGTCGGTTCGCGCGACGCCGATTGCCGGATAAAGCCCCGCGACGCCGAAGAACGCGGATACAAGGCGCTGCGCGGCGTTCGGCTCTCCCTTGAGTATCAGCGGGACGAACTCGTCGAACCGGAAGTTCAGCAGGATCGCCATGCCGGAGCCGAACTGGTTGACCATCAGCACGCGCTTGCCCTTGCAGGAACCGAGCGACTGCGCGCCGACAGGTTCGACGCAGGGGTCAACCTCGACGCCCTCGATCGTCATGGTCTCTCCCGTCACGTCCGACGATATTACTGCCGCGCCGGCCATTGCGTCTGCCGCGCCGGTTCTGCGGATGCCGAAGACGTCGTCCAGATGCCCGGATGCCAGCGGCTTGCAATGTCCGTCGTAAACTCCGGGCCGGACGTCCGCCACGAGAACGCCGCCTTCACGGACAAAGTTGCGTATTACTTCGGCTTCCTTCGGCCCTATCGCCTCGGCGCGGGAGAGGATCATCATCCGGACGCCGTCCGGCTTGAACTCGCCCAGGCGAAGGGCCCGATCCGTTACATAGCGGAACTGAAGCCCGGCGTCGCGCAGCATCCTGTGCCATGTCTCGTGCGTTTTCTCGATCATCCCGAAGGACGGCCCGTTCTCAAGGCCCGCGGCGTAGACGGACGGATGCGAGTAGAGCATCACGATCCCGTCGTCCTGCATCCGGCTTCTTATGAGCAGCGAGCCGAGGCCGTTGCGCACGACCTCAGTTTCGTCAACCAGTTTTCGAATCTGCGGATACGGGCCGAGGTCGGGATGCAGGAAGCCGATGAAGCGCCCCACGTTATCCCACCTCCACCACCAGACGGCGTCGCACCCGCGCGTGACCATGCGCCAGTACTGCCGGATAAGCTCGTTTTCGTCCTTGACGTAGCCCATCCAGTTGGAGCGCGGAAAATCGCGCGGCGCAATAGAGCGAATGATCTCGTCGCCCGGGCCGGGATACGTCGTCCAGAAATCGTTGTTTCGAGCGATAAGGTCGAAGTCGTCGCCGTCGCATAGCCGCCCCGCGCCCTCGAAGCCCGTCCGGGCTTCGGAATCGAGCTTCTTGAACGCTGCCTTGAACCTTCCGCAGAACTGCACGAAATTGGCGCACTTGAACGCCTGGCGGTCGTACCACTGGGCGTAATTTTTGGCGTCTTTTGCCGCCTTGGCGTCGTTATCGCCCTCCGGCATGTCAATTTCTTTCCAGTCCGCGTATTTGGCATTCCAGGACTTGTTGAGCGCGTCAATCGTCCCGTATTCCTGCTTGAGGTATTCGCGGTAAGCGTCCAGACAGTCGAAAGACAGGCACGCTCCGCGTGTGACCGTCTCATCTCCCAGCGAATAGGCGAAGACGCCGTGCCGGCGCGGACCGGCCTGATTATCAACGATACCTTTCACGTAATCGCGCGCGGCTCGCTGATCGCTCCAGCAGACCGGCTGCATCTCGAACTTCTCATTCAGCGGCGCTAGTATGCGTGTCGTATACGGCACGCAGGCGATTCCCATCGCCGCCGCCTCCGGGGGAGGAGTCCCCTGACCGAGCTGGAGGGTCGTGCCAAGCTGCGCCATGCTTTGCTCGGCGTAGATGCTAAGCGTGTCCCGCGGATAATCCCAGATCAGGAAGTTGAACTGCCCCCGGTTGCGCTTCGCGACGTTAAACAGGACGCTTGAGCGGGTCACCTCGCGCCCGGCGTTCAATACCACCGCCTCGACACGGGCAAGCATCGGCCACCAGTCGCGCACTGTAAAGTTGAAGACGACTTCCGAGGAGGTCGGCTTGAAGTCCGCCTGAACGAGAATGCGATTGCGCCAGTCGCAGACCCTGACCTGAACGCGTTCCGTCGCCACCGCCTCAGCGCCTTCAAGCTTCACGGTTCCGGAGCAGGCGCCGCCGACCTCGCTGTAAGGCTCCAGCAGTTCGATTGCCGCGATCCTGCGCGGAACGGTCACCGCGAAACCCGCGCTGGCGAACGCCTCGACCCCGCGACGGCTTGTCGCCCTGACGTCAACGAAGTGCGCCCCCGCGGGAAGCTCCGGCAGACGCCACTCCGCCGGCGCAGGCTCCGCGGCGGGCGCGACGGCGGCTGTCGCCTTGCCTAGTGGGACGATTTCCCCGGTGAAGCTTCTAACCGAGGCCTCAAAGACAAGCTCGTTGATGCCGGCCTCCGGATTGGCGACTTTCCATGCGAGTTTCACCTGACTGGCCTGGCCGGGGATCTCCTCCCATGCGAAGGACTTCTTTTCAAGGCTCAGCGCAAGCTCGACGTCGGGCGTCTTGCCGGCGGCCCAGAGGATGGCCTTGCCGAAAAGTTGTTGCCAGTATTCGTATTGAACGTCCCAGCCGACCTGGTAGGGCAGTTGCGGGCGCATGGGCAGCTTCACCGCGCGGCCCTCCCCCAGCTTGTGCGCGGTGATCATCAGGTCCGTGACGGCGGCCTCCGTGCGCTGGTCGGCGGGAAGTTCCTTCCCCGCGTCCGCGCAGAACGGCAGCGCGTCAAGCGGACTGCCCGACGCCAGGAACGGAGGCAGCGGAGAAACGCGGCTGGAATCCTTCAGCGCGGCGTCGTCCCCCGCCCCGGCCAGAACAATGCCCCCCCCCTCCCTGACTGCCTTGAGGACGCGGGCCTGCTGCTGTTCGGTCAGGAGCGCCGGGGCCACTCCGAAGAATACGTAACAGTCGAACTTCATTCCGAGCAGTCGGTCAATGCGCTCCACGCCGGCTTCGGCCCCGTGCCACTGGTCGAGCGTCGTGTCAACGACGCGGATGTGAAAGGCCGCCTCGGCCTCCACCTCGAAGCGCTGCTTCAGCTCGACGATCTCACGCGGCAAAGTCGAGCGCCCGTTGGTGAAGAAGAGCATTCTCGCCGGTCCTCTGGCGAAGGGATTGGCCCAGCGCGTGTGTGGCGTCTGGAACTGCATTGTCATCGTGTGTTCTTCGTCAAGCCTGTCCGCAAAAAGATTTGCGCTCGCGAAGAACATGGCGGCAAGGATGGACAGGGAAACCGACAGCGTCTTCATAATTCCTCCTCCTGACAGACGTCTTCTATTTACGTGCGCGTCAGAACGTCGCGTTCAAACCCTCTAAGAAGATGATAATTCCGCCGGGGCGTCATATCAAAGGAATTTGAGCAGCGCGCGCATTTCCTCTTCAAGCCGGGGATCCTTGTTCAGGATTTCCCTGAGGCGCTTTTCCCGCTCGTCGCCCTCCCGGGATCCTCCCGCCGCTCGCCCGGCCACTATCTCGCCCAGCAGCAGGCACGCCTTCTGCCGGTTGTCGTCATACGCCAGCGATGAAGCCAGACGCAGCTCCTCAATCGCCCCGCTTGCGGTTTCGGGCTTTTCCGCGCAGGCTTTCCGGAGTTGTTCAAGCGCCCCCGCCAGTTCAACAGGCTTGAGCGCCTTGCGAGTCTGCGCCGCGTATTCCCTTGCCGCCGCTCTCGCCGCCGTCAGCGGCGCTGACGCTGTCAGCGGCGCTGACCCAGGTTGCGAAGGAGGGGAGCGGCGGTCGGGAAGGCGTCCCCGGCGCAGCCTGCCGGGTCCGAAGCCGGGTTGCGGACCGGACGGAGCCTCGAAGCGGGGCATCTGCCTCAGGGACTCCCAGATCAGCAGTCTGCTGTCCTCGATTTCATTCACGAATTCCGGGGTTCTTGCCTTCTCCGCAAGCCTGAGCATCCGCGTGTCAAGGCCCGGGGCGCGCCGGAGTTCCTCGAAAGAGGCGTCCGCCGCCTCGCGCCTGCCCGCCCCTGTTAAAAGCGCGATGCGATAAACCGCAAGTAACTGGTTCTTCCAGGGCGCGTCGCAGGTCCCGGCACGTTCCTCGATCGCTTCCAGAATTTCATTCACCAGGTCCGGTTGCCTGCGCCCCGCCAGAGCGAAGGGGACGGGACTGAATTCCCACCATTTTCTGAATTCTGTTTCATTATCCAGCGCGTCGAACAACTGATTGGCCAGCCCGGCCGGATTCTCCCGCAGGCGGACGAAGAACTGCTCCTCATATTGCCCCGGCTTGGGCGGCCTGGCCTCCGCCTCCGGATTCGGCGCGTCCGGGATGACGCCCAGAGCGCGCGCAAGCTCGAATTTCCGCTCCGCCGCCTCCCGGTAATAATCGGGATCGAGAACGCGCTCCGCAAGCTCCATCCCCGGCGGAGCCTGGTCTGTTCTTGCGCGGAATTTGCCAAGTTCTTCAGCCGCCTCGCCCTTCTTCCCCGCCGCAGCGAGCAGGGCCGTCCTATAAACGGACATCATCCGGTTTTTCCATGCCTGGGGGTGGGATTCGGCCTTTTCACGAAGCATTTTCATGAAGGAGTCCGCGGAAGACGGTTCATATCGTCCGACCATTGCGAATATCAGCGGCGTCAACTCCCACTTGGGGTTGAACGCCTGCTCTTCATCAAGTTTTCGGGATATATCAGCTAGGAAATCGGACGGTTTCTCGCGCAGGCGGATGTAAAAGGCCTCGACCTGCTCAAGGACCTTCTCGTGTTCCGGCCCATGCTGCGGCTGAAGCTTGCCGAACTCGATCCGGGCCACGGCGTCCGCCCGCATCGGAATCTCGGTCCCCTGTGACTGGATGCGGATTTCACGCTTGTTCAGGGACACAAGGCGGCCGTACATACTCTGCCCATTCTTAAGGACAAGGCGAACGTCGTCCGGCTGCGGCTTGACGTCCTGCGCCCTTGCGTCTTCGACAGCAAGAGCGGCAACCAGGAACAGGACGGGAATGATCTGTCTGAACATGCGCGTCTCCACAGGCGATTGGCCTGACGGAATATATCATACCAGGACACTTGTTTGAATAAACATACCCCTCCAAACCTCCACCGGGCGGTCATTCGGGCGCCGGCGGCTGTCCAGTCTCCGGCTGTTCATTTGTCTTCGCATCGGTCGCCTCCGGTTGAGTCGGCGTCGGCTTCAGATCGAACTCCCGGCGGGGCTTGCCGGAAAAGTCCCTGTCGAAAATCTGATATCTGGCTATCCACTTTGGTAAGGTTCATGCCATAGGTTGTACATCAGCCGGGTTAGCATGACTTACCAACCGTTTGTAGGGCGTCGGAGCCGTGGCGGCTGCGCCCTGGAGCATCCGGTAAAA